>Ga0308411_10000138_pt1 | contig 42628 bp, 30 predicted proteins | sample HotsprottomLayer_2_FD_203530 | JGI IMG/M metagenome (GOLD analysis project Ga0308411, IMG submission 203530) | Hot spring phototrophic mat microbial communities from Octopus Spring, Yellowstone National Park, Wyoming, United States -... | ecosystem: Environmental > Aquatic > Thermal springs >... | reverse complement strand
CGAACGGACCGGTTTCGTAGCCAAAGTTATTTCGCAAGAATTGGCTTAGCGAATCCATTTGGCTAAAGGTAGGGCGTGAGATGTTTCCGCCTTGCGTTTCGCCAGGTCGGCGAGGACGGAAAGTAAAAGGCGTAGAGTTCTGCTCGGTCTCGGCGGCTACTGAAAAGAAGAGCTTATCTTGAATAATCGGTCCGCTGAAGCGAAGTCCGCCTTGAATATTGCTAAAGTCGGTGATACTGACATCAGAGCCTGCGGCACGCCGACCCAAGAAGCCTTGATTGCGGATGTTGAAGAACGCAGACCCTTGAAATTCGTTGGTGCCACGGCGAGTCACAAGGTTAATCCCAGCCCCGACAAAGCCAGCTTGGCGCACATCATATGGTGCGATGCTGACATTGATTTCTTCAAGGGCTTCCAAGCTGATAGGAGCAATGCCCGCTCTACCACCGGGTAGGTCAGACAGACCGAAACTGTTATTGAAGTAGGAGCCATCGACAGTGATGTTATTCAAACGACTATCTTGACCAGCAAATGAATTTCCGCGCGCTTGCGGGGTTAGACGGGTAAAGTCTGTAAAGTTGCGATTGATGGTGGGCAGAGTCGTGATAGCTTCTCTGGGAATGCTGGTTACAGCGCCTGTGCGGTCGGGACTGATGGCAGCGTTGCGTGCCGCCGTAACGGTTACTTCTTGAGTGGTTGCAGATTCTTCAGCGAGTTTGAAGTTTGCCGTTGCCGCAGACCCAAGTGAAAGGAAGACGTTGTCAATGTTCTGGGCGCTATATCCGACGTAAGTTGCGGTAACACGATAGGGACCGCCGACACGCATGCCTAAAATGGTGTAACGACCATCGGTTTGTGTAATCGCGCCGTAGCGTGTGCCAGAGGGCATATGTGTCGCAATAACTGTGGCGCCGATAAGCGGTTCACCTTTCAAATCTGTAACGATGCCAATCATGGATGAGGTGGTAACACCCTGCCCCCACAGCGGAGAAGAGAACGCCGAAAGGAACATCAGTGCCACCAAGAATGTGATGCAGTGTCTTGGTTTCATTGATGATCAATTTTGGTTATTGAGAAAGGCTTCAGCTAAAAAGTCTAAAAGTCGGGCGTAAATATAGCGCCTTGACCCCAAACTGACGCATTAAGTTTTGATTATTGCGGAATTAAATTTTTGTTAAGTCTAAAAAATCAAAAACAAAGTCAGAGGTCTGCGAAGCAGAGAAACAGATAGGGTATTCACGACACTTAAATCAGCACTGCTGGAAAAGAAAGCCTATGGGGCGTTGTTCGGGCGCTGCAGGAAGTAGTCGGCTTCGGCAAAGTCGCACACGCCGCCCACGGGCGGGTTGCGCTTGCGCACTTTGATGTGAACAGCTTCCAAAATGGGGAAATCCTGCATCAGTTCGTCGGCGATTTTTTTGGCAACAGCCTCAATGAGGTAGAATTTGCGGGAGGTAATCACTTTGGAAATTTTGCCATACACCTGCTCATAATCAACGGTCTGGCGAAGGGAGTCAGTTTGACCGGCGGCTGAAAAATCAAAATACAATTCTGCATCCACTTCATAGCGGGCGCCCACCTTATGTTCGGCTTCGCCAACGCCATGGTAGGCATAGAAAATGGCATTCTTTAGTCTTACACAACTGCGAGAATACGGTGAGTGCATGGTAGTGCATTCAGGTTATCTTAGGCACGGTCAATGGTCTGCACGAAAAGCCAATTTGGTGTATGCTCATTCTTCGTCGGGCGGACTGGGGGTAGAAAACTCATCATACTGCTCGCGACGGATGTGTGCACCTAACTTACGCAATTTTTGCTCAATGTGCTCGTAGCCCCTATCGAGGTGATAGACACGCAGCACTTCGGTTTTCCCCTTAGCGGCAAGTCCCCCCAAAATGAGACTGGCAGAAGCACGTAGGTCAGTCGACATCACTTTTGCCCCACGCAAAGTTTTCACGCCGCGAACAATAGCGCGGTTTTTCTTGAGTTCAATCTCTGCGCCCAAGCGGTTGAGTTCAGGAATATGTTTGAATCGCTCGAAATAAACGTGGTCCGTGATGCGGCTAGTGCCTTGTGCTTGTGTCATCAAGGCTGACCATTGGGCTTGCATATCCGTCGGAAATTTCGGGTAAGGTTTGGCTTCAACATGGGTGGGGCGAAGGACATCTGGAGCTTGAAGCGAAATGCAATCTGCACCAATAGTAATATGACAGCCAGCGGATTCAAACTTTTTGAGCACCGCTTTCATATCATTGGCATTTACATGGGTCAATGTGATGCTGCCATGTGTGATGGCAGCAGCCGCAAGCAAGGTAGCGGCTTCGATACGGTCCGAGATGTTATGTTCGCGCACCGCATAAAGCTCATCGACACCCTCGATTTCAAGCGTAGGCGTACCAATGCCATCAATTTTCGCCCCCATTTTGACAAGAAGGCGTGCGAGCGCAGTAATTTCAGGCTCAATCGCCGCGTTGGTGATTTTCGTTGTGCCTTTGGCAAGCACTGCCGCCATCAGCGCATTGCCGGTTGCACCCACAGAGACCAGTGGAAAAGCAATTTTAGTACCGACCAGCCGCTTGCGCTTGGCTTTGGCAACAATATAGCCCTCATCGAGTTCAATTGAGGCGCCAAGCTGTTTCATGGCTTCAATGTGCAGGTCTACAGGACGCGGACCGAAAGCGCATCCGCCGGGCAATGAGACGCGGGCGCGCCCAAAGCGACCCAGCAAAGGACCAAGAACGTAAATCGAGGCACGCATTTTTTTTACAAGTTCATATGGTGCCTCAAAATGCGAGACATTTGCCGCAGAAATTGTCAGCGTGTGGTCTTCATAGTCGACACGCGCGCCGATGATGCGCAACAGATTGGCAAGCGTATGCACATCACGCAAGTCGGGCACACGGTGAATGACGGTTTTGCCTGAAGCTGGTAAGAGTGCCGCCGCCATCAGGGCTAATGCGGCATTCTTGGAGCCTGATGTTTCGACTTCACCAGACAAGGGTTTGCCGCCATGAATAACGAGTTTATCCATGATGTGTCCAGCAAGTTTATCTGCGGTTTCCGCTGTGCTGCGGTCGGCGATGACTACTGGGTGGCGACGGCTTACGCATCTCTACTGCATCTTCTGGCGGCGGCATGAGGGCTTTCATGGAAAGACTGTATTTTGTTTTACCCGTCTTGGGGTCTTGCTGCACACGAATAAGTTTGACCGAGACTTTCTCACCGGCTTTGAGGGCATCACTGGCTTTGGTGACACGCTTATGCGAAATTTCAGAAATGTGCAAGAGACCCGTAATCTTAGGCAAAAATTCTACAATTGCGCCCAGTTCATCACGCACTTCTTTGACCTCACCGCTGTAGACATTGCCTTCTTCAGGTTCAGCCGTTAAGCCTTTGATTATGGCAATAGCACGTTCAGCAGATTCACTATCTGTGGCGGCAATAGTAATGGTGCCATCATCGGCAATGTCAATCTCTGTATTGGTTTGCGAAGTGATACTGCGAATGGTCTCGCCACCTTTACCAATCACAGTGCCAATAGCATCGACAGGAATCTGTATGGTGGTCAGGCGCGGTGCATACTTCGAAAGCGTCGGGCGAGGCTTATCGATGGCTTGCGCCATAACCTGCAAAATATGCATTCTGCCAACTCGGGCTTGCTCTAAAGCCGCTGCAAGAATACCATAGTCCAAGCCATCGATTTTAATGTCCATTTGGCAGGCGGTAATCCCTTCAGTTGTCCCAGCAACTTTGAAATCCATATCGCCCAAGTGATCTTCATTGCCGAGAATATCGGAGAGCACGGCGTAGCGCTCGCCTTCTTTAATCAGTCCCATAGCAATGCCAGCAACAGGGCGTTTTAGCGGTACGCCCCCATCCATGATGGCAAGTGTGCCCCCGCACACCGAAGCCATAGATGACGACCCATTGGACTCCAAAATATCGGAAACGACACGCATGGTGTAGGGAAATGTGCTCTCGTCGGGAATCATGTTTTTGAGTGCGCGTTCAGCCAAATTGCCGTGCCCAATCTCACGGCGACCGACGCCAGTCATTCTGCCAATCTCGCCGACAGAGAAGGGCGGAAAATTGTAATGCAGCATGAAGCGCTTTTCAGGGTCTTCGGTCAGGGTGTCAATGAGTTGAACATCTTTTTTGGTCCCCAGCGTGAGAAAGACCAGCGCTTGAGTTTCGCCGCGTGTAAAGAGTGCCGAGCCGTGCGAGCGCGGAATAAGACCCAGCTCAATAGAAATCGGGCGAATATCTGTCAGGGCGCGTCCATCGAGTCGCACGTGGTCCTGAAGAATTGTTTGGCGCATGGCATCACGCTCAAAGTCGTGAATGACTTGACGAATAAGTTTTTCATTCAGATACAAGGCTTTTTCAGGCGAGGCCGCAAGCACTTCAGGTGTGATTTCCGCTTTGTATTTTTCAAGTGTGGTTGCAAGGGTTTCATCGTAGATGAGCTTGGTTTTCTCGGCGCGAACATCCTTAGGAAGGGCCTCGTGAGCAAGGGAGTAGAGCTTCTCGTAGCAGAGGGATTTGACAAAGTCTTTTAAGTCCGCTGGTGGTAAAATCGGATTGAAAGGGCGTTTGGGTTTAGCGACTTCGCGTGCCAATTCTTCCTGCGCTTTACAGATTTTCTTAATGACGCTATGCCCAAACTTAATGGCTTCGAGCATATCGTGTTCAGAGATTTCATGCATCTCGCCCTCAAGCATACAAATCGTATCTTTCGTGCCGCCAATGCAGATGTCCATGTCGCTCTTCTCGAGCTCTTTGGTGTTTGGGTTGATGATAAATTCGCCATCGATGCGTCCGACGCGCACTTCCGCCATGGGCGTATAGAAGGGAATATCGGAGAGTATCAGTGCGACAGAAGCCGCTACGCCGCCCAAGACATCGCCATCGTTGATTTGGTCAGAAGAAATAACGGTAACAATCACTTGAGTTTCGCTGGTGTAGCCCTCTGGAAAAAGCGGACGCAAGGCTCGGTCAATCAGACGTGCTGAAAGAATTTCTTTCTCACTGGGGCGACCTTCGCGCTTGACAAAACCGCCCGGAAATTTGCCCGCTGCCGAATACTTCTCACGAAATTCAACTTGGAGCGGTACAAAATCTTGTCCGGGTACAGGGTCATCTTTCTTTGCAACTGCAGTGGCAAGCACCATAGTCTCTTCTAATGAAACGACGGCAGCCCCATCAGCTTGCTTTGCCAACTTACCCGTTTCAATACAAAGAATTTTACCTTGTCCGAGATCAATTTCTTTTTTGATGACCATTTGAAAGCGCTAATTATGAAATTTGTACTGTTAATAAAAAGCCTTGATACTTAAATCTCTAATATAGAGAATTTTAGTGTCATGTTGCTACAGAATGTGTGAGCATCATCAATCCAAGTGCAGAAACTGCGAGCAGGAACGCCCATGAACACGTTTGAACGGCAGGCATGTAAAAGACCCCTGCATATCGTGCAAAACTTTGTAACTTTGTCCTTGTACTTCTTCTCACTAATGAGGAAAGGGCATCTGCAAAACCAATAAAACCAAGTCTAAAAGAGGAACAAAAATGAAGAGCAGTAAACATTTAACCCGCATGTGGCTGAGCATACCTTTGATAGCCGTTTTCTTGATGACCAGTTGTGCTAAAAAAGAGCTGTTCATTGAGGGAGAAATCATTATGAGTTATGCCAATGCAAATGATAAGACCTTGATAGACCATCCCGTTTTTTTGCTTTCCGATAGTGTGGTCTCACGCAGTTTGGAGATGTGGCGTGCAGGATTCAAGGCGGAGATGAAAAGCATTGACAGTGTCGAGAACCGTCTGGGTCTAATGATTGATAGTTTGCGCAAAGCTATTGCCAGTGCAGGCAAAAATACAGAAGCGCTCGAGAAAACCTTCATGGCGTATAACGATACGCTCAATCTCTTCTACAAAGAAAAAAACAAGTATAAAAGCAGTGTACTGAAAGCACTCATTATCCAGCTGCCAAAGCTCAAAGGCATCAAAACCAATCAGCAAGGCAAGTTCAGATTCGATGCCGCAACACTGGGCACGGAACTCAAACCGGGCAAATATGTGCTCATGAGTGGCTATGATGCCGAGCGGCAGAGCGGCATACTCTTTCAAACCGTAGAGCTCACCGATAAACCTATTCGCACGCAGCTCACCGTGCGAGATATTGACCCTGTGCTCAACTTCTATGTAGAACAAGGTAAAGAAGGCGTCGCCGTGCAGAAATGAAGTTCAACAGCACGAAATTGGGGGAGCATGAAGTCAAACAAAAAAGGGACGCTTTGTAGCGTCCCTTTTGCTTAGCAGGTTCAGCAGTTACTCACAGCAACATGCCATTGGCTCGGTGCAGCATGAGCGCTCAGTATCGCAGCAACTGCTGCAACAGTTCGTGCAAACCTCATATGTGCAAGCTGAACAGCAGCACGCTGCATCAGCAACAGCCTCACTGTCTGGCAAGAAAGCAAGGCTTGAGCCGAGTGTAAGCATAACAGTAGCGAAAAACGACAACATTCTCTTACGCATAAATTTTGTTCTCCAATTTTTATTGATGAGATGATTTTTGTCCCACAAATACCTTACCGTCTTCACTTAGGTTCGCCGCATATTTTGCCGGGTCAGCGGCAAACTTCTTGTCGCAACCGCTGCAGCAAAAGCCGTAAGTCTTGCCTGTATAGGATACCGTCTTGACTTTCGGATTGACTTTTTCACCCATGACAGGACAAAGCTCATTAAACGGCTTTTCAGTTTTGTTGCCCAGCGAACAGCCAGCAAACCCAAAGACCAGCAAGGCAAAAAGAAACACACGCATACTGATAGAAATTAAGATTTGAAATCAGCACGCTTTGGCGCGTCAATGCACGCCAAGCACTCAAACTGTGCTGAGAAAGAAATCAAATGAGGAGAACTTCACAGCGTAGGTAGAGGGGCGGTTGTGATGCAAGTGCGGCAAAGTGTGCTGCACGCTGCTCGGGAAGGCGAGAAAACTGCAGTGATGGATAAACTAACGTGCAGGTAGACAGCGTAAGTGCACGCAAAAATTGAAGTGACAGCTCAGAAGGGGCAATAGCATCATTGAGCGTCGCTTCAGTTGCCGCACTCTCACAGAACGCACAGCAAGGCGGAGCCGAAAAAGAAAGCGCGCAGTGTTCTGCAGTGCAGCATGAGCAGAGACTGCAAGAGTTTTCATCAAGGCATACACGCCCGTGAGGAAGCAGCAGAACCGCCACCAAGAGAAAACTCCAAACTTTATGGACAAGCCGAATGCGCATATGCAAAGCAAACATAAAATTATGTAGCAATAAACTTACAAAAAGTCTATCGAGTTTCAAAAATGTGCAACTGCGCTTGCCCTAGAAAGTTGGGTGAAAAGTGATGGTGCCAAGAGTGTAAGAGTCAAGCTGTCGCATCGTAATGAGCATGAGTGCAAATTGAGAGAGATGAGGCGTGTTACTCGAAGTCGGTACCGAAATAGGTTTGCACCTTGCCGAGCAGCCAACCGTGAATTTTGCCGTTGGTGGCGATGATATGACCCGATTTGAGATAGTCGTTATTGCCTTTGAAGTCGGTTACAATCCCACCTGCTTCTTTAACAATGAGGGCGCCAGCGGCAATATCCCATGCATTAAGACCATATTCCCAAAATCCATCAAAGCGACCGCAAGCCGTGTAGGCAAGGTCAATAGCGGCAGAGCCGGGACGACGGATGCCAGCTGTGCTGACCAGAATATCCTTGAATAGTGCCAGATACTTATCCAAATGCTCATAGACCTTGTAGGGAAAGCCAGTAGCAAGCAGCAAGCGTTCGCTGCGGAAGTTACGTGTGACTCGGATACGGCGGTTGTTGAGATAGGCGCCACGTCCGCGTTCAGCCGTGAAAAGTTCTTTGGTCATGGGTTGATAAATAGCGCCGACCAGCAAGTCGCCTTTTTCATCTATCAAGCCGATGCTGATGCAAAAGATGGCTAATGAATGAATGAAATTGAGCGTCCCATCAAGCGGGTCAATAATCCAGCGTCGCCCAGAGGAGCCTTTCTCTAAAGTGCCTTCTTCCCCTAAAATTTCATCATATGGAAATCGCTTGCGGATAGTTGTTGCGGCAATAGCCTCAGATTCACGATCGACCTTGGTAACAAAGTCGTTGCGGTCTTTGAGGCTGATATGTGCCGTAGAAAGTTGCCCGAAATTTTTTCGTGCAAATTTGCCCGCCGCTTTCACGGCGTTAATAGCAGTAATAAGTTCTCTGGTCATATATGTATGTCAAGAGGTTTTTTTATGGAACAAACGCTATTGAGGAAATGTTCAGAAAGAAAATTACCGCAATTTTTCATATCGAGGATTCAAAAACTTAAGTGGCGCAGTCTATCGCTTGTGTCAAATTCAGAAAGACCGCTCATTGAGGTTCAAGCTGTCAGTCGTATCTACAGTCTTGGTGCAGTGCCTGTTGCAGCGTTGCAGGGTGTCAGTTTTACGGTAGCAAAAGGCGAGTTTGTCGCCATTGTTGGCAAGTCTGGGAGTGGCAAATCTACACTGCTCAATCTCATTGGTGGCATGGATAGACCCACTTCAGGTGAAATCATCGTGGCTGGCAGAACTATCTCGCAAATGAGTCGTGATGAACTGGCACACTATCGGCGCAATATGGTCGGCATGATTTTTCAAGCATTTAATCTGATTCCCTCCATGAGCGCATGGGAAAATGTGGCGATGCCGATGCTATTTGCCGGTAAGGCTCAATCCGAGCGGCAAGCGCGCGCCAAAGAGTTGCTGGCACGTGTAGGCTTGGCACACCGCTACAATCATCGCCCAGTGGAACTCTCTGGGGGCGAACAGCAGCGCGTGGCTATCGCTCGTGCCTTGGTCAATGACCCATACTTCCTACTTGCAGATGAACCGACAGGCAACTTGGACTCTCGCACCTCCGATGAAATCGTGCATCTCTTGCATCACATTCACCAGCAGGGCAAAACCGTGCTGATGATTACGCATGACCACATTCTGGCTGAACAACTCTCCACACGCATTATCACACTCAAAGACGGCGAAATTATATGCGACGAAGCCCATAAACCTGCCTTAACAAATCTGCAATCATGACCCTCAACGACCTTATCAAATTTGCGTTCAGCAACTTACTGCGCGAAAAATTGCGTTCGCTGCTGACCATTCTGGGCGTCTCAATCGGCGTGGCTGCACTGATGGCAATGGTAAGTTTCGGCAGCGGGCTGCAAAAAACCTTCTCCGATGAGTTCAATGACTTAGAGCTCTTCAACACCGTGCGCATTACACCCACACGCGTCGATCTCTCGACAATTTTTTCACTCTCTAAACGCACAGTCAAAAACTTGGCACAGCCCGACATAAAAAACCCCATCGTCTTGACCGACTCTGTGTTGCAAAAAGTCAAAGAAATGGTCCGTAGCATAGCCCCAAATGCGCTCATCTATCCTGAAATTATTTTTCCAAGCCGAGTTACCTTCGATACCATGGAGACTGTTGTCATGACAGAGGCGCTCCCAGCGGCTATGGCAAATGTGGCAGGCTATCGAGAAATCCGAGTGGGCAAGTTCTTCGAAAGCGACAGCAGTCATGATGTTGTCGTCTCTGAAATTTTGCTGACACGCATTGGCATTCGCTCGCCTGAAGAAGCTCTTGGCAAACACATCAAGCTGACCACTGTATCGCTCGATGCACAAAGGGTCATGCAGTTGGCACTTACCCCGATGCAATTTGGAATGGGACTGCCAGTAGCTGAAAAAAGTTATGACTTTCGCATTGTTGGAGTGCTGAGCAATGATATTCAAAAACTCTCCAGTGGATTTCGGTTAATCATGCCTATTGCAACCTCTGAAAAAATCAGTCGCCTGAATTTTCTTTCCACCATTGAACTCTTGCGCAAAAATGAACAAAGTGCAGGCTATCAAGCCATCATTGTGCGGGCTACAAGTCAGAAAGAGTGCGAGGCGCTGAAAGCGGCAATGGAAACACTCGGGCTAAATGCTACCAGCTTCACAGACCAATTTGAGGAGTTCAAAAAACTCTTTATTGTCTTTGAGTTTGCGCTGGCTGTCATTGGCACGGTAGCGCTGGTGGTTGCCACGCTGGGCATCACCAACACGATGGTTATGTCCATCATGGAACGCTACCGCGAAATTGGCATCATGAAAGCCACAGGTGCAGCTGACCGTGACATACGCAAGATTTTCTTTGTCGAGAGTGTGGTTATTGGGTTCATTGGCGGCATTGGCGGCATTGTGTTAGGCAAACTGGCTACTGCTGCAATCAACATGCTGGTCAATCTTTACATTGCCTCGCAGACGGGCACGAAGATAGAGTTCTTTCATTTCCCACTATGGCTGATGCTAAGTGCCGTAATCTTTTCAATGGTCATCAGTTTGATAGCAGGACTCTACCCCGCCTATCGCGCCATGCGCATAGACCCTGTAGAAGCCTTGCGCTATCAGTAAGCTAATAGCTTACATGATATTTTTGGAAAGACTTTGTTAACTTTGCGCACACAAAAGCAATCAACAAAACACTAAAACAGAAAAAATTAACTATGACGATGATGCGTAATTTTTTACTGGGCTTAGTATGTATGCTAATGCTCGCTTCGTGCGGCGGTAATACCCAAAAAGGTGAGGGACAGAAAGCGGCAACGCAAACCTTTCGCTGGAAACTTGTAACATCATGGGCTCCTAAATTCCCAGTCATTGGAGAAGGCGTCGAGCGTTTTGCGCAGTATGTCGATAGTGCCTCGAATGGCAGGTTAAAAATTCAAGTCTATGGCGCAGGGGAATTAGTACCAGGGTTAGAAGTTTTCAACGCGGTCAGTCAAGGCACGGCTGAAATGGGGCATAGTGCAGCATACTACTGGGTGGGCAAGGTGCCGGCTGCACCGCTCTTTGCGTCAATTCCCTTTGGCATGAACGCGCAGCAATTTAACGCATGGTACTACTGGGGTGGTGGAAAAGAGCTCTGGGAAGAAGCCTACGCGCCACAAGGCGTTGTGCCCTTTCTGTGCGGGAATACAGGTGTGCAGATGGCAGGCTGGTTCAATAAGGAAATCAAATCCGTTGCAGACTTGAAAGGGCTGAAAATGCGCATTCCGGGCTGGGGCGGCAAGGTCATCACGAAAGCAGGCGGCTCATCAGTAACGCTGGCGGCTAATGAAATCTACACCAGCTTGGAACGCGGCGTGATTGATGCGGCGGAATGGATTGGACCGTATCATGACTACAAACTCGGGTTGCATAAAGCGGCAAAGTTTTACTACTACCCCGGCTGGCATGAACCGGGTACAGCTTTCGAGCTCATCGTCAACAAGAAAGCATACGATGCACTGCCCAACGACCTCAAGCAAATTATTAGCGATGCGGCGGCGCACATAAATGTCATGGTACTCGCAGAATTTGAGGCAAAAAACAACACCTACCTGCAAAAGCTCATCAACGAAGAAAAAGTACAGGTGCGGGAACTCCCAAAAGAAGTGCTGACAGAACTGCAACGCTTGGCTAAGGAAGTGGCAGAAGAAGAGACTGCAAAAGACCCACTGGCAAAACGTGTCTATGAAAGCATGCTTGCTTTCAAGAAAAATATCGTGGAGTGGAACAAAAAATCTGAAGATGCCATCCGCCCGTATCTGGAAGTTCAATAGCTTGCGAGCAGGAGCTTGCGAGCAGGAGTTTGGCAAACAAAGCTCCACTGGCATCGTTCTGGGTAGTGCATAAACCAAGAAATGACTATCTCTTGCTGATATGGAAGCATACATGCGCTTAGTGAGCCGACTTAATGAAGCCGTAGGCAAATTTGCGGCACTGCTGAATTTGCTGATGATTGCACTGGTTTGTTTTGATGTTGTGGTCAGATATGTGCTCAAAAAAACCAGTGCTTTTTTCTATGAAATGGAGTGGCATCTGTTCTCAATGGTGTTTTTGCTGGCAGCAGGATGGACACTATTGCACGACCGGCATGTACGGGTCGATATTTTTTATACACGATTCTCAAAGCGTAGCAAAGCACTGGCGGATGTCATGGGCACAATAGTTTTCCTTCTGCCATTTTGCATCGTGATACTGGCAACCGCCATACCTTACACGCTCAACGCCTTTGTCTCTGGTGAAGCCTCACCTGATGCTGGCGGGCTACCCTATCGCTGGGTCATTAAATCTATGATTGTGGTGGGCGCTGGACTTTTGCTTCTGCAAGGTGTTGCACAGCTAATAGAAAATCTCACAACACTGGCAAAAAAAGAACACGAAGAATAATGTCAAGCGAAGCGCTCACACTCCTGCTTTTCCTGCTCCTATTTGCCCTATTGCTGTTAGGTTTCCCTGTGGCATTTACACTTGGCGGCTTATCTATTGTGTTTGGTCTGGCAGTGTTTGGCTTTGATTTCTTCAATCTTTTGCCTCTGCGCATTTATGGCATTATGAATAACTATGTGCTCATTGCTGTGCCGCTGTTTGTCTACATGGGCGTGATGCTGGAAAAGTCAGGTATTGCGGAACGCTTGCTCAACACGATGGCGCTCCTGTTAGGACGATTAAGCGGCGGACTGGCGCTCTCGGTGATTATTGTCGGCGCACTCTTAGGCGCCACAACCGGCGTGGTAGGCGCCACCGTAACCACCATGGGCTTGCTCAGTCTGCCCACCATGCTACGGCGTGGATTTAGCAAGAGTTTAGCTACGGGCACGATTGCCGCAGCAGGGACGCTGGGACAGCTCATTCCACCAAGTGTGGTCATGGTGCTGCTGGGTAGTGTGATGAACATCTCTGTCGGAGACCTCTTTGCCGCCGCCTTGATTCCAAGCGCCATTTTGGTGCTGGGCTATATTCTCTACATTCTCGTGGTGGTGTTACTCAATCCGAAAGAAGCGCCGCCGATTGCACCCGAAGAGCTCGACGCCTTCTGGCGTAAAGGCTTGGTGCAGCGGCTCTTTCGTGCGTTTGTCTTGCCGGTTTTTTTAGTGCTGGCTGTCTTGGGTTCAATCTATGCCGGCATTGCCACGCCAACCGAAGCCGCCGCCGTTGGGGCTGCCGTAGCTATGCTACTCACCGCACTCGAAGGAAAACTCACCTGGGAAGTCGTGGTAGACACCTGCAAGCAGACCACGTTTTTAACCTCCATGGTCTTTATCATTTTAATTGGCGCTACTGCATTTGGCTTGGTCTTCAGAGGAATTGGCGGCGATGCCGTGATGGTCAACCTGATTGAACAAGCCAAACTCAGTCCCATGCTCTTTCTGGCGTTCGTGCTGGCAGGGATTTTCATTGCAGGCTGTTTCATTGATTTCATTGAAATCATCTTCATTTTTGTCCCTGTCATTACGCCCTTACTGGTAAAGTATGAAATGAATCTGGTATGGGTTGCCATTCTCATTACAGTCATGCTACAAACCTCATTCCTTACCCCGCCTTTTGGCTTTACCTTGTTTTATCTCAAGGGCGTAACCCCGCCAGAAATACAAACCACGGACATCTACAAAGGGGTCATCCCGTTCATCATGATTCAAATCGTAGTGATTGCGGTCATTTTTGCTGTGCCAGAACTGGGCTCATTTGTACCAAAAACCACACGCGCTGCCTTGCCATGAAGACCTGCAGACACTAACTTGATGGTCAATAGCTGCCAGAGCGCCGCAGCAAACACAACCCAACATCATCCATGGGACTTTCGTTGAGTGTAACAAACGTTTGGCTTTTCCTGCTCTTTCTCCTCGTCTCGATTGCCTTAGCCATTTTTACCTATCGCACCGCCAGTCTTTCGCCAACGCTGAAAATGGTTCTAACGGCATTGCGTGCTGTGAGCGTTTTCTTGGTGTTATCCTTGCTGACTGAACCTGCCCTCACTCGCACGGAACTTCGCATCCAACCACCAACCTTAGCTATCGTGGTGGATAATTCGGAAAGCATGACCATTCAAGATGGCAGCAGTCGGCGCGATAGCATCGTTCGAGCCACACTGCGCCAGTATGAGAGCGAACTTAAAGCCTTGGGCAACATCAAATTCTATGGTTTCGGAGCAATCTTTAAGCCCATTCCACCTGAATCGCTCACGTTTTCGGAGAAGCAAACCAATCTCTCCAAAGCCGTTGAAGAAATATCTCGCTTAAAATCCATAGAAAAATTCAGTGCCGCACTCATCATTTCCGATGGACAATTCAATGCAGGAGAAACTCCAAGTTATGCGGCAGAACGAGCCCCAGTGCCGATTTACACAGCCCTTGTGGGCGATACCAGCATCAAACGAGATATTGCTCTGCGGCGCGTCATCGCCCCCGAAATGACCGTAGTCGGTGCAAAAACCCCAATCTCCGTCATCATCACGCAGGAAGGATTTCGTGGGGCATCCCTGACGGCAACACTACGCAGTGAAAAAGAAATTTTGGAACGCAAAACCATCACCTTGACCGCGCCAGAACAAATGCTGGCGTTTGAGCTCATCCCAAAGCAGGTCGGGGAGACACGATTTCAACTCTCACTTTCCCCATTAGAAGGAGAGTTCTCAACACGCAACAATTCACAGAGCTTTTTTATCAAGGTGCAAAAGCAAAAGAAAAAGGTTTTGGTAATCGCTGGCTTGCCCGACCCTGAAATTTCAGCGGTGCGAAATGCACTGGCAACCAGCACAAGCATAGAAGCCATCTTCTTTTCGCAGCGCGGGAGCAATGACTTCATTGAAGGGGCACTCAACTTGGAACAGCACAAAGACGCTGACGCCGTGGTACTCATCGGATTTCCAAACACAATGATAAGTGAAGCAATTGTGGCACGCGTGAAGACCTTTCTGGAAAACACGAAATTGCCTGTGCTATCGCTCATGACCTTTCAGAGTGCGCCCGTGCGTCTCAAAACGCTTGAGCCGTTTCTGGCGGTTAAAATCGGCAGGACTTCAGGCGATGTGTTAGATAATCTGGCTTCCATAAAACCAACACCACAAGCCGCACAATTCTCCATTTTCCGACCACTGGCGGCATCGTGGGAAAATGCCATCCGTCTGGCGCCACCTGTCAGCTATCTTGACTTTAACTTTCAACCAAAGCCAAACAGCACCACGCTGTGGACATTAGGCATTCAAGCACGAGCCACCGATAAAGTGCTCTTTGCCGTCAGCAAGTCAGCAGAACGCAAAACGGCAACGCTGACTGCCATCCAACTGTGGAAATTGTGGCTGTCGCCAGATAACGACGTGCGTGAGCTCTATCGCCAAACTTTGCTGGGCACGATTGAGTGGCTAACCACCAAAGAGGACTTACGCCGCTTCCGAGTTGAACCTGCCGCAAAAATTTTCGACGAATCTGAACGCATCCTTTTTTCGGCAACTTTGCAGGACGAAGCCTTGCAACCTATCTCGTCAGCCACCATTTCACTTAAGGTGCAGAACACAAAAACCCAAGAAACTTACTCCACCGTCTTTGAACCCAGCAGTGAGGCAGGCGTCTATGGCACTGCTTTCGACCGATTACCCGCAGGCGACTACACGTTCTCGGCTGAAGCACGCGAAGGCGAAAACAGTCTGGGCGTCGCCGATGGCAGTTTTTCAGTCGCTCAAACAGGACTGGAGTTCAAAGCCTTGAATGCAGATGCGGTAACCCTGCGCAGTATTGCCACACAAAGCGGCGGAAAGTTCTACCCGATAGCTAACTTTGCAACCCTGCTGACCGACCTCAAACGCGATGCCGCTTTCCAACCAATTGAAACCCAAATGCAACACAGCATGGAATTAGCTAATCTGGCACCAACGCTCATCCTGATTATTGTACTCCTTGCGACCGAATGGCTCATCCGCAAACTCCATGCAATGCCGTAAAAAAGTCTGGCAAAAGGCGAAGATTACCTTTCTGTTAAATTTTTTGTAATGCCTTGCAGAAATTCCGAAAAAACGCAAAACTTGCAGGCCTCAAATACAAGTATCTTGCGCTTTGTCATGCTGAACGCAGTGAAGCATCCACGCACTGGATTCCTCGTTGCGCTCGGGATGACATCAGAGAAATGCTCGGAATAGCACAAAAAATGCTTGGAACGAGGGAATATGTGCAGAACACTTCCGTGCTGCGATACATGACTTATCCCAAGACTGCTCAATCTGATTGGCATCTAAAAACTCAAAACTTCCATGGCTGAAATCTTTAGTGGTTCACTGCCAGTTGGCTTGATTGTGCTACTGTTTCTTGCGCTGGCGATTGCCTGTGGCTTTGAGTTCGTCAATGGATTTCATGACACTGCTAATGCAGTAGCAACGGTGATTTACACCAAATCGCTCAAGCCGGTGCCGTCGGTGGTCTGGTCAGGGATTTGCAATTTCTGTGGGGTCTTCTTGGGGGGAATTGCTGTGGCGATTGGAATTGTCAATCTCTTGCCAGTCGAGCTATTAGTCTCAAGCGGTGCAGGGGCTGGTATGGCGATGGTCTTAGCCTTGCTGATTGCGGCGGTCATTTGGAATGTGGGCACGTGGTATTTTGGCATTCCCGCTTCAAGTTCGCACACGCTGATTGGTGCAATTCTGGGCGTAGGGTTAGCCAACTCAATGTTGCCCGGTCATGTATTTGGTAGTGGGGTCAATTGGTCAAAAGCCGGCGAGATTGGCTTATCCCTGCTCATTTCTCCGCTGACTGGCTTTACGCTAGCAGCGGTCTTGCTCTTGGTGCTCAAAAAGTTAGCCCCGAATCCTAACCTGCATCGCGAACCGGAAGGAGATACACCGCCGCCATGGTGGATTCGCGCCATTCTCATCTTTACCTGCACAGGCGTAAGTTTTGCACACGGCTCCAATGATGGACAGAAAGGCGTAGGACTGGTCATGCTCATTCTCATCGGTATCTTGCCAGCAAGCTATGCGCTCAACATGGACTACAGCAAAGCGCAGATTGATGAGGCTCACGCCATCTCGCAAGAACTGGAAGCATGGGTGCAGCGTGAGACTACCGCACAGCTCGTAGTTCCTGCTACCCTGACAAGCAGCAGCGCGCCCTCGCTCTTTGCTACACTGAAAGAAAATTTGCATGCCATTCAAGCCAAATTAGCAGGCAAATCTTCCGTAGAGGAAATCCCAAAGCACGAGCGCTTCGAGATTCGCAAAAACATTTTGCTCGTTACTGATGCGTTCAACAAACTTGAGAAAAATAAGCAGCTTAACCTGCCTGAAGAGACGATGGCGAATCTCAAAGCCAAACTCAAAGTGCTGCGAAACATCACAGAATATGCGCCAACTTGGGTCATTATGGCAATTGCCCTCTCGCTGGGCATTGGCACGATGATTGGCTGGAAACGCATTGTGGTAACAGTGGGTGAGAAAATTGGTAAATCACATCTGACGTATTCGCAAGGCGCCGCCGCTGAAATGGTGGCCATGAGCACTATCGGACTCTCTTCATTTCTCGGACTGCCTGTAAGCACCACTCATGTCCTCTCATCAGGCGTAGCAGGTACTATGGTGGCGCAGAAATCTGGTATTCAAGCCGATGTGGTCAAGAAAATTGCACTAGCTTGGGTTTTGACCTTGCCCGTTTCTATGCTACTTTCGGGCAGTCTGTTCTTGCTCTTCCGCACCATTTTAGGCTAAGCGCAAAATTCGTATCCTCATAAAAACTGTGCAATTGCGCACACAAGCGGCTGGCGCATCTGATTACATTTGCTGAAATCTATCAAGCGCAAACGAACTATGAAGACGATGTCACAAAACGGTATGGAAGAGCATAATTTTTGCTACCGCATCTATCACTCACCGATTTTTGAGCGCATTATGCTCGGCGTGATTGTGATCGCTGGTTTGATTGTCGGCTTGGAAACCTCACCAGCGATAGAGGAAGAATATGGCGCATTGCTACACACCTTGGATAAAATTGTCTTAGCCGTCTTCACCATAGAATTGCTATTCGGAATTGGCAGTTATGGCAAAGCCCCGCTCAAATTTTTTAGAGACGGCTGGAACATCTTCGATACGGTCATTGTAGTGGCGTGCGCACTACCGTATATCATCCCGCAAGAAGCCATGCATGCACACTTTTTTGCCGTGCTGCGTCTGGCGCGCGTGCTACGCATTCTCAAACTTGCTGAGCAATTGCAAGAGCTGCAAATCATCATCAATGCACTCTTCAATAGTCTGCCGAGTCTGTTTTATGTGTTTTTGTTACTGGTGCTCTATTTCTACATCTATGCGGTGCTGGGCACGGATTTCTTTCACGCAGATTGTGAAGAGTTTGAATCGCTGCCCAGTGCCTTGCTGACACTCTTTCGCATCGTCACCTTCGATGATTGGGCAGCCTTGATGAAAGATTTGATGAAGCATCACAGTCCAGTTGGTGTTGCCCTTTACTTTGTAACCTTCATTTTCTTTGGCGCCATGATATTTCTCAACCTCTTCATTGGCATTATCACCAGCGAACTTGCCGAGCTACGTGAAGCACGCGCCGCCGTGGAACTGAAAAAGCGCATAGAGACACACACGCAGGGCACCGATGAAGACTTACGTGCCATGGAAGAACAGCTGACCCATCACCTGCGACACACAGAGCTAATGATAGCACAGCTGGCTGAGCTACGCGCCAAATTGCGCCATGACATAGCCAAATCGCATCAATCAGAGCCGCACACCAAGTTAGAACGTGTAGACAATGCCAACACCTAAGACACTCTTGAACTGCGTGGCAGGTCCCGTTGTACCATCGTTGCGCAGCACAACTACACGGTCATCGTAGAAAACTTGCACATCCCATGTTACATTGACGTACTTATTGACCTTCAGGACAAGGAGATTTTCCCACGACACAATCATGCGGTCAAGTTCACGGTAGGGAGCAAAGATGCCCAGACGCGATTGGTATGATATATTCTCAATCAACTCTTTCTTGAAGATGACATTGAGAGCGGCACCCAAGTCGAAGCGCACACGCTGAGTGCGTTCTACACCGAATGCGCCCGCCGCCGAAAGCCGTTCGTCGAGCACGAAAATTGTTCTGCCCGAAAGTGGAGCAAGAAAGGCAGAGAAGAAATCTACGGGATGATAATCTAAGCCAAGCGAGCTAACAAGGTATCCGGGGGCAAAAGCGCGTGAGATGACTGGGAAAGTGCCGTCAGGCAAGCGGTTTTCAAAGTTAAAGCCGTCAAGAAACTGCGTGCGAAAATCTAACAGCAAAGCATAGCTCAGTGCCGAACTGGCATTGAGACCAGCTTTGGAAACAAAGATGATTTTGTCATCGCTTTTGCGAAAGTCAGGTGCAGTTTGCCCCGATACGCTAATGGCGCCTAAACCCAGTTCAAGAGCGTTATCCCAGAAAAAATTTTCTTGCTTGAAACTCGCAAAACCGTTGAGGATGCCGACGATAGAGATAGAGTTTTGTCCGCCACCAGCCCAGTTCGAGAGTGCAGTTTGTGAAAAATTAAGTCCAGCCGCACCGCCAAATTTCCAGCCTTTGAGAGAATCAGGGAGCGTGGTCGGCGCAGTGCCAACAGGATTTTCGGTGTTGGGCTGTGCAAACAGGGGTGGAATAGTGGCAAGCAGCATGGCAAGCCAGAGTACATAAAGTTGAGCTATGTTGGGCATAGTGAGAAGATGAAGAGGTATTGTAGAAATCAAGATTTAGATTGTGATTTGAGCAGGTCGCGAATTTCGGTCAGAAGCACTTCTTCTGCTGAGGGCGCAGGCGGTGCGGCTGATGCAGGCTCCTGCTTGCGCTTGAAGGCATTAGCTGCTTTGACAATCAGAAAAACGGCAAAAGCAATGATAAGAAAATCCACTACGGCTTGAATGAATTTGCCATAGTCAATGGTTACAGCGGCTCTGCCATCCAAGGGCTGCAGGGAAATGCTAAGTGCCGTAAATTCCACGCCACCCAAAATGAAGCCAATAGGCGGCATGATAATGTCTTGCACCAGCGAGGTGGTAATTTTGCCGAACGCAGTGCCTATAATGACCCCGACGGCTAAGTCTATCACATTGCCGCGCTGAATAAACTCGCGGTATTAAACATAAGCTACAACTTGATGTAATTTTTTCGTTTCACTTGGTTCATTCGTAATACGATAGAAATTGGGGGTCCTCCCTTTTTCGCTGACTTTCAAAATCGAAAAGATGCTTGCTTGACCTCACTCCAAGTAATCGGCTTTCTTTATCAAACCAAATCATCTTCTTTCTCCATATTCCTTACACTCAAATAAACAGCGGTGCCATCACGAGTGTAATTGTAGAAAGTAGTTTAATTAGCACGTGAAGTGAAGGTCCTGCCGTGTCTTTGAACGGGTCGCCGACGGTATCGCCTACGACGGCGGCTTTGTGCGCGTCCGACTTCTTGCGATGCACCACCCCTTTTTCATCTTTGAAATTGCCTGACTCAACAAACTTCTTGGCATTATCCCACGCACCGCCTGTGTTGTTCAGAAAGAGTGCCATCAAAATGCCTGCAATCGTGCCGACCATCAAGAGTCCTGCTACGACTTCTGAACCTTTCGCCCCTTCTCCACCATTTGCCGTGTAGATGAACTTGAACAACACGCCAACTACAATCGGCATGAGCACAACCAATGCTCCGGGCAAGACCATCTCACGCAACGCTGCCGCAGTTACAATATCCACGCACGCACGATAATCGGGCTTGAAATCTTTGGTAAATTCAATATCGCCGCTGGCTAAGCGTTTGAGTGAAGCAAACTGCCGACGCACCTCACCAATAACCGACTGCGCCGCCGAACCTACCGCACGAATCGCAAAGGAACTAAACAAAAAGACTAACATTGCTCCTAACATTCCGCCAATGAACACTTCAGGTTTGGAAAGGTCAACAGCTTGCAGTGGCGAGCCGTAATTACGCAGTTCATCAAGGTAGGCGCTGAAAAGAAGAAATGCGGCAAGTCCTGCCGAGCCAACGGCATAGCCTTTCGTGAGGGCTTTGGTCGTATTGCCCATGGCATCGAGTTTATCGGTTTTTTCGCGCACCGATTCAGGTTGCTCCGACATTTCCACAATGCCACCTGCGTTATCGGTAATTGGTCCGAAATTATCCATCGCCAAAATGTAAGCCGCTGTTCCAAGCATACCGAGCGTGGCAACTGCCGTGCCGAATAAGCCAGCATCTTTCAGCCCTGAACCTTGTCCGAGAAAATACGCCGTGATAATTGCGGCAGAGATGGTCAGCACAGGCAAAGCGGCACTTTCCATTCCAACGGCAATACCGCCAATCACATTCGTGGCGGGTCCAGTCAGCGACGCCTTAGCAATTGAGCGCACGGGGCGATAGGCATACTCCGTGTAGTATTGCGTGAGATAGACGAAAATTAAGGCTGTAACCAATCCGACCATGCCACATAGGAAAAAGTTGAGCCAAAACGGTCCTAAAAACCATTTGCATGCCACAAAAAAGCCCAGCGCAGTGAGTCCTGTAGAAACATAGTATCCGCGATTGAGTGCGTTCATGGGGTTTTCGTTGCCATTGGTTTTGACAATCAAGACGCCAACAAGTGAGGCAATCATGCCAAACGCATTGACGATGAGTGGAAAGAGCAATACGCCCAAAATTCCAACGCCTGCACTTTCAAATACGGATTGATTTCCGACATAGAGCGCAGAGGCGATAATCATTGCGCCGATGTTTTCTGCCGCCATGGATTCAAAAATATCGGCACCGCGACCGGCACAATCGCCGACATTATCACCGACAAGGTCTGCAATTACGGCGGGGTTTCGCGGGTCATCTTCGGGAATGCCAGCTTCAACTTTGCCGACAAGGTCTGCGCCAACATCAGCGGCTTTCGTGTAGATGCCGCCACCCAGTTGTGCAAAGAGTGCCACAAACGACGCGCCGAATCCAAAGCCTGCAATCAGCAAGGGAATTTTCTCAACACTTGTTGCGCCAACCGCATTGATGACCGTGAAGAGTCCCGCAATGCCCAAGATGCAAAGCGTAACGACGAGAAAGCCTGTTGCCGCGCCGCCGCGCAAGGCAATCACTAAGGCTTCGTTGAGCGAGGTCAGTGCTCCTGCCGCCGTGCGAATGTTCGTGCGAATTGCAATCCACATGCCAATGTAGCCTGAAACGACCGAGCACGCCGCGCCCAAAAGAAACGAAAGCATAATCCAAAGCCCTAATTGAACAGGGTTCGTAACGGGGTCATGTTCATTTGTGGCGCGTGCAAAGCCATAGAGAATGAAAATCAGCGTTGCTGTTGCGATTGCCAGATACAAGATTGTCCTGTTCTGACGGCTCAAGAAGGCTTCTGCACCTTCTCGGATGGCGTCAGAGACTTTCTGCATTTCGCTTGTGCCGTTGGATTTGGAGAGAATTTGACGCGTGAGAAAAATGGCAAACGCTATGCTAATTGCGCTTGCGGCAAAAATGAAGATGAATTCCATACTGCAAAAGTGTTTTGTTGTCTCATTGTCGTGCGTTGAGCACCGCTTTGGTGTTGGTGCAAGATAGCGCAAGATAGCATTTTTTGCATACCTCTGCTTTGCAGAATGTGTCAAATCTGTATCTTTGCGAAAAAATTACTTGCACGTTGCTTCAGAAGACACGCATAGACTTGCATGACGATGGTTCAGCCCCCAAGGCTTCAAACGGTTCTTTGCCTGAATGTTCACCGGTGCCGCTTTCGCAGGCTTTGATTTCGATTGGGCGCTTGCGTCGCAATGTGCGTGCCGTTCAGCGATTGGTGGGCACTTCGCGCATCATGGCGGTCGTCAAAGCAAATGGCTATGGGCACAGCGTCAAGGGCATTGCTAAACCGCTGGTGGAAGAGGGCGTGCGTGACTTTGGCGTAGCGAATATCCATGAAGCTATTCATTTGCGCAAAGTGCTGCATGAGTGTGGCATTCATCAGCCCGTGAGTATCCTTGCTTTCGCATCGGCTTTGCCTGAACACTTGCACTTTTACTTGCAACACGACATAGAGCTCTCCATCAGCGATTTTGAGATATTTCATCGGACTGAACAATTGGCGGCAAACTTAGGCAAACCGCTGACCGTGCATCTCAAAATCGATACAGGCATGGGACGCTTTGGTGTTCAGCCTACCCAAGCCCTCCAACTTGCCGAAGCCATTCATCGCTCACCGCATCTGTTGCTCAAAGCCATCTACACGCATTTTGCTTCCAGTGGCACAGACCGTGCATTCACACGGGCGCAATTGGCGCTGTATTTGAGCCTTGTGCGAGAGTTTGAGCATCGGACTGGCGCAAAAGTCATCCGCCATGTTGCCAACAGTGGCGCAATTTTGACAGATAGGGAGACTTACTTAGACATGGTGCGACCGGGTATTTTGCTCTATGGCTATGCACCAAGCACAGCGTTTGAACCAAGCATGCCACTCGAGCCCGTGATGCAATTACAATCGCATGTCGTGTTTATCAAGTGGATCGATGCCGGCACTACGATTAGCTACGGTCGCCAGTGGCGTGCACCGCGCCGCACACGCATTGCCACCGTTGCGATTGGGTATGCAGATGGTTATCCGCGTGCCCTTTCTAACAAAGCTCATGTCGTTATCGGTGGTAAGCGTTTTCCACAGGTCGGTGCTGTAACGATGGATGCCCTGATGGTTGATTTAGGTGATGATACATCTATTCGAGTCGGCGATAGCGTCATGCTCTTTGGCTGGGAGACAGACTTTTCCGTCAACGAGCTGGCGGAAAGCATTGGCACCATCGGTTATGAAATGCTTTGTGCAGTCTCGCCGCGTGTGCAACGTATTTTTGTGGAGTAACGGCAACCATTCTCGTAACGATTTTTCTAACCTCTCTGTATTGCGGTTATGCATCTGCGAGCCATTTTTTTATTCCTGCTTTTCTTGCTGCTGGCGTCCCATACTCCTACGGCGCCGCCTGCTGTTGAACAGCCCGGCTATCAACTCATTCAGCCTGCAATTCTTGGCGCGCATCTGCGCTTTCTTTCAAGTGATGAACTTGAAGGGCGAGAGACTGCCAAACGCGGACAAAAAATTGCTGCACGCTACATTGCCGCACAATTTGAGCGACTGGGCTTAAAGCCGCTCGGCGATAGTGGCACCTATTTCCAGAAGTTTTTCGTCAGAGAACGCCGTCTCGGTCCCAATAGCGAATTGGTGGTCAAAGTTGGCAACCGTACCACTCGGTTCGACCGCCTCTTCGAGGACTTTGTGTTTGCGGTACGCGGCGCACAAGCTACCAAACTCAGCGGCAGTGTGGTCTTTTGCGGCTATGGCATTCGCGACAAAACCCTTTCATACTCGGATTATGACGGCATTGCGGCACAAGGCAAAATTGTGCTGCTCCTCTCTGGTACGCCTAAAACCGAACGCCAAAACGAGCCCCTCGAGCGCTGGAACGATGCCTACACCAAATACCTTGCCGCCCTTGAAGCAAAGCCATTAGCCGTGTTCATGATTGTCGGACACAGTGCAACGCCCAGCTTGAAAGAACAGTTCGAATCTCGCAAAGACCAGCTGGCGATGAGCACCATGTCGCTGGCTTCGCCTGCTCAAACGGCGCCGTCAGAACCGCGCCCAGCAAATCCACCGTTGGTGCTCATCTCAACAGATGTGGCTAATGCGATGCTTGCGCCGTATCAAAAAACCGTCGATGAGCTTGCCGCGGCATTGGAAGACCGAAAACCAAAGTCTTTTGAGCTCAAACAAGTTACCGCCAGTCTGACGATTGACATCGTCGAGGAAATCCTGCCCACCGAAAATATCTGTGCCATGCTTGAGGGCAGTGACTCTACGCTCAAACACGAGGCCATTGTCTATTCAGCACATTACGACCATGTGGGTGTGGGTATCAGCGGCAAGGTGTTCAATGGCGCCGATGATGATGGCTCTGGCACGGCGGCGGTGCTGGCTTTGGCAGAAGCCTTTGCTAAAAATGGCACGCGTCCGCCACGCTCCATAATTTTTCTGACCGTTGCTGGTGAAGAAAAAGGATTGCTGGGCTCGAAGTTCTACACCGATTTTCCCAAGTTCCCGCTAAAACAAACAATTGCCAATCTCAACATTGACATGATTGGTCGCGTCGATGAAAAGTATGAAAAGCTCGGCAATCCTAACTATGTCTATGTGATTGGCTCGGATAAAATTTCAAAAGACCTTGATTCTGTTTTGCAAGAGCAGAACCGCGCCAGTGTCAATCTGACGCTCGACTATCGCTACAATGACGACAATGACCCTAATCGCTTCTATTACCGCAGTGACCACTACAACTTTGCTAAGCATGGCATTCCCGTGATTTTTTTCTTCAACGGCACGCATGCCGACTACCATGAGCCCACAGACGATTTCGAGAAAATTCACTTAGAGAAGATGAGCAAAATTGTGCGATTGGTGTTTGCCGTAGGCTGGGAGCTTGGTCATCGGCGAGCGCCACTTCGCCGCTCGTGAGGCAAAAGCATGCGGCATAAAATCGGGCGAGTGTGGGGGCAGAGTCAGCGTTTAGCCGCCGATGTATTCTTTGAGCACATTGCTGTATGGGGAATGCCGCAATCGCCGAATGGCTTTCTCTTTGATTTGTCGGACACGCTCCCGAGTGAGCTTGAACTTCTCACCGATTTCTTCGAGCGTGAGTGGATTTTCCATGCCAATACCGAAGTAAGAGCGGATGACATCGGCTTCACGCGGGGTCAGTGCCGAAAGGGAGCGCTCGACTTCAATGCAGAGCGATTCACGCATCAGACCATGGTCTGGACGGTGTGAGTCATTTTGTAGCACGTCTAACAAACGGTTGTCATCGCCCTGCGCAAAAGGCGCATCGACTGAAATGTGCCGCCCTGCGATTTTGAGTGTGTCGGTAATCTCGCCAGCGTTCATGTCCAAGATTTGTGCCAGTTCTTCGGTGCTGGGGTCGCGTTCGTACTCTTGTTCTAATTGGCTAAATGCTTTGCCGATTTTATTGAGCGTCCCCACTCGGTTGAGTGGCAGGCGTACAATGCGCGATTGCTCGGCTAAGGCTTGCAGAATAGACTGGCGAATCCACCACACGGCATATGAGATGAACTTGAAGCCACGCGTTTCGTCAAAACGCTTTGCCGCTTTAATTAAGCCTAAGTTGCCTTCATTGATAAGGTCGCCGAGTGACAGCCCTTGGTTCTGGTATTGCTTTGCGACCGAGACCACAAAGCGCAAATTTGCCTTGATGAGTTTTTCTAAGGCACGCCGTGCCTCTCTGTACTCCTTTGAGTCCACGGGCTTGCCTTCCCCGCGCTTGATTTTACGCGTCAGCTCAATTTCATCTTGGGCAGTCAAGAGCTCGAACTTTCCAATTTCTTGTAAATATCGATCAAGAGAAGCACTCTCACGATTGGTGATTTGTCGGCTAATTTTGAGTTGTCGCATTGTTATACAAGGTTTGATTACTGCCTAAAAGTGTTTGGTTATACTCGGTTTGGTTATACTCGCCTTGCACTTATGCAATAAATGCAATGTAGATGTGCCGCAAGCACATATGGAGCGTTGTCAAAACCACCTCTAACGCAAGTGTATCGGCTGATGTTGCCTTGCAGCATCTGTCAGGGCAATATGTGCAAACACGGATGGTTTGCTCTTTAATTCCATCGCCTTAGAAAATTTTTACCACATTGCCGCCAGAGAGCTTGGCATGCTCCAAAGCTTTCTGGGCACCGGTGACCAAAGTTTCAATGTCAGGTTGAGTCTCACGGAGGCGGGCAATCCCAATACTCACGGTTGCAATGATACTCTTGAACTTATCTTCTGTCTCGAACGCAAAATTTAAGATTTGTTCACGAATTTTTTCAGCCCAAAATCGTACATGGGTTTCGCTAATGCCAGTTAGGCAAATGGCATAACTGAAGTCGCCGAAGCGTGCCACAAGGTCATAACTGCGAGTATTTGCCATGATGAGTCCAGCAGCTTGGCGCATCATCATGGTTAGTGCAGTGGCGCTGTATCGGTGTTTGAGCGCCTCTTGCGCATCGAACTCGACGAGAATCAGTGCCAAATCTTGCTGATGACGCAAGCAGCGGTTAATGTCGGCACTGAGTCTGGCATAAAAGGTGCGCAGCGAGAGCGTGCCAGTCTCTTCATCAATTGGGGTTAGGGTGCGGCGCTGGTCATCGAGCAGAAGTCGGTGCAGCGCCAGCGCAAGCGTCTCTACAAAAAAGCGTGCTTTTTTGAAAATCTCCGTGTTGAAGTAGCGTGCTTGTTCGTGCTCCAAGGTCAAGACGCCTGTGGTCAGCTCCCCCAAGCGAATCGGTAGAATCAACATTGAGCCTTGTTTGGGCAGGGCAGGGGCGACACTTTCTGCAGATGGTGTGCGGGTCTGCCCTTCGCCAACATAAAAGCGCGGCACATCACCAAGCTGCGAGAGGTCATCAATCGCTCCGTAGTTGCCTTTGGTGACGGCATGACCTACCGCTGAACGCTCTAAGTCGATGATGCACCCTTCGGCAATATAGTGGCTCTTGCTGATTGACTTTCTTACCACCAGTTCCGCTTTGCGATTGAGCAAAGCTAGCACCAAGTGGTCGAATTCTATCGCTTGCGTAATGCTCTCACAGAAGTGATTCAAAATGCTGTTGAGGTCAAGGGTGTGATACAGCTGGCGCGTCAATTGCTGTGCTGACTCTGCAAAACGCAGTGTCTCGATGTAGCTGGATTTGAGGTCATACTTTTCAATGAAGGCTGAGCAAAGTTTGCCGAAGCGGCTAAGCAAATGCACATCGTCGTGCCCGAAAGCACCTTTGGCTAAGCTATCGGCAAAAAGAACGGCTAAGATGTCGTCATGATAAAAAATTGGCACGCCCATAAAGGCTTTGATGCCGTTGGGTGCGCTGTAGTAGGTAATGAGTGTAGGTTCATCGCTGGCGCTGATTTCAGTGTAGAGTTGTGCCTTTTTTGCAATGACAATCTGCGTTACGGCATCGCTTTGGAATGGCAGTGATTTTTCTGGCAGGAAGTCTTGTGCATCGGTCTGCACAGCCGAGACAATTAACCTTTTTTTTGCCCGATTGACCCAGCAGAAGGCAACGGTACGCGCTTGCAGTGTTTCTTTGACAAGTGCTAAAATCTCGCTGAGCGCCGCTCCAATTTCTTCGTTAAGCGAGCCCGTGCTCTCGGCAACGCTGACAGGCAGGGGGTCGGGAAAACTTTCAAGCTCGACCTTGACCGTCTTCGCCGCCTCAGGCTTATACTTGCGAACATTGATGACCCCTTCGCTTTCGTTGAGGGACGATTGAAAAATTTCTCGTGGATTCAATGCTCAGACACTGATTTGAAAATTTCAAAGGTAGAGAGATAAACCTACAAAGATAGGTCAAAATGTGCTTTTGGCAAGCCATAATAAAGCCGATTTGGACGACGATTTTTTCTTGTAAAACCCAAAGCAGATGTGCTAAATTTAGAGCGACAGTAAGAGAGCAAACCAGCAGCATCAATAAACTGTCGCATGAGTCAGTAGTCTTAGTCTCAAGGGCTGAAAAATTTGAAGTAGGCTTTTTCACTAACCTTAATCGAACAAAGGAGAAAAACTATGGCTGTAAATGCAACAGGAGCAGACGCTATCCGTGTATTGCCGACAGCGCTTGCTTACCACTTCACCTTGCCGCATACCATCGAGTTTCTACCCGAGGTCAGCGAATCTCTTGGCATGAAGGTCGAGATTAAAGACACTGGCAGAAACGCCTTTGAAATGTTCGGTGACTACATCAGTGGAAAATTAAAATATGAACACATTGATGACCCTGCCCAGCGTCGCATGAACGATTGGCTCACCGCATGGATTGTGCTGAGCACCAGCTGGCCCTACATCCCAATTTTAGGCATTTACAGAGGGTTCAAAATTGGGGCAGACTTGGTCAAGAGTGGCGATGAATCTCAACGGTGGGTGGCAGGGGTTCTTTCATTGATTTTGACCGCGCCTATGAACGTACTCATGGGCTTCTATGAGGCAGCGAATTTTACTTCCGCCCGTATTCGCGAAAAAGGCATTGACAAAGCCTTCTTGGCAATGGCAGACCAAGTGCCTGAAGTGCTCGGCGCCGGCTTCGATAAATCCGAAAAAGAATTTAAGCCCGATGCCTTCATTGATGGGGCGACCAAAGCTGTCACCAACGTGATGATGACCCCATTCCTGCCGTTGATGGGAACTTATCGTGTTACCGCACTTATCAGTGACCTCACGCATAAGGACCGTCTGACGCAATTTATTGCCATGTTGATTGGGGCGCCGATTTTGGCGACCATCACGTTGCCATACTTTGCTATTGTGCAATCTGGAGATGTCGCCAGAACCATCGTTGATAAGTCTGGCTTGGCTGGCTGGATTGCTAAGAGCCTAAGCAGTGCTTCAGACGCTGTGAAATCAAAATAATATCCGGCTCCAGGCGTGAGCTGGCACCTCGAGCAAGCAGATGCCCACTTGCGCTATGCTTGCCCAAAAGCCCTGTAACACAGGGCTTTTTTATTTTGCAGCGTGGCTTAGGGCGCAACCATAGAGTATCCAAAATTCAGTCCGCCATAAAACTGTAAGTCAGGCAAAAGGTCGGTCCAGAAATTTTCCAAGCTATGGAGCAAAACACTTTGACAATATCGAAAGAAAATTTACGTTGCTCTAATTTCTTATCAATCAATTTCTCCGAAGCACAGTCTAACATCTAAACTTTATGCATGCGCGTCTTTTCCCAGTTCTGCTCATTCTGCTGACACTATCTCCAGCATGGCTATTGGCGCAAGAGGTTACAGACCTGCGAGCCAGTAAGCTGAAGGCGCTAAAGGCACAGCGCAAGGCATCAGCGGCGGCGTCAGACGTGATGGAAGGAATAGTCGTGGTCAAACTCAAAGGGGAAACCAGAGGCGGATTTCAACTGCAAGCCAAGGTGGCAGGAAAGCTCGCCGCCGTTCAAACGCTCATGCAAGCGCATGGGCTGCAAAAAATTGAGCCGCTGTGGAAAGCCGAGTATGAGCATAAACTCCGTCAGACGTTGGCAAGCCGCATTGGCACAGGCGAATTGGGAGAAGCAGTGCTGTCGGCAAAAACGCCAAGCGAAGCCGCCGCGCGCATGACCCAAGAGATTTCACGGATTTACTACCTCTATTACTCCGACGGCACCAATCCCGCACAAGTGGCAGCTGAACTTTCAAAGTTGCCTGACGTCGAGTATGCCGAACCAAGTTACCTGTATTCGCTGTCAGTTGTGCCGAACGATTCCGCATATGGGATGCGTGGACAAGACTTTTTTGAATACCACAACATCCCACAAGCGTGGGCAGTCAGCACCGGCAGCCCAAATGTGGTGATTGCAATTTTAGATACGGGCATTGAATTTGACCATCCAGACTTGCAAGGCAAGATTTGGACCAACCCGGGCGAGACAGGCACTGATGCACAAGGTCGAGATAGGCGTTCCAATGGCGTAGATGACGATGGCAATGGATTTGTCGACGATTGGCGAGGATGGGATTTTTGGGAGAGCGGCACTACGACCGTGACACGCGACAACAATCCACTTGATGAATTTTCAGGACATGGCACAGGCACGGCAGGACTGGCAGGCGCCAGCACAAACAACGGTATCGGCATTGCCAGCGCAGGATATAACTGCCGCGTGATGGCAGTCAAACTTGGCGGAACACGCGAGCGGGTACGGAGTGTGGGATTTATTGAACAGGGTATCTTGTATGCCACCACCAACGGTGCCAGCATCATCAACAGCAGTTTTGGCGGACCGAGTCGCTCACGGGCAATTGAAGATGCCGTAAATTTTGCAACGAATGCCGGAGTGTTGGTGGTGGCAGCAGCAGGCAATGGTGGCACTGACGCCCCAAGTTATCCAGCCGCCTATACAAATGCGCTCTCCGTTGGTGCCGTGCTGCATTCAGGTGCGAACATTGGGCAGCGTGCGTCATTTTCAAACTTTGGACCAACGGTCAAGGTGTATGCAGCTGGAAATGCGGTGCTGACCACAGTGCCGGGACGAGCAGTGGATGTCAAGGATGGGCGTGCAGCGTCAGAACTGTATATTCCGATGTCGGGCACTTCATTTTCCAGTCCGATTGTGGCAGGAATTGCCGGCTTAATCAAAGCGCGACACCCGAACTGGAGCCCACAGCGCATTGCCACGCAAATTCGTGCCGCCGCATTCGGTCCGATTTCTCAACGCATTTTAGATGCCGGCGCCGCACTGAGCCGCACGACACCGGGATTAGTGGCATTCGATTTGCGCTACGATGAACCCAGCCGAGCCATTATTGCACGCATTGCAAACTATAATGCTCCGACCGTCAACGCAGAATTTTTGCTCAGCACGTCCGTGCAAGGAGTAAGTATTCCTAACTCACGAATTTCGCGTGGCGTCATCAATACCAATGACACCATCACGCTTACCTTTAGTGTGAGCTTGCCTACAACCATTGATTTTACCACGACGACGGCACTATTCCGATTGGATATGGTCGATAACGCTTCAAACTTCAGCGATGCAGCATTTCTGGATTTAAGCCGACCAGCGTGGATTGAGCAAGCGCGCCTGTCGCAGATTAGCACGGAGTTTCATGCCATCAAGTTGGTAAATCGCAATGTGGCATGGGCATGTGCCGATGGCGGCGTGGTGGCGCGCTCACTCGACGGGGGCAGAACTTGGACGCGTGTGTCAGCCCCGACAAGTAATAATCTCTACTGCATCAATGCACTAAACGAAAACGTGGCTATTGTCGGTGATGGACCTGATGCAGGCCCAGCACGACTGTATCGCACGACCAACGGCGGTCAGAGCTGGCAAGTAGTCAATGAAAGTGGCAGTTTCTGGAACGTCATTCACTTCTTTGATGCACAAAACGGCATTGCGCAGTCCGACCCCGTATCGCCTACAAGTGGATTTATCTTGGTGAGAACTGCAGATGGCGGCGCAACATGGACGCCAATTGCACAACAAGTCGCCGCAGGCAATGGCGAGTTTGGACTGGTGGGCTCAATGCAGTTTGTGGGCAATGCCGGATGGTTTGGCACCAATCAAGGACGGGTGTTCCGTTCCACTGATGCAGGAAATACATGGAGCAGCACCACAGCAGCAGGCAATAACGATTGGTTGCTCGTTGTGTCATTTGCTTCGCCAAATACCGGCGTCGTGGGTGGATACACATTGCAGAACCAACAAATTGCAAACAGTGTCTTGCGCCGAACGACCGATGGCGGACAAACTTGGGGAGCGACAGCAACACCGAGTGCGTTGGCATTTTTTGGTGGCACAGGGGTATCAGAACTCGGACATCTCTGGCTCAGTGCCTTCTCCGCACAAGGACCGAACATTTTCACCAGTCGTGATGCAGGCGCAACATGGCTGCGCCACAATAGCACTCCGCTGACCGAAGCAGTTGTATCATTTTCTTTCTTGGTTGTGGCTGACAGCGTGTTCGGCTTGGCGATAACAGGTGAAGGGCAAGTGCTGCGATATGCACAGCCTGCACGAGCGGCATCGATTGTTAGAGAAATGGAAGGAGCACGCCCGCAAACTTACTTGCTCGAGCAAAATTACCCGAATCCATTCAACCCGACGACGACTATCGTCTATCAACTTCCCGTAGCAAGTGACGTGAGCTTGAAAGTCTATGATGTGCTCGGTCGTGAAGTGGCAACACTCTTGCGTGGAAGACAAAATGCAGGGCGTTACCAAGTTCAGTTCAATGCTGAACGGCTCTCGAGCGGATTGTATTTTTATCAACTGCAAGCAGGAAGTTTTACGCAAACAAGAAAAATGATGCTCATCAAATAAGGTGTTCTAAAACACACACGCTGAAAGCCATCAATCCGCCTGCCAACTTTCAGCGTAGTACCCGCCTGAAAAGCTGCACAAAAGCTGCGAGGGTGTTTTCAACATCTGTAAAAATCTGCTGCAAATATGAAGAGGTGCATACGAGCTATACTCCCTATTGCCGCACAGGGTATAGTATATGCTATGCTGATATGTGCGATGGGAGAAGCATTTGCACAATCCAGAAAACAAGACAGCTTGATTGCTACCGTCAAACAGATGTTCCCCGACAGCTTGTGCGCAATAACTCTGTGTGAAATTGCAGAAGAGTATAGGACCATCCTACCCGATAGCGCACTCTTCTATGCAAAACAAGCCGAGGAGCTCTCTATGCGCCTTGGCTTTGTGCAAGGCCTCATACGAAGCCTAAACATTCAAGCGAATGTGATAAGAGATAGGGGCGCGTATGCTGACGCAATTATCATCTACAAACGTGCGCTATACATTTGCGACTCCGCCGGACGATTGATAGATAAGCCTAAGCTGTTCAACAACTTGGCAATTGCCCATTCACGACAGGGCAACTATGTGCAAGCCCTTGAAAATCACTTTCAGTCGCTAAGAATCAAAGAAAAATTAGGCGACTCGCTGGGCATGGCAAACTCCATGGCAAACATTGGGCTCATCTACAAAAAGCAAGGACAGTATGACGAAGCCTTGAAAATGTATGACTTGGCTTTGAGAACATTTAAAACCCTCAATAGTGATGTTGGCATGGCAGCTGTGCTCAACAACATCGGCGCCATCTACCGCATTCGCGAAAAATACGACTCTGCACAAGTCTACTACGAGGCTTCATTAGAAGTAGAACGGCGAATTGGCAAGCAAGCTGGCAATGACAACCCACCGAACGTGGCAACGGCACTCATCAATCTTGCTGACATTTATGTTGAAAAAAAAGAGTATGTGAAAGCGCGTAAAACCGCCGAAGAAGCCTTCAAACTGTATAGTGCGATTGACGACCGAAGCGGGCTAATTACCGCTACACGCATGCTGGGAGTGGTCTGCGCCAAAGAAGGCAAAATAAACGAAGCGCTATCGTATCTCAATCGCAGCATTGAGATTGCACAATCGCTCCACGAACCTGAAGAAATGCGGGACTCTTACCTAAGCCTTTCAGAACTCTACGAAAAAAGTGGGGACTACAGTAAAGCCTTGGAGGCATACAAAAACTTCCATGCGCTCTACGATACCCTGCTCAACCTTGAAAAAGCCAAAACCATCAATTCTCTCAAAACTCAATTTGAAACCGAAAAAAAGGAAAAAGAAATAGAGCGATTGCGCCAAGAAAAAGAAATTCAAGAGCTGGAACTTTCGCGCCAGACGCTGCTGCGCAATTCCTTCATCATCATCTCCGTATTAGCACTGGCATTGGCAACAACCGCATATCGCTCGTATCGCATAAAGCAAAGATCAGAGCAAGTGCTCCGAGAAAAAAATCATGCCTTAGATGTTGCACTGAAAGTCGCCGAACAGCAACGGCAGGTTGCCGAAGCGCAGCGTAAGGTCGCAGAAGAACAGCGTAAGGTGGCAGAAGAACAGCGGCAAATTGCCGAGGAAGCCAATCGCATTAAAACTGAACTGCTCTCTATTGCCGCACATGACCTCAAAAATCCATTGCAATCCATTTCAGGCTTTGCTGAACTTGCCCAAGAACAGCTTGAAAAGGCAGTTGCTAACAACGATGCCAGCAGAGGCGCAACCGTAAGAGTGTTTCTTGACAGGATTTACAGCTCTTCGCAGCGCATGGCAGAGCTCATCAAATGCCTCTTGGAAACTGCCGTGTTAGAAGAAGGAAGAATTGCCTTGAATTTGACCGAAACAAACATTAGCGCATTAGCAGAAGCTGTGGTGGCAGAGTATGAAGTGCGTGCCAAGCAAAAAAACCAAGTGATACAGACGCAAATTGAACCAAACTGCTATGCAAAAGCTGACCAAGTGCGCCTGCGCGAGGTGATTGAAAATTTGCTCTCTAATGCCATCAAGTATAGCCCGAACGGAAAGAAGATTACACTGTGTTGCGAAAAAAAGAAAGAGCCCGCCAGAGCAGAACTTGCAGAGAGGCCAGTTTCAGTACTGATTGCAGTTAAAGATGAAGGGCAAGGCTTGACTGAAGCCGATAAGAAAAAAGTGTTTGGCAAGTTCCAACGACTTTCAGCACGCCCGACAGGCGGAGAGAGTTCAACGGGCTTAGGGTTGGCGATTGTCAAACAAATCGTGGAACTGCACGGCGGCAAAGTGTGGGTAGAGTCGGAAGGCAAAGACAAAGGGGCAACGTTCTATGTGACGCTGCCAGCAAACTCAACAACATGAATACGATTTGCCCAAATACAGTGAGCAAATTCGAAATGCTAAGTGCAAAGTCAGCTAAAACCTGCTACGGTAGGCACACCGTGCGGAGTCAAACAAACTCGTGCGAATTCCTTTTACTGGCGAAGACAGCATGTTCAATATGGATTTTGATGCTTATGGCGTGTGCCATGCTGTGTTCAACTTCATTGGCTATGCAAACTATGCCAAACGATACAGTGCCGCTTGGCGTAACCGGGACGCTAAAGCGCTTTGAAAAATTTCCCTCGCGCTATGTAGAGGCTCGCAACGTGGATGTATGGTTGCCGCCAGACTACGACAAAAATTCCAATGAGCGATATGCCGTGCTGTATATGCACGACGGACAAAACCTCTTCGAGCCAAAATTCTCCTTCATTGGTGTAGATTGGGGAATAGATGAGGCACTGACACAACTGATTGTTCAAAAGCGTGTCCCGCCAGTGATGGTCGTAGGGGTGTGGAACTCGCCGAAGCGTCGAGCAGAGTATATGCCGCAGAAAGCCTTCGAAAAACTCTCTGAAACTGAAAAAACAGAGTGGATAGCGCAACATGGAAGCGCCGCATTTTCAGACCGCTATCTGCAATTTCTCGTCTCTGAACTCAAACCGTTCATAGACTCAACTTTTCGCACGCGACCGCAGCGTGAGAGCACCTTCATCATGGGCTCGAGCATGGGCGGATTAATCTCGCTCTACGCCATTTGCGAATATCCTGAAGTATTTGGCGGCGCAGGCTGCCTCTCTACGCACTTTCCAGCTGGCAAAGGTATCATGCTTGAATACATGAAAGACCATCTGCCTGACCCTTCGACGCACAAGATTTACTTTGACTACGGCACTGAAACTGTGGATAAAGACTATGAACCATATCAACGCCAAGCCGATGAAATCATGAAGGCAAAAGGCTACACAAACAAGACATGGATGACGCGTAAGTTTGTAGGCGATGAGCACTCCGAGCGAGCATGGCGTAAGCGCGTGCATATCCCACTGCAATTTCTACTGACACACTCTGACTAAGCACATGAGGTAGAACAGACTTCAACAAATGTCTAACATCCTGCCACTTGATGCGTAACAAAAGGCGTATTCGCCGTATGGAGCTATGGGCTAACGCACAGGGGCATAAAGCAAAAACATCGTAACTTTACACGCCCGAAATTTCTCAATGGCAAACGGTGTTAAACTCATCAGAACCCAGAACAGCATTAAAGTAACTTCGATTGCAAAAACGCACAGAGACGATGAACACTCAAGCTGTAAAATCCCTAATCTTCCTCATCTTGTCTGCTGTCGTGACCTCTTCAACGGCTTTGGCTGGTGGCACGCTCAAAGGCAAAGTGATTGATGCGGTAAGCAAAGAGCCGATGGCAGGCGTCATTATCAAAGTCGATGACACAGAGTTCGGAGCAGTCAGCAAAGCCGATGGAAGTTTCAAGATTGAAAATATCCCAGCTGGCACATACACGCTGCGAGCAACCTTTGTGGGCTATCAGCCGCTGGTGCGCACAGTTAGCATTGAAGAAGGTCAAGTTCTTGCGCTCACTCTGCAAATGCAAGAGAGCAGTGTGGAAACCCGTGAAATTGAGGTAACGGCAGAAAACTACCGTCAGCCAAAAGAAGATGTGCGAACCAGTCTGTATAAACTCGAGCCAAAGCAAGTCAAAAACTTAGCGGGCGGCGTGGAAGACGTGCTGCGGGGATTGCAGGCGATTCCCGGCGTGTTGGCAGCGAATGATTTTTCCTCGCAACTCTACATTCGCGGCTCTGGACCCGACCAAAACTTGATGCTCGTCGATGATATTGAAGTCTTCAATCCCTACCGGCTCTATGGCACGATTAGCATGTTTAATCCCGAAACCGTTGCCGACATCAGCCTAATCACAGGCGGTTTCCCAGCAAAGTATGGCGATAGACTCTCGGCGGTGCTGGATGTCAGCAACCGTGATGGCATAAGAGACCGATATTTTACTGCGCAAATCAATGCGAATGTAACCGATGCAAACGTGGTTGCTGAAGGCAAGGCGCCTTTTGGCATAGAAGGCTCATGGATTCTTTCGGCGCGGCGCACCTACTACGATTTGATTGTCGGTCCGATTTTGCGTAGCGCTCGGCTTGTGGACGGCAACACCGCATTCCCAAACTTTGCTGACATTCAAGCACGCTTTGCTTTTCAACTCTCACCGCAACACCGATTGCAATTTACAGGAATCATTGGACGCGATGGGGTCGATGTGATTAGCTCTGCTCGCAACAAAGACCAGCCCGATAGCCTCAACGTCGGCAATGTGACCAGCAACGATGTAGCTGGACTCTCATGGCACTTCCGACCGAATGCCGACATGTTCAACAAGTTTACAGTCTCATGGTATAACAATGCTGGCACTTCTCGCTTTGCTGGCAATTTCGTCGATCGGCTCAACTATCCACCCGATAAGATTGATAGCGCCCTGCAAGCCAATCCCATGGCGGTGATTCAACTGGCGGCAGCAACGCTTCAATCTGAAAATGCGTTCGGCTTTGAGAAGTGGAATTTCAGAGATGACTTCTCACACAAGTGGAATAAGCACCTGCTCGAGCTCGGCAGCGGATTAGATATTCTGACAACCTCGATTTTCTTCTACCTCCGACCAAATGAACAATTGCGAGCGGGCTTCTTGGCGGCTCAAGCCTCTGGTCGAGTCGGCGCACTACCGCTGGATACAACTGTGAGGCAGCAGCAAACCTATCTGCGCAGCAACTTCTACATTCAAAATCGCTTTGAAGTCGTAGATGACAAACTCTTCATCCAGCCCGGAATCCGACTCGATTACTACCAAATCATCGAAAAATTTTATCTCTCGCCGCGTCTCAACATCTCTTTTGCGATTGATGACAATACAACCCTGCGCGGCGCATGGGGATTGTATGTACAATCACCGGGCTACGAAAAACTCATTGACCAACAACAGTTCATCGACCTACGCGATGCTGACTACATCCGCTCCCTCCGAGCCGAACGTGCCATGCATGTCGTCTTGGGCATTGACCGATGGTTAGATGACAAATGGCTCTTCAGAGCAGAAGCTTACTACAAACTCTTCGATGACCTTATTGTTCAGCGCAAAGAAGAGCAAGTGGTCTACACCTCTCGCTTTCTCGGTGGCGACGCCTACAGTGTCAGAAATTGGTCGACGCCCGAACCAGAATTGCGAAAAGTTCTATCGGCTATCCCAGTCAATGACGGACGCGGTGAAGCTTACGGCATTGAACTGTTGCTAGAAAAGCGTCTGAGCTCATCACAAGACCGATTGAACGGATGGGTAAGCTATGCGCTGGCATTTGCCAATCGATACCGTGATGGCTTGACCATACCGTTTAACTTTGACCAACGCCATACCATCAACATTGTAGGCGGGTACAAAATCAACGACTGGCTGGATTTAGCGGTGCGATGGCGATACGGTAGTGGATTCCCTATCACTTTGGCAATTGGCTTGCAACCACGCATTATTCGCGCGCCTAATGGTCAGTATGTTGTGCAAGAAGACCCACTCTTTGGGCGCACCATGTTTTCATTAGATTTCGGCGGTGAGGAAAATGTCAATGCCGCACGCTTGCCTGACTATCACCGCCTTGATGTGCGACTAACGGCTCACGCAGAGTTCTGGGGCGCACGCTGGGATTTTTATCTCGACGTCATTAACCTCTACAACCGCACCAACGTAATCGGCTACAATCACGACGTAGAGTGGGATGTGCCAACAGGACAAGTACCAAACATCATCCGCTTCGTCAATGGCATGTTGCCTATTGTGCCAACTTTGGGCATCAGTGCCGTGTTCTAATCAGCTATCAGCGTATGCCGATAAGTCATCTAACGACACCAGCTCGAGATGATGTAGACGAAATCCCAAAAATCGTTCTGCAATGCTTTGAAACCGTTGCGGCATATCGCTGACTAACACTCGCGGCGGTTTCGGCGAATCGAACGAAAGTAACTCTTGCTGAGAAAGGTGAGTTTTTACATCCTGCGCCACAGCTTCAGCGGAATCAATCAAGACGACGGTTTCGCCAACCACTTCCTGAATTGTAGATTTCAAAAGTGGATAGTGTGTGCAGCCAAGAATCAATGTATCAATGCGTGAGTCAAGGAGTTCAGCAAGGTATTCCTTTGCAATGAGTTTTGTTGCCTCATGTTGGGCAAATCCTTCCTCTGCCAGTGGCACAAAGAGTGGACACGCTTTTGCAAAGACTTGCACGTCTTTGCTTAGCTGATGCAATTCGCGCTGATAAGCATAAGAAGAAATTGTGGCTTGTGTGCCAATCACACCAATGCGTTTGTCGGCACTTTTTTCTAATGCACATTTCGCCCCAGCTTTGATAACGCCCAAGACGCCGATGCCTTTGGCGGTCTCTTGCACACTGTCGAGCGCAAGCGCCGAGACCGTGTTGCAGGCAACGACAATCAGCTTAGGAGCATAGCGCAAAAGTAACTTTGTATCTTCAATCGCATATTTACGCACAGTGGGTTCTGACTTCGTGCCATAAGGCACGCGCGCCGTATCACCAAAGTAGATGAGGTGTTCATTAGGCAACATCGCTTTGATGGTGCGTAAAACTGTCAAGCCGCCGACGCCAGAATCAAAAATGCCAATCGGCGAGTGCGGTGAAATGGTATGAATTGCCACAGAGCGTTACAACGATTTGGTGTAGATGAGTTTATCATCGCCAAGGCGGTAGAAATTCTTGATGCGCGCTTCCAAGGTGCAACCGACTTTTTCATAAAACTTGCAAGTCGGTGCATATTTCGGTTGAGATGAGGTTTCAATCACTATCAGGGTGCCGCCCTGTTTTCGGATTTCCTCGCAAGCAAACTCAAAGAGCTGTCTGCCAATACCTTGGCTTTGCAGATGAGGAGCAACCGCGATCCAATATAGGTCAAACGTAGAGTCAGTCATTGGGGTTTTACCAAAGCACACATAGCCTAAAACTTCACAAGCCTGCATGGCTACATAAATGTGATAATCTTCAGGTGTCAAGTGACCTTGACGAGACAAGGTGTCATCAATGAGTTCCATGGCGACATCAATTTCATCGGCACGAAAAAAGTCAGTCTGCATGAGAAGTGTGCGAATGGCTGATTTATGTTCAGCCTGAACGGGCACAATCTGGAAAGTCATACTCTGAGAAGCGTTGGATGCAAAGTTAGCAAGAGCGGGTGCACCTAAGCAAGGCGGTTTGCCGAAACAATTTTCTGATTTTGGTGTAAGAAGTTTTTTGCTATCTTTGTAGCCCTTTCCCTGAAAGCATCAGGGCTGTATCATGCTTTTTTAATTTTTTGATTTGAAAACTTCAACAACTAAAACCCGCTGTTCCTCCTCTCTGGGAACACTTGCGGCGAAAAACAAGAGAGAAAGGATGAACTGAATGGCAGAAATGCAAGTCGCTGAAATGCCAGCTCAAAATGATAGCAATGCAGGGAGCAGCAATGCAGCAAACGACTCGGTGAAAACAAAGAAACCCACACGCGTGCGATTCTTCGCCGACTACCAAGACGAAGAGCTCAAGCAACTGGAGTCAATGTATTCAGGGACGCTGAATGAATTGACCGAAGGCGAAATCGTCAAGGGGCGCATCGTTCATATCTCTGATAAAGATGTCTCTGTCGATGTGGGATTCAAATCAGAAGGAATTATTCCGCTTATAGAATTCCGTGACCCTTCAGAATTGAAGGTGGGCGATGAGATCGAGGTGTTTCTCGAGAGCATTGAAGACAAGATGGGGCAACTCATTCTCTCCAAGCGCAAAGCCGACGCGATGCGCATTTGGGAGAAAATCTACGAGTCGCTCGAAAAAGGCACCATTATCAGTGGGAAAATCGTAGCACGTGTCAAAGGCGGCATGACCGTCTCGCTCAGTGGCGTTGAAGCCTTTCTGCCCGGCTCTCAAATCGATGTCAAGCCCGTGCGAGATTTTGATGCGCTCGTCGGTCAGACGATGGATTTTCGTGTGGTGAAAATCAATCCGCTCACACAAAATATCGTGGTCAGCCACAAAGTCATTCTCGAAGCGGAGTATGAAGCACGCCGCAAAGAAATGTTAGCCAATATCAAAGTCGGTATGGTGCTCGAAGGCACAGTCAAGAATATCACCGACTTTGGCATTTTTGTCGACTTGGGCGGTCTCGATGGTCTGGTTCACATCACAGATATTACATGGGGACGCATTACACATCCTTCAGAAGCCGTCAAGCTCGATGACCCCATCAAGGTCGTGGTGATTGGCTATGATGAAGAAAAGCAGCGTGTCTCGCTCGGCATGAAACAATTGACACCTCACCCATGGGAAAATATCGATGCCAAATATCAAGTTGGTGCAAAAGTCAAAGGCAAAGTGGTCTCTATCACGGACTACGGCGTGTTTGTTGAAATTGAGAAAGGCATTGAAGGGCTGGTGCACATTAGTGAAATGAGCTGGACGCAGCACATCAAGCATCCCAATCAGTTTGTCTCTATGGGTCAGGAGGTCGAGTGCGTGATTTTGAACATTGACAAAGAAAACACGAAACTGTCGCTGTCCATGAAGCAAGTGGAAGCCGACCCATGGCTAAAGCTGGCTGAAAAATATGCGCCAGATACAATTCATAAAGGCATTGTGCGCAACCTGACCGACTTTGGTGTCTTCGTGGAGTTAGAGCCCGGTGTCGATGGCTTAGTGCATATCTCTGACCTCTCATGGACAAAAAAGATTCGCCATCCTGGTGAGCTCGTCAAAAAGAATGACGAACTCATGGTGAAGGTGCTTAAAGTTGATGTCAAGGCTCGCCGAATTGCACTCGGACATAAGCAAATCACTGAAGACCCATGGAATAACTTTGAGACGGTCTATATGGTAGGCATGGAAACCAAAGGAAAAATCTCGCAGATTCTGGAGAAAGGTGTGGTTGTGGAGTTGCCTTTGGGTGTCGATGGATTTGTGCCAGCCTCACATCTCTTACAAGGTGGAGTACGTGACATACATTCCTCATTCAAGATTCATGATGAGCTCCCGCTGAAGGTGATTGAGTTCGATAAAGAAAACCGGCGAATCATTCTCTCTGCCTTAGAGTACTTCAAAGGCAAGAGCAAGGAAGAGATTGAAGAATACATGCGCGCTCACCCGAACGAGAAGCAGAAGATTCAAGAGGCTACGGCGGCATTGGATGTGTCTATGCCTACTACACCTGAAGCGCAAAAGGTTGAACAACCCAACTAAAGCAAACAAACTCTTGCATAGGTTTTGCTCGAGGAAAGGCGTCGCAACATGACGCCTTTTTAGTTGATAAGTTGATAGGACTGCATCGCAGAAGCAATGTAAGGTATCATGCGGCAAAAGTGGTACGCTCATCTATGAGGGACTTGCCTTGTTGGAGCATCAGGTCGGCAGAAAAATAAGCAGACTAAAAGTTTTGAAAATTAGGAAGAGTTTCTTACTTTTGCAATCCTTTGTGTTTTACAACAAAGTTTTCCAAGAACGATACACTGCCCGTAGAAGCCCGTCTGTCAAGGGGTTAAGGGCAATTTATTAGAATAGAAGGCACAAA
>Ga0308411_10000137_pt1 | contig 42702 bp, 33 predicted proteins | sample HotsprottomLayer_2_FD_203530 | JGI IMG/M metagenome (GOLD analysis project Ga0308411, IMG submission 203530) | Hot spring phototrophic mat microbial communities from Octopus Spring, Yellowstone National Park, Wyoming, United States -... | ecosystem: Environmental > Aquatic > Thermal springs >... | reverse complement strand
AAAAAATCTATGAAAAAAATAAACTCTCTGATTGGATAATTTTAGGATTAGTTTTGGGTTTTTTTGTTAACATGCACTTTCAGTTTGTTTTTATTATCCTTTTTTCTTTAATGTTTTTGTTAATTTCTCTAATAAAAAAAGAAATTATACTAAAGAAAAAAAATATATCTTTATTTTTAATCTCGTTTATTTTGATGTTTCTTCCCCTTTTTCTTTTTGATCTTCGTCATCAATTTTTAAACACCAAAGCATTTTTTAACTTTTTCTTTGGCTCAGAAAAAGCTTTGAATAAAGACCTTTCTATTTGGTGGTCGGTTTTTGGCAATTTGTTAAAATCTCTTATTTTATTAGGTGACCCATTTAAAAATCAATGGCCAACAAAAATTTTTTATTTTTTAAATCTTTTTATTATTTTTTTTCTTCAAAAGAAAGAAAAAGGTTTTAAAAAAAATTTTTTTCAATCATCCTTAATTTTATGGATTTTTTTTCCTTTGGCTTTTATTTTTTGGGGTAAAAGACCGGCAGAGTACTATTTTATTTTTTTGTATCCTTTTATTTATCTTATTATAATAAGCTTTTTCATCAAAATAAAAAACTTATCAGTTTTAATTTTGGCTTTAATTTTTATATTTTTTTCAACCAAGGATAATGGTTTTTATACTTTTAAAGATAATTACTTTGGTTTTTATTATAAAGAAAAAGTCGCCAAAATTATCAAGAAAAAAACAGAAGGAAAAAAATTTAATATCTCTTTTGATGTTCCTTTGGGAATGAATCATGGTTTTAATTATTTTTTTGACTTCTATAAAATAAAACAAACAAATGATTTTTCTGATCCTTTAATTGAAGTGCGTATTCCTCCTAAAAAAAATGATATTGTCATTGACAAGATTGGAATTAAAATTCCTCAAGAATTAAAATAATTTTTTGACTTAACAACAATAGCACCAAAAACTAAAAGCCACAAATAAGAATAAATTTGAAATAAAAATAAAACATTTTGCGGATTAACAAAGAAAAATTTTATCTTATCAAGAAGAAAGCTTAAAAAACTCCAAAAATTGCCTATTTTTTCTTTTGATAAAAAGTATCTTACCTGAATTGGTTTAGTAAGATCAAAAAAACAGTTTTTAAAATTTTTTGGAATGTTGGTTGTTATCTCCACCTCATATATTTTTCCTTTACTTTTTGAAATTAAAGGTATACCAAAAATAATCCCTTCTTCAGTTAAAGCATTACCTAAATTTCTATTCTCTTCATGAATGATTTTATTTTTTCCTTTTTCCTTAAGAGTTAGTTTTACGTAATACCCACGTTTTAAGAAATCAAAGGGAGCATTATCTATTAAAAAAGGAAAGACGATGTATCCTAGATTATCATATTTGGCCAAAAATTCACCTTTTATATTTTTTTCTTCATTGAAAGACTTTTTTATATCATTTTTTGTTTTTTCAAAAAAGTTTGATGTTGGATATAAAACTTGAGCTATCCAAATTTTCTTTCTTTCTTCAAGTAAAATTTTCCTACCTAGCAATAGAAATTTATTTAATGGTAAAGTTAAAACAATTAATAAAATAAAAAAGCATATAAATTTTGCTAATTTTAAAAAATAGCCTTTTTTAATCGTATTTATAAAAATAAAAAACCAAGAAAAATTAAAAGCCAAAATTAACGAATGGTTAAGTGGCAAGGAATCAAAAATAATACTTTGCCAGCCTAAAGCCGTATAACAAAGTCCCAAAAAAGGCATCAAAGCAAAAGAAGCTAGAGGAATCGAAAGATATTGTGCGCCACTATTAACTAAAGTGGCAGTAAATAAAGTAAGATACAAAAAACCAAGTTTAGTAATTTTTTCTTTTTTGAAGATAAACCCAAAAGGAATTAAAAAGATTAAAATAACAAATGGAGTAATGAGAAAATTGTTGGGTAAAAAAGAATATAATAAATCTCTTTTTACTAAAAATACATGGTCTAAAATCCCAAAAAAGGCTTTTTTTGAAGTTAAAAAAGGAAAAAAAGAAACAATAAAAACTAACCAAGGAATAAAACTTAATAACCTTTCTCTTTTATTTCTTGCTTTTATTAAAAGCCAAAGTGGTAAAAAAAGAAATATGTGTTTTGTAATCATAGAAAGACCGAGTATTAAATAACCATTTATTTTTTGCCGATTTTTTTCAATTAAAAGCAAACCGATTAATCCTAAAGCAATCGCCAAATTATCAAATTGATTATGAAAACCAGTAGTATAGATGGAAATTGGATTAGTTAAGAACCAAACGAAAGCTAAAAAGGAAATTTTTCTCCACAAAAAATACCCAATTAATAAATCAGCTAAAGACAAAAATAAAATAACCAAAAAACGAAAAATCAACCAGTCGTTGAAAAAAAATAAGGACAAATAACGAAATATTCCCAAAATTATTGCCCAAAAAGGACCATAACTATATCTTTCTGTCGCTTCATAAACATTTTTTCCTGACACAATAATATCGCCAACAATTCTCCAAGAACCATAATCAAAATTAAAACCAAGCAAAGAAATGTAAAAACGAATAAAAATAGAAAAAAGAATCAATAATAATACAAAAAATACTTTATTATTGTTTTTTATTAAATTAACCATATAATTCTATAATAATAAAATTAATGATAAAATAATTATTAACAAAATGGTCGGAATTATTACCGTTAACTATAACCAATACCAACAAACTCAAGAATTTTTGGATTCTTTAAATTTGGTTAAAAAGGCAAAAACGGCTTGGGTTTATATTGCTGATGTTTCTTCTAAAAAAGAGTTAATTAACATTCAAAAATATCAATTTCCTGTAACTTTAGAAAAAAAAGAAAATAACGGTTACGCTTTTGGATTAAATTGTGGCTTAAGATTTTTTTTAGATAAAGGCGTTGAACAGTTTTGTGTTGTTAATAACGATATTATTTTTGATAAAGATTTTTTAGTAAACGTTGAAAAAACTTTTGAAAAAGCAGATATTTTTGGGGGGAAAATTTATTATGCTAAGGGTTTTGAGTATCATAAAAACCGCTATCAAAAAAAAGATTTAGGTAAGGTTTTGTGGTATGCGGGTGGTGGTTTTGATTGGAAAAATGCCTTAACTTTTCATAGGGGAGTTGATGAAGTAGACCAAGGACAATACGATAATTTTGAAGAAACTGACTTTATCACCGGCTGCCTTTTTTGTTTTAATAAAAAAGTGGTTAAGAAGGTAGGATTTTGGGATGAGAGATATTTTTTGTATTTTGAAGACGCCGACTATTGTTTCCGGGCAAAAAATAAAGGATTTAAACTCTATTACAATCCAAAAATTGTTATCTGGCACAAAAACGCTCAATCAACCGGTGGTGCCGGATCCGAAGTTCATCAAAAATATCAACGAAAAAATCGATTGATTTTTGGATTAAAATATGCGCCTTTTAAAACAAAAATTCACTTGTTAATTAATTATTTATTTGATAATTAAATGGACGAAAAAATAACCATTTTAATCTTTACCCACAACGAAGAAAAAAATATTCAAAACTGTATCGCCTCAGCCAAAAATTTAACTGAAAATATTATTGTTATTGATAGTCAAAGCGAAGATAAAACAATTGATATTTTAAAAAAAGAAAAAATAAAGTTTTATTTATTTCCTTACCAATTATATGTTGAACCTGTAAGAAAATTTGGGATTGATAAAGTAAAAACTAAATGGGTTTTAATCTTAGACGCTGATGAAAGAATAACTTCAGAACTGGCTTTAGAAATTAAGAAAAAAATTAAAGACAGCAAAATTTCTTACTACTATATTCCAAGAAAAAATATCTTTATCAATCGCTGGTTAAAACATGGTGGTTGGTGGCCAGATTATCAAATAAGATTAATCAATAAAAACTATTTTCTTGACTGGCCAAAAGAAATTCATTCCACCCCAAAAATAAAAGGAAATTGTGGTTATCTTAAAAATCCATTAAATCACCTGTTTCATAGTAATTTAGAATCGATGGTAAAAAAAACGGCCATTTTTGAAGATATTGAAGCAGAACTTCTTTACCAAGCTAAACGGCCGGTTAATTCTTTGATATTTTTTAAAAAATTTTTGGGTGAACTTTGGCGACGGCTTTTTAAGACGTTTGGATTTTTGGATGGAAATATTGGTATAATTGAAGCAATTTATCAAGCCTTTTCTAAAACTATTACCTATCTTTTTTTATATGAAAAATATTTATCAGACAAAAAAACAACCAATCAAAAAGGTTGCTCTTTATAATCCATACCTTGATGTTTTAGGAGGTGGAGAAAAACATATTCTTTCAATCATTAAGGTTTTTGAAGATTGGGGATTTACTCCTTATATTTTTTGGGACAAAAATTTAAAAAAAGAGATAGAAAACCGTTTGGGTTTAAATTTTAAAAATTTATTTTTTTTACCCAACGTCTTTAAGAAAAAATCTAAATTGTCTATCTTTAAAGTTCTTTCAACTTTAAAAAATTTTGATTATTTTTTTTATGTTACTAACGGTAGCTACTTTCTATCGTTAGCGAAAAAAAATTTTGTTTTTGCCATGGTGCCTGATAAAAATCTTTATCAATTAAACCTTATCAATCGATTAAAACTTTTAAACTGGCAATTTATTACTAACTCTTTTTTTACTCACCAATGGCTTAAAAAATGGGGGATTAACTCTTGTGTTATTACCCCATATATTGATGAAAGGCTATTTAAATTAAACAGCCAAAAAAAAGAAAAAATTATTCTTTCGGTGGGAAGATTTTTTAGTCATTTACACTCAAAAAAACAAGATATTATTATAAAAACGTTCAAAAAAATTAAACAAAAAAATTCTGCGTTTAAAAATTTTAAACTAATTTTAGCTGGTGGTTTGAAAGAAGAAGATAAAGACTATTTTAGTTATCTTCAAAAAATTGCTACCGGTGACCAATCAATTATTTTAAGATCTAATATTTCTCAAAATGAACTTCATAGTCTTTATCAAAAAGCAGCATTTTTTTGGCATTTTACTGGATATGGGATTGATAAAAATAAATATCCACAAAAGGTTGAGCATTTAGGAATTACTCCCCTAGAAGCAATGGCTGCTGGTTGTTTAACTTTTTGTTATAACGCTGGTGGACCAAAAATTTTAATCAAAGATAAAGAGAATGGTTTTTTGTTTAATAGTCAAGAAGAGTTAATTAAAAAAATGGAAAATATTCTTTCTAATAAAAAAAAACAAGTAGAAATTAGAAAAAATGCCTATAACTTTGTCTTTAAAAATTTTTCTTATAAAGTTTTTAAAGAAAGAGTAAAAAAATTGATAGATAGTTAAACTTATGATTTCAGTTATTATCCCAGTTTATAAAAATACTCAAATTTTTTTAGATAATCTTAAAAAAAATCTCAAATTTTTAGATGATTGTGAGATATTAATTGTCAACGATGATCCGGAAAAAAGTATTAAAAAAGAAATTAAATCTTTTAAAGAGAATAACATTTTTTTAATTGAAAACAGAAAAAACTTAGGCTTTGGTCAATCAGTTAATATTGGAGCCAAATATGCAAAAGGGGATTATCTTTTTCTTTTAAATACTGATGTAATTTTAAACAATAAAAATTATCTTCACGCTTTAAAATATTTTAATGAAAATCCTAATCTTTTTGCTGTCTCTTTTGCTCAAGTAGAAAAAGATAACCAAATTGTTGGAAAAAATATTCTTTATTTTAAAGATGGATTGTTTTGTCATCAAAAAGCCAATAATTTAAATTTTGGATTTAATGCCTGGGCAGAAGGTGGCGCCTGTTTAATTGATAAAAAAAAATTTAATTATCTAGGTGGTTTTGATAATCTTTATTCTCCTTTTTACTGGGAAGATGTTGATTTATCATATCGTGCTTGGAAAGCGGGTTTTAAGATTTTGTTTGATCCTAAAATTTTAGTTGAACACCATCACGAAACAACGATTAGTAAATATTTTGATAAAAATAAAATTAAAACTATCGCCTATCGCAATCAGTTAATTTTTAGTTTAAAAAACTCCACCGATTTTGACCTAATAGTTAAATTTATTTTTTTCCTTTTTAAAAAATTAGCTAAATCAGTAATGATTTTTAATCTTATTTATTTAAAAGCAGTGATTGCTTTTATATTAAAAATTCCATTAATTATAATTAAAAAAATATTTGATAGTAAAATTTATAAAATTAGTGATAAAGAAATTATTTCTTTTTTTAAAAATGGATAAAAGAACTTTTTTTATATTAATTTTTATTACTTTTTTGGGTCTTTTTTTACACTTTTACAAAATTAATCAATCACCTCCTTGTATTAATGCCGATGAGGCGGCTTTTTCCTATAATAGCTATTCAATTTTAAAAACCGGCAAAGACGAGTTTGGTCAATTTTTACCAATAAGATTTAAGTCGTTTTCTGATTATAAAATGCCTCTTCTTTTTTATTTAAATGTTCCTTTTATTTATTTTTTTGGCTTAAATTTATGGTCAATTAAATTAATTAATGCCTTTATTTTATTATTCTTCCCTTGGTTAATATATAGCTTGACAAATTATCTTTTTAAAAACAAAAAAATTAGCTTATTATCATCATTTCTTTCTGTTGTTTGCTGGGCGGTTCAATCTATGACAAGACAACTTCATGAGGCGTTTTTAACTTCTTTTTTGATCACTTTATCTTCCTATTTTTTTCTTTTAGCCAAAGATAAAAAAAAGATTAAGTATCAGATTTTTTTCTTTATTGCTCTTTTATTATCGCTTTTTTCCTATCAATCAAGTCGGATTTTTGGTTTAATGTTTTTGATTCTGACTATTTTCTATTATCTTAAAAGACAATTAAATAAAAAGTTTATCTTGGGAATAATTTTAATCTTAATCTTATTTTTAATCAGTGATTTAATTTATAAACCAAAGCGGGTAATAAATTTGTTTTTTTTAAACAACCCCGGGCTTTCTTTAAAAATTAATGAATTAAGAGGGGAAGGAGGATCAAAAATTATTTATAACAAATTAACTGTTGGTTTTAAGGAAAGAGTTTTTGAATATTTAAAGTATTTTTCTCCTCAATTTTTAGTGATAAATGGTGATGAAAATTATCGATTTGGATTCCCACAATTTTTGTCAATGATTACGCCGGTTGAATATTTTTTCTTTATCGCTGGTCTTTATTATCTTTTTAAAAATAAAGAAAAAAATCGTTTTTATATTTTATTTTTAATGATGATTTCTCCTATTTCTGGAAGTTTAACTTGGGCTAATCCATCGCTCCCTAGAACCTTTTTTATCATTATTCCAATTTTAATAACCACTGCCTATGGTTTTTTAAATTTTATTAATAATTTTAAAAAGCAAAATTATTTTTTAATTTTAACCCTTAATATTATTCTTTTTCTCTTTTTTCAATTTTACAATTGGGACTTCTATTTAAACCACTATCCAAAAAAAGCAATTACTATTCATGCTTGGCAATGTGGTTATAAAGAATTAACTGATTACATAAAAAATAATTACCAGAAATTTGATAAGTTTTATATAACAAAAGAAAGTGGACCACCTTACATATTCTTGCTTTTCTTTTTAAAATATCCGCCGAAAGAATATCAAAAACAAGCCGGGAGTGGCCCAATTGATCAATATGGATTTTCTCAATCAGAAAAGTTTGACAAATTTATTTTTAATTTAGATTATCATTCTCAAGAAAAAAATATCGCTATAATTGGCCGACCACATGATTTTCCTGAAGAAAAAAATTTAAAAAAGATTATCTTTCAAAACGAACCCGTATTTTATATTAAAGAAATTTTAAGCGATTAAGGCAATGATAATATTGTAAAAAGCATGAATAAAAATAGGTAGATTAAGGCTTTTATAAGTTAAATAAAAATAGGAATTTAAAAGACTTAAAAATACATCGGTCATCATTAAAAAAATGAGTTGATTTCCCATTAAACCAGGAATAGTAAATCGAAGAGGAACATGCAAAAAGAAAAAAAGAATTGCGTTAAAAAAAGCGCTTTGATAAAAATTTTTTGTTTCTTCGTATAATCTTTTTAATACAAATCCAGTTGATAAAATTTGTTCAGAAATAGCCGTTATTAAAGAAACAAAAATAATATAAAAAAAACTTAAATAACTAATTTTATATTTTAAAAAGACAATTTCCTTATTTCGAAAATAACTTGCTAAAACAATGACCAAAAAAATTACTAATCCAATAAAAATTGCAATCGAAAAATCCTTCTTAACTGTTTTAAAAGACCAATTTAATGAAGGAAGAAATGATTTCTTTTCAATTTTTTTAACAAAATAATAAACTGGTAAAATAAAAATTATCGGTTTTGCCACAAATTCATCAAACCATTCGGGCATTTTAAATTTTAAACGATAAAAAGCCCAGACAATTAAAATAATTCCCCATAAATTCAAAACTTTTTGGGAAAATGGCGTTTTTTCTTTCATAAAAATATACCACTCCGCTTTGATTTTATAACTTTTTGGTATAAAACCTAGCTTTCAAATGAGATTTAGGATTGACTTTATAGTCAAAACCACTTTCCAAAATCAAAGCTTCGTTATGCATAACCCTTTGCAATTTGAAAGCAAAGGGTATATTAATTTAAATTATTCCAAAAAATCACGTAATTTTCTTGCTCGCGTTGGATGTTTTAATTTTCTTATTGCTTTAGCTTCGATTTGTCTTATTCGTTCGCGGGTAACTTTAAAATATGCTCCCACTTCTTCAAGTGTTTTTGGTTTACCATCTTCTAAACCAAAACGCATAGCTAATACTTTTCTTTCCCGTGGCGATAAAGTATTCAAAACATTATTTAAAGCATCTTTTAAAAGCTCCCGTGAGACTTTATCATATAAGCTTGGCTCATTAAGATCAGAAATAAATTGTTCAAGAGTAGTTTCTTTATCATCACCAATAGGCGTAGATAACGAGCGCGGTTGTTGAGAAATTTTTTTTAAATTCTCTACCTCACTTATCGTAATGCCCATTTCTTTGGCAATTTCTCTCACTTTAGGCTCACGTCCAAGTTTTTGAGCTAACCGTCTCTGAACTTTATAAAATCGATTAATTTGATCAACCATATGAACTGGAATTCTCACTGTTCTTGATTGATCGGCGATTGCACGAGTAATTGCTTGTCTTATCCACCAAGTGGCATAGGTTGAAAACTTAAAACCCCTTCGCCAATCATACTTCTCTACTCCTCGAATTAATCCTTTGTTTCCTTCCTGAATTAAATCAAGAAAAGAGAGTCTTCGACCTAAATATTTTTTTGCGATAGAAACAACTAATCTTAAATTGGCTTTAATTAGTTTTTCTTTAGCCGTCATATCGCCTTTTTCGTATCGTTTAGCCAATTCGATTTCTTCTTTAGCTGTTAACAAAGATGTTGCTCCTATTTCTTTAAGATACATCTTGATTGGATCTAATGATTCACCATGTTTTAATAATACCAATTGCTCTAATTCTTTTTCTAATTCTTCGACGCTTTTTTTTGCTTCTTCTTCTTCCCGGGTAGAAATTGTTTCAAAAATATCGATTCCTTTTTTAAAAGCCTGATCAAAAAAATCATCAATTTCTTCGATGTGTTTTTCCGGTTCAGGATAAATTAAAAAAATATCATCTTGAACCAGAAAACCGTCTTCCTCTCCCTGTTTAAGAAGTTCTTTTAAATTTTTTTGCAGTTTTGCTTTTGTCATGGTTTAATTTTATAATGAAATTAATTTTTTTTCCACTTCCTTTAATAGCTTACCTAAAAATCTCAATTTTTCTTTATTTTCTTTTTGATCTTCTAAACTAATAATTTTTTTTATTTGTTGTTTTAAAGAATTTTTTTTAATCTCATAGGCTATTTTTCTTATATTTTCTTTTCCTAAATCAATATCCATTGAAGCGAAAAGATAGATTTCATCAAAAACTGGCCGTAATTCTTCTGGTAGAAAATTAATAAATTTTTCTAAACTAAATTCTTTGTTATTTTCTTTAAATTCTAAAAATTTTTTAGCTAATTTTTTTAGTGATATAAGAGTAAAGTCTTCCGGTAAAATAATTGAAAAAACTAAATCGCTAATAGTAAAAGGAGAGTTATTTTGAAAAATAAAGCTTAAAAGATAACGCTCAACCAAAATCATATGTGACTGTTTATCATGCGATTTTTTTAGCGGAATAAATTCTAACCTTCGTTTTTTATTCAATAAATTTCTTTTAATTAAATTTTGGATACTTTGTTCTGTTACTTCTAACAAAGATGATAATTTTTTAATATAATGTGATTGAACAATATTATTTTTAATCCCGGAAAGATAAGGAATTAATTCTTCGCTGATTTTTTTCTTGTTATATACGGTCTTTTCCGGATATTTTTTAAGAGTAAAGTTAATTAAAAAATCATAAACTCCAATTGGTGTTTTAATTAAATCCTTAAACTTTTTAAAATTAGTTTTGACTGCTTCATCTGGATCTTTAGCAAAATCTAAAACAACAACATTAATATCAAAATCAAATTTTTCTGCTTCTTCAATCCCGCGCTTTATCGCCTCAAGACCAGAAACATCAGCGTCTAAAGTTAAGGTAATCCGTTCAGTATATCTTTTAAGAATCATTAATTGCTCTTTAGTTAATGCCGAACCTTTAATGGCAACAAAATTATAAAAACCCGCTTGATAAGGAGAAATCATATCAAATTCACCTTCAACAATATAAACATTATTAGCCTTTTTTATCGCGTCTTTGGCTAAATGAAAACCAAAAAGCGTCTCTCGTTTATGATATAGTGGAGTCTCCGGAGAATTAATATATTTTGCCTCTTTATCATTTTCAATCAAGGTTCGACCCGAAAAAGCAATAATATTTCCTCGAGGATCACAAATAGGAAAAATAAGACGGCCACGAAAACGATCATAAAAACCACCGCTTTCGCTTCTGACTAATAATCCATTTTCCAACATTTGTTCTTCTTCATATTTTTTTTTCTTTAAAAAAGAATAAAGGGAATTCCAAGACATTGGAGCATATCCTAAATTAAAAGTTTTTATAGTCGGTGCTTTAATCTTTCTTTGAGAAAGATAGTCTAAAGCTTTTTTGCCATAATCTGTTTTTAATAGCGCAAATTGAAAAAAATCAGCTGCAAGCTGATTCATTGCCAAAAAACGTTTTTTTTTCTCCCAAGATCGATCCTCAAAATCGATTTTCTTAATCTGAACTCCAGCTTTTTTGGCTAATTCCCTCAATGCTTCAAAAAAAGTTAGATTTTCCCACTTCATTAAAAATTTAATAATATCACCACCATCATTACATGCACCAAAACAATGCCATATCTGTCTTTCTGGAGAAACTATAAATGAGGGTGTTTTTTCCTGATGAAAGGGGCAAAGAGCTTTAAAATTACGGCCAGTTTTTTTTAATAAGATGAAACTACCAATAAAATCAACTATATCAATCCTTTTTTTTATTTCTTCAACCACATTTTCCATCGTTTTAATTTTATCATATTAAAAATTATTTGATATTTTTTTTATTTTCAACTATATTATATTTATATGATCTTTCTTTCACTTAATCAAAATCAAGTGAAAATTTTGTTTTTTAAAAAAACAGTTTTTTCTCATTATGAGGTTGACTTTTTTGAAAAAAATCATCAAACATTATTACTCAATAATAATGAAGTGGAAATTGATTTAGTTGCTTCTGCTATTAAAGAAGGATTAGATACCATAAAAAAGAGTCGTGGTGATCAAGAAGTTTACCTTATTCTTCCACAAAATTTTTTTATTTTTTTACGTACTGAAGTACCTTTAGACATTGCCCCATCAGCTCTTTATTCATTTGTTTGGGAAAAAGTTAACAATCAATATCATCTTGAACCAAATCAAATAATAAGTGAGTTATTTATTAAGGAAAATCAACATAAAAAAATTGTTAATTTCTTTGGTATCAATTTAAACCATCTTGAAAATTTTCAAAAAATCTTTAATCTTTTAAATCTAAAATTAACCGGTATTATCCCCGAATCTTTATCTTATTTTAAATTATTTGAAAAAACATTAAGATTAGAAAAAAAAGAAAATATTTTTTTTGTTTGCTATCAAAAAGAAACTGCTTTTGGTTATTTTTTTGATAATTTTGGCTTACTAAATGGTGAAAAATGGTTTAGTCAAGTTGATGAAAAAAATTCTATCGAAAAAGTGATTAAGGAAAAAAAGGCGGCTTTAGAAAAAGAGGGATTAAAAATAAACCGTTTAATTATTTCTGGCCCGGCTTCGGAAAATATTCGCCAGGACACATTTACTAAAAATGTTGGTATTTGGACCAATCCATTAAAAAAAATTATTACTAACTTCTATCAAGACTACCTAAAACTTTTAATGGTGGAAAACAAAGAAGTTTTACCAATTTTAAATCTTGACGTTTGTTTTGGCGCCTTTGTCTTTTTTAAAGAAAATCCAAATTTTTCGTTTTTTAAAAAGAAAAATTACTATAATAATATGATTAAAAAACCGCGCATAAAAATACCATCTACTTTAAAAAAAGAATGGTTGATCTTTTTTATTTCTTTCATTTTATCGCTTTTATTTTTTGTTTTTCTTTCCAATATTAAAACTAAAATTAGTTTACCTTCACTTACTTTCAAATCAACAAAACCACCCACTCCTACTCCCACTCATCTACCTTCTCCTACGCCAACACCAACTATCGTAGTGAATAAAGAAAAAATTCGAATCAAAGTTCTTAATGGTTCTGGTATCCCAGGAAAAGCTGCTACGGTTAAAGACATTTTAAAAGAAAAAGGTTATCAAGAAATCTTAACTGGTAATGCTGATAATTTTGATTATAAACAAACAGAAATTGCGGTCAAAAAAGAAAAAAATAATTTAGTCTCTATCATAAAAGAAGATCTTAAAAAATACGTTTCCTCTTTTAAGGCCACTGCCCTTTCAGAAAAAGAAGCTTCAGACATCATCATTATTATTGGCAAAGACTTTAAATAAAATTTATGGAAGAAAAAAAACAGGAGTTAAAAAAAAGATTAGATCTTCTTTTAGCCAAGGTTGATCTTTCTAAAAAAAGAGAGGAATTAAAACAATTAGAAGAAAAAACTTATAAAACTGATTTTTGGCAAAATCCTACCGAGGCAAGTAGAGTGATGAAAAAGATCGCTCAAATAAAAAAAGAGGTCGACGATTTGGAAATTTTACCCTTGGTGCTTGAAGAAGATATAAAACAGGCAGAAAAAATTATTAGTCAATATGAGATTAATTTATTTTTATCAGGTCCATATGATGAAAACGATGTTATTTTTTCCATTTATGCCGGTCAAGGAGGAACTGAGGCAATGGACTGGTCGGCGATGCTTCTTCGAATGTATACGCGATATTTTGATAAAAAAAACTGGCGTTGGGAGATTGTTGATCAAATTGATGGTGAAGAGGCAGGAATAAAAAGTGCAGTTTTAAATGTTTATGGCCATTTTGCTTACGGATTTTTAAAAGGTGAAGCCGGTGTCCATCGTTTAGTACGACAATCACCTTTTAATGCTGATAAATTAAGACAAACATCTTTTGCTTTAGTTGAAGTTTTGCCAATAATTGAGGAAAAAAATATTGAGATAAAAGAAGAAGATTTGGAGTGGGAATTTTTTCGATCTGGCGGTCATGGGGGACAAAATGTTAATAAAGTCGCTACTGCCGTACGTCTTCGTCATAAACCGACGGGAATTGTTGTTACTTGCCAAACTGAACGTTACCAGGGACAAAATCGGGAAAATGCGTTAAAAATTCTTCGGGCTAAACTTTGGCAAATAGAAGAAGAAAGAAAGAATAAAAAAATTTCGGGTCTTAAGACCGGCCAATTAGCTTCTTGGGGAAGACAAATCCGCTCTTATGTCTTACATCCATACAAATTAATTAAAGATTTGCGTACTGATTATGAAGATAATAATGTTGAGGCGGTTTTAAATGGAGAAATCGATGGTTTCATTGAGGCGTATTTAAAACAAATAAAATAATTTTCATCGCTTGCATTCGTTAATAAAAGTTGTTATTCTAATTTTTATGGAAAATCAAAAAGAGGCTTTGATCCGTTCATTAGAAAATAACCGTATCGAAGAAAAAAACTCTCAATCAAACCAATCATTAATCTCTTTTCTTCATTTTTTTTCCTATTTAGGTTTAGCGATTCTTCTTGGAATATTTTTTGGTTTTTTATTAACAAAAATTCCTTTTAAAACTGAGTCAAAAAAAGCATCAACGACTGTCTCCAGTCAAAAAACTGCCGGTATTGCTGATAAAAAGACTTTTAAAGATCAAGCGGAAGGAACTTTAAAAGAAGGTGGGATTGATGGTGAAGGTAATTTTCATTTAGAGCGACCGGGGGGGGCGTCGCAAAATGTTTATTTAACCTCATCAACGGTTGATCTTTCTTTATATATAGGAAAAAAAGTCCGGGTTTATGGTCAAACATTTGCCGGGCAAAAAGCCGGGTGGCTAATGGATGTTGGTTTGGTTGAAGTTTTAGAATAAAAAAATGATTATCTTTGAAAATATCACCAAAAAATTCCCTTTAGGCAATGTCGCCTTAGACAATATTTCGTTTTCTATTGAAGACAAGGAATTTGTTTTTTTAGTTGGCCCCTCAGGGGCTGGAAAAACGACAATCATTAAACTTATTCTTAAGGAAATAGAACCAACCTCTGGTTCAATCTTGGTTGATGATTTGGATATTACTAATAAAAATTTCTCAAAAATTTTAACCCTCCGTCGAAGTTTGGGAGTAATTTTTCAGGACTTTAAAATTATTTATAAAAAGAATGTCTTTGAAAATATTGCTCTAAGTTTATTGGTTTTAGAAAAATACTCATCTTCACAAATTAAAGAAAAAGTAAGAGAAGCTTTAACAGTAGTTGGTTTAAAAGATAAAGAAAAAGTTTTTCCGATTCAACTTTCTGCTGGCGAATTACAACGGGTAGCCATTGCCAGAGCGATTGCTGGAGAAAGAAAAATTATTTTAGCTGATGAACCAACTGGTAATTTAGACCCAAAAACGACATGGGAAATAATGAAGATTTTTAAAAAAATAGACAAGGAAAAAACGATTATTTTTGCTACTCACAATGCCGATATTGTTAATAGTTTTCAAAAACGAGTCTTAGTTTTAAGAGACGGGAAATTAATTAAAGATTTACGAAAAGGAAAATATGAATTGTAATTAATTATTATGAAAAATTTTTTTATCTCAATTAAAAGAACTCCTTTTCAATCAGCGGCTTCTTTTTTGGTATTGTTTTTTTCCTTGTTTCTTACTCTTTTTTTATTTATTACCTTAGCTTTTTCAGAAAGTCTTTTAAGTTATATAGAAACTCGACCACAAATTACCGTTTATTTTCAACCAAAAACTAATGAGAATGAGATTTTTAAGATAAGAGACGAGTTAAATAATTCAGGAAAAATATTATCAATAAAATATATCAACCAAAAACAAGCTTTTGAAATTTATAAACAAATGAATAAAGATAATCCGTTACTTTTAGAAATGGTATCGGCCGATATTCTACCCCCTTCTTTAGAAATATATGCCAAAAAACCAATTTTTCTTCCGCAAATTGCAGAATATTTAAAAAAACAAGCCAGTGTTGATGAAGTTCAGTTTCAAAAAGATATTCTTGATCGACTGCTAACCTTAACCTCTATTTTGAGAAAAATATCATTAACTTTTTTTATTTATCTATTTTTAATGACAACTACGGTTTTAGTAACAATTACTCACTTTAAAATAGCTCTAAAAAAAGAGGAGATTGAAATCTTGAATCTTTTAGGGGCTTCCTACTCTTATATCCGAGGACCTTTTTTAAAAGAAGCTTTTTTTATGGCGATTTTCGCTTCGATTTTTGCTTTTTCAATAATTATTGCAATTTTATTTTATTTTCAGCCTTTTCTTAATTCTTATCTTCAAGGAATCTCATCACTTTCTTTAAATATTTTAAACCTCAATCTTTTAATTTGGCCAATTAACTGGATTTTTTTATCAATTACCTTTCTTGTTACTTCTTTATTTGGTGTCCTTGTTTCTCTTTTTTCTACCTTTTTAGCAACCAAAAAATATCTATAATTAAAATATGAAACGAGTTTTTTTGATAATTTTTTTTAGTTTACTATTTTTTTTGTTTATTTCTAATAAAAATATTCCTGCCGTGGAGTGTGAACTGGGAATAAATTTGAGCGGTCGTTCCCAAGAAGAACTTCAAGAAATAAAAGCTAAATGTGAAGAAAAAATTTCTCAACTGGCTAAGCAAAGAAATACATTAGCTTCAGAAATAAGCTATATTGATACTCAAATCTATTTAACTAATTTAAAAGTGGCCGAAACCGAAAATAAAATTGAAAAAACTGAAAAAGAAATTGGACTTTTAAACGAACGAATTGAAGGACTCGATGAATCATTGAATAAACTTTCAAAACTTTTATTAAAAAAAATTGTTGTTGATTATAAAAATAAAAGAATTTCTTTGTTATCGATTTTTCTTGAAGCAGATAAAATTGATGATCTAGTTAATCGAATCAAATACATAAAAACCACTCGAGAAAATAATCAAAAACTAATCATCCAAGTCCAAAATGCCAAAATTAACTTTGAAGAGCAAAAAAAACTACGGGAGGAAAAAAAGGTGGAGCTTGATAATCTAAAACTTCTTTTAGCCAAGCAAAAAACTGAACTTTTAAATCAACAAAATGCAAAAAGAAAGCTCTTAGCTGATACTCAAAATAGTGAGGTGCTTTATCAACGAATATTAAATCAAGCTCGACGACAATTAGCGGCTTTTAAGTCTTTCGTCCAACAATCAGGAGTTAACTCACCAATTGCTGCTAATGGTTTCGGTAGTGGTTCGGATGGCAATTATTATTCCCAAAGAGATGAACGCTGGGCCTATCAAACAATTGGTTATTCCTCAGAGAATATCTTAAATGTCGGTTGTTTAATTACCTCAACTGCAATGGTTGGAAAAAAAATGGGATTGAACATAACTCCTTCTGATATCGCTTCAAATTATGATAATTTTTATGGGTTAACCGCTTATCTAAATTTAAATGCGCCTATTTTAGGTGGGAAATCAAGAAAAGCAATATCAATTGTAGAAATTGATAATTATCTTAATTCCAATCAGTATGTAATCGTTGGTATTTACCGAACTAGCTGTGATTATGGTGGCGATCATTTTGTTGTTTTAACAAAAAAAGAAGGAAATAACTACAAAATGCACGATCCAAGTTACGGCCCAGATAAAAATTTTTATGACTATTATTCTACTATCTGTTCGGCTTATGTTTATTAAATCTCCTAAAATATTCTTTTTGTTGCTTCTAGGCTATTGACAGAAATTTTAGAAAAAAATAAATTAAATTTATGAAAGACTTCGCTGATATAACTTTTGGGATGAAAATATCAACAAAATTATTTTAATAATTATTTTATTGATAATTATTGCTTTTAAAGAAAAAAACCAGTAAGAAAATAAAAATGAAAAAAATTTTTATTTTTTTAATTAGTCTTTTTTTACTTTTATTTTTTTTAAAATCTGTTGAAGGAAAAATCTTAATTAATGAATTTCTTATTGAACCAACACCACAACAAGTAGAAATCATTAATATTGGAACAGAAAGCGCTAACCTTTATGGATGGATTATTGATGATGACGGTGGATCGTCAGCGACGTTTACAATTCCAGATAATTCAATAATTTACCCCAATAGTTGTCTTATTTTTTCTGGAAATTTTTATTTAAATGCAAAAACAGCTGACACCATTCGTTTATTTGATAATCAAAATATTTTAGTTGATTCATTTTCCTATAAATTAAGTCCTGGGCAAGGTGTTTCTTATCAAAGAATTCCTGATGGAGAGGATAGCTGGAAAACACAGTCTTCAAGTTTAGGATTTTTTAACAGCTCTTTACAATCTTGTGTTATTACCCCAACCCCAACTCCAACTCCTACTTTAACTCAAATCATAACAGAAACACCAATTTTAAACTGTACGGGACAGGCATGCGTGTCTCCTACCAATTTTCCCACCCAAAATTCATCACCAACAAACACACCTATTCCAACACCCATCTCTTATCAAAATATCTATCTTTCTGAGGTTTATCCCAATCCCCAAACAGGTGAAAATGAGTGGGTCGAGATTTACAATGATAATGATTTTATTGTTAATTTAAATAATTGGTATATTGATGATATTGAAGATGGTGGTTCCTCGCCTAAAAAGTTTTCTTTGACCATTCAACCAAAAAGTTATGCCGCTTTTGATTTATCAACGGCAATGTTTAACAATGATGGTGATTTTGTTCGGCTTTTGGATTTTGAAAAAAAAGAAAAAGATAGTTTTGAATACAAAAATTCCCAAAAAGGAAAAAGTTTTGGCCGAATAAGCTTAGAAACCGATGACTTTTGTTTACAAGAACCAAGTAAAAATCAAAAAAATAATCTTTGTCTTAATCCAACACCAACTCAAGAGGTAACCCCAACTGTCGCTTTAATCAGTTCACATCTTTCTTCAATTGCCACTTCACCAACTAAAACTATGCTACCTTTCATCAAAAAATCCAATCAAAACCCTTTTCATTATCAAAGCGTTTCTAATATTAAAACGGCTGAACAAAATAATTCAGCGTTAATTACTAAGAAAACTGATGTTTTAGGTGTTTATAACAAAAGAAAAACCAATCGCTATTCGTTTTTTTCCTTTCTTTCATTGTCTTACTCAGTTTTATCCGCTTTTGGCATTATTATTAAAACCGTAAAACATTTTTCTTAAAGAAAATAATTTTCTTGTCTTTTTTTAAAAAATTAATTATCATCTTTTTATGAACTTTTCCCGAATTAAAAACTTTTTTCACCACCTTTTTATTCCCAAAGAGGAAAATAACTTTCGTTCAAAATTACTTCATTTTGATTTTTTAACTTATTATTTATTAATTGCCTTATTTTTTACTTTTTTATTTAAAAAAACACCTCTTTATAACATTTTAGGTTATGCAACCGATATTACAATTCAAAAACTTTATGAGTTAACCAACTACGAAAGACAAAAATATAACTTACCGCCATTAAACTACAATGAAAAACTTTCTGCGGCTGCCTATCAAAAAGCTTTAGATATGTTTAATAAAAATTACTGGGCCCATTTTGGTCCTAATGGAGAAACTCCTTGGCGGTTTATTTTAAACTCGGGTTATCAATATGAGTATGCTGGTGAAAATTTAGCCAAAAATTTTCTCTTTTCGCAAAATGTTGTCTCCGCTTGGATGAACTCCCCAACCCATCGCGAAAATATTTTAAGAAAAGAATATACAGATATTGGTTTGGCTGTTGTTAATGGTAGCTTAAATGGTGAACCAACTACCTTAGTCGTCCAAATGTTTGGTAAACCTCAAGAAAATGTTTTCGCTCTTAATCCGATAAAAACGCAACCAGTAATCGCTAAAGAAGAAAAAAATCTCAAACCAAATAATATTCAATCAAATAAACCACAAATATTAGCCAAAAATGAAAAGCAAAAAAAAATCTCAATAAACTCTTTTCTCTTTAATTTTAATTTAGGTTTTATCTTATTATTAATAATAACTCTAATCTTGGATTTTTATTTTGCTAATAAAATGGGAGTATTAAATTTAAGATTTACGGGAAAAAATTTGGCCCATTTAATTTTTTTAGGGTTTATTATGATTAGTTTATTTATTATAAGTAGAGGGTCGATCATATGATCAAATTTTTCAAAAAAGAATTTAGAAAACATCTTTTTGATTATCTTTTACTTCTTACGGCAGGAATTTTTTTTATCTTGTCCTTAAATCTTTTTCAAGGCGAGCGGTTTTTGGAATTTATCATTCTTTTAGCTTTTGTTAGTTTTTATATTGTTTGGGGAACATATCATCATCTTGCTATTGATAAATTTCATTTTAAAATTGTGTTAGAATATATAATGATCGGTTTTATTTTACTTTTTCTTTTAAAAATTATTATTTTACCATAAAAATTATGAAAGGAGTAATTTTAGCAGGTGGTTTAGCTACCCGTCTTTATCCATTAACTTTTGCCACCAATAAACATCTTCTCCCAATTTATGATAAACCAATGATTTATTACCCAATCCAAACATTAGTTAAAGCCGGAATTACTGAAGTCTTGGTGGTGGTTTCTGGTCCTCATTCTGGCCATTTTATTCAAGTTTTAAAAAATGGTAAAGAATTTGGTCTTTCTCATTTGGAATTTGCTTATCAGGAAAATCCAAAAGGAGGAATAGCTGATGCTTTATCTTTGGCCGAAGATTTCAGCGATGGACAACCAATTACTGTAATTTTGGGTGATAATACCACCGATGCTGATATTTCTTCGGCAGTTAAAAATTTTTCTTCTGGAGCGGTTATCTTTTTGAAAAAAGTTCCTGATCCGACGCGTTTTGGGGTACCACGCTTTGATGAAAAAGACCCAAAAAAAATTGTTGAGATTATCGAAAAACCAAAAAATCCACCATCAAACTATGCGGTCACCGGTCTTTATATTTATGATAATTACGTTTTTGATTATATTAAAAAATGCGATCCAAATTTTGCCGGTCGTGGCGAATTAGAAATTACTCAAGTAAATAATTTTTATATTGAAGCCGGAACTTTGTCCTGGGTCGAGCTTGATGGGTATTGGCTTGATGCCGGTACTTTTGATACCTTACTTTTGGCCAATCTTTATTGGGCAAAAAAGAAAAATTCTAAAGCATTAGAGATTTTTAAAAAAATTTTATAAATTTAAAAATATATGGACACTACACAAATCTTATTAATAATAATTTTAAGTTTAAGTACAATCATCTTAGTAATAATCGGTATTCAATTGATTTTTATTTTAAATGATTTAAGAAAAATCTTGAGAAAAATAAATTTAATAATTGAAGGTTTTGAAAAAATTGGTCTTTCTTTTGAACACGGTTTAGAAGAAATAATCGGTTTTATTTCTGGTTTTAAAGTCGTCTTAAAATTTTTTGATATTTTCAATAAAAAAAATGGAAAAAAATCATAGAATAAGTAATTTTTGGTTTGGTTTTGGATTAGGAACAATATTTACTGTTTTCTTTATATTTTTATTTGGAACAAAAAAAGGTAGAAATACACTAAAAAACTTCCTTGAGTTTTCAGAAAATATTGAAGAAAATTTATCTGATTTATTAACAAATTTAAAAATCAATCTTAAAGAAAATCCAGAAGAAAATAAAAAATCAAACCCAATAGAGATTAAAAATAGTCTTTTTAAAATTATTAGTCAGATAAAATTTTTGACCCACCCGGAGGTTAAAAAACAAACAAAAAAATTTTTTGTTAAAGAAGGAAGAATTATTGAAAAATCCTCTTGATTTTTTAAAGTCATTAGTGTATGATTTATTATCTAAATTATTAAGTAATCCCCTTTAGAGGGGATTTTTGTTGTTAAAAACTTACTTAAAATTAAAACTAATGAATAATATTAAATCTAAAATTAAACCCCAAGAAGAAACATTTTTAGGAAAAAAAGATTTAAATTTAGAAAAATTAGACTTAATTGAAATCCAAAAAAAATCATGGCAAAACTTTATCGACCATGGATTAAAAGAGACTATTTCTGAATTTTTTCCAATTAATGACTATACGGAAAAAAAATTTACTTTAGAATTTATTGATCTTATTTTTGGTGAACCACGTTTCTCTTTGGATCTATGTTTGAAAAAAAAACTTACCTATGATATTCCGGTTTATATTAAGCTAAAACTAATTAATAAAAAAACCGGCGAAGAAAAAGAACAAATTAATTACTTCTTTAATCTACCAAAAATGACTGATCGAGGAACATTTATTATTAATGGAATTGAGAGAGCAATAATTAATCAATTAGTCCGCTCTCCGGGAGTTTATTTTACCGCTGAAGTCAATAAGATTACCGGTGTCACTTTGTATAATGCGGAAATTAGACCTTATATTGGTGCCTGGATTGATATTACTTTAAACAAAAATAATTTAATTGAAATGAAGGTTAATAAAAAACGGAAGTTCCTCATTACTACCTTCCTCAAATCTTTTGATGGAGAAAGTGATTCACAAATTCTTTCTTACTTTTCTGATCTAAAACCTTCGCTTATTGAAAAATATATCCTTCCCACCTTAAAAAAAAACCATGCTAAAACGAAAGATGATGCGGTATTGGAAATTTATAAAAAAATTAGGCCAGGCGAACCTTTAATCATTGATAACGCCTATAAAACTTTAGAAAACTTGTTTTTTAACCCCCGACGTTATTCTTTAGCTGCTTTTGGTCGTTATAAAATTAATAAAAAACTAGGATTGGACTTAAAAATAGAAAAAGAAAATTATTTAATAAAGAAAGAAGATATCATCGGGAGTATCAAATACTTATTAAATTTAACTATTGGTAAAGGAAATTTTGACGACATTGATCATTTAGGTAATCGTCGTTTAAGAACTTGTGGAGAATTAGTTGAAATGTATGGTATTCGGGTTGGGATGGTAAGAGTCGAGCGCGAAATTAAAGAAAGAATGAGTCTAATTGCTGGCGAAACATCAGTCTCCCCATCACAAGTGGTAAACTCTAAACCTCTAATCGTGGCTGTTAATTCCTTTTTTAGAACCAGTCAGTTATCAACTATTGTTGATCAGGTTAATCCGTTATCAGAATTAGATAACTTAAGAAGAGTTACTGTTGGTGGTCCTGGGGGAATCGAAAAAGAAAGAGCTTCTTTCTCTATCCGTGATATCTCTTCTTCTCAATATGGAAGAATTTGTCCTATTCGTTCACCAGAAGGACCAAATATTGGGGTGGTAACATATCTTTCTTTATATGCTAGAGTTAATGAATATGGATTTTTAGAAACTCCTTATCAAAAAGTTATTAAAGAAAAAAAGGGTGACAAAATAATTGTTAAAGTTTCTGATGAAATCACTTATCTTTCTCCAGATGATGAAGAAAAATTTTATATTGCTTCACGAAATATCAATATTGATAACAATCAAATCATCAAAGATGAATTAACTGTCGCCCGTTATAATGGAGAAATTATCGAAATTCCTGTTGAGAAATTAGATTACATTGATGTCTCGCTTCAACAAATAGTCGGCGCTTCAGCGGCGCTAATTCCATTCTTACAAAACGATGACGCCTCTCGAGCGTTGATGGGGACTCATATGCAATGTCAGGCAGTGCCCTTAGTTAAACCACAAGCACCGATTATTGGGACTGGACTAGAAAGAAAAATAGCCAAATCATTGAGGAGAACTGTTTATGCAGAAGAAGATGGAATCGTAGAATATGTGGACAGCCAAAAAATAATTATTAAAGGAAAAAGTGGAAAAATCTATCAATATCTTCTTGAAAGATATAATCGGACCAATAAAGACGTTGCTTTTGATCAGCGACCAAAAGTTTCGCCATCGCAAAAAGTAAAAAAAGGTGATCTTTTAATCGATGGACCAGCCACTGAAAACGGTAAATTAGCCTTAGGGCAAAATTTAATCATCGCCTATAGCTCTTTAAATGGTCTTGGATATGAAGATGGTTTTGTTATTTCTGAACGCTTAATTAAAGAGGATATTTTTACCTCAATTTATATGGAAGAGTTTGTGGCTGATGTTGTTGAAACTAAATTAGGAGCCGAAGAGTTAACTCGTGATATTCCTAATGTTCGGGAAGAGGTCCTGCAAAATCTAGACAAAAATGGTTTGGTTGCTGTTGGTACCGACGTCAAAGCTGGTGATATTCTTGTTGGAAAAGTTGCCCCTAAAGGAGAAAAAGAACTAACCGCTGAAGAAAGACTTTTGAGAGTAATTTTTGGTGAAAAAGCCAAAGATGTTAAAGATACCAGTCTTCGTGTTCCATACGGTAAACGAGGGACAGTAGCTAATGTAGAAATAATTGATTCTAAAAAAGATCCCAACGAACTGGAACCAGGAGTAATAAAAAGAATTATTGTTAATACCGCTCAACTAAGAAAAATTATGGTCGGTGATAAACTAGCTGGGCGTCATGGCAATAAAGGAGTAATTTCTAAGATTCTTCCGGAGTGGGAAATGCCCTACCTTGAAGATGGGACTCCAGTCGATGTAATTATTTCTCCGCTTTCTATTCTTTCAAGAATGAATTTAGGTCAATTGTTTGAAACAATTCTTGGTCTAATCGCCAGCAAGAAAAATACCCATATTAATATTCCTGTTTTTGAAAAAATTAAGGAAGAGTTTATCATCAATGAATTAAAGAAATTAGGATTGCCGATTGATGGTAAAGTAACCTTATATGATGGTCAAACTGGTAAACCTTTTGAAAGAAAAGCTCTCGTTGGTATTGGTTATATTATGAAACTTATCCATATGGTTGAAGATAAATATCATGCGCGATCAGTAGGACCATATTCATTGGTTAGTCAACAACCATTGAGTGGTAAATCACAAATGGGAGGACAACGATTTGGGGAGATGGAAGTTTGGGCTTTAGAAGCACATCGAGTTCCTTATACTCTTCAAGAAATGTTAACCATAAAGAGTGATGATGTCCGAGGAAGAACTAAGGCTTTTGAATCGATTATCAAAGGCACTGATATCCCACAATCAAATGTCCCAGAATCGTTTAATGTTTTATTAAAAGAATTAAACGCATTAGGATTAGCTATTGATTATATTAAATAAACTTATGGAAAAAAATCAAACTCAAAAACCAGAAGAAAATTTTGATATGATTGATTTTTATGGTTTAAAAATACGATTAGCCTCACCAGATGATATTTTAAACTGGTCACATGGGGAAGTTACGAAACCAGAAACTATTAACTATCGTACCTTTCGGGCCGAAAAAGATGGCCTATTTGATGAAAAAATTTTTGGACCGACAAAAGATTATGAATGTTATTGTGGTAAATATAAAAGAATCCGTTATAAAGGAATTATCTGTGACCGATGTGGAGTTGAAGTAACAACGTCTGCGGTTAGAAGAGAAAGAATGGGACATATAAAATTAGCTTCTCCTATTGCCCATATCTGGTATTTTAAAGGTTCATCTTCAGTCTTATCCACTCTTACTGAAATTCCACCTCAAGCATTGGAAAGAATTATTTATTATGCTTTATATTTAGTAAAAAAAATTTACCCAGAAAAACAAAAAGAAGTTGTTAGACAGTTAAAAGAAATCCAAAAAAAAGAAGAAGAAGAAATTCAAAAAAAATTTGATGAAAGAAAAAAAATTGTAGAAGAAAAAACTAAAGAAGAAAAAGAAGAAGCATTAAAAAAAATCACTAATGAAGAACAAAAATTAATTATTAGCGAAGAAATCGATTTCAAAAAAAGAAATCAGCTAAAAATTATTTCTGATGAATATATTGAAAAAAAAAGTCAAACAACTGCTTTTTTTGAAAGATTAATAAAACTAATAAAAAATTTAAAGCCGTTTGATGTTTTAGAAGAAGAAGATTATTTATATTTAAAAGAAAAAAATCTTCATCAAATGATTGAGGTGGGGATGGGATCTGAAGTTTTATATGAGTTTTTAAATAATTTTGATCTACAAAAAGAGTACTCCAACTCACTAAAGAAACTTAATGAGGCTCGCGGTGAAAAAAGAAATAAAATTCTAAAAAAAGCTCGATTAATCGAATCTTTTATCAAAGCAAAAATTAAACCTCAATGGATGATACTAACTATTTTACCTGTTATTCCTCCTGATCTTCGTCCGGTGGTTCAATTACCAGGTGGAAAGATAGCTACCTCTGATCTGAACGATTTTTATCGACGGGTAATTAATCGTAATAATAGATTAAAACAATTAATTAACTTAGGCGCACCAGAAATAATTTTACGCAATGAGAAACGAATGCTTCAAGAAGCAGTTGATTCTTTAATTGATTTACAAAAAGCTCGTGGACGAACAAGAACAGCTGGAGCTGCTTCAAAAGTCCAAAAATCTCTTTCTGATATTCTTCGAGGAAAACAAGGGCGTTTTCGTCAAAATCTTTTGGGGAAACGAGTTGATTATTCTGGTCGTTCAACCATTATCGTTGGGCCTCAGTTAAGAATTGATCAATGTGGTTTACCTAAAGAAATGGCTCTGGAGCTTTTTAAACCTTTTCTTCTTCATCAAATTATTGTTCGCGGTTTAGCTCCGAATATAAAAAGCGCTAAAAATTTCTTAGAAAGAAAAGATCCAGTGGTTTATGATATTTTGGAAGAAATTACTAAAAATCATCCAGTTCTTCTTAACCGTGCTCCTACTCTTCATAAACTTTCTATCTTAGCTTTTTATCCAGTTTTAACTGATAATTTTGCCATTAGTCTTCATCCGGCCGTCTGCGCTGGCTATAATGCTGATTTTGATGGTGATGCAATGGGTGTCTTTTTACCATTATCAAAGCAAGTGATCGAAGAAGTAAAACAAAATATGCTTCCATATTATAATCTTTTAAAACCAGCCGATGGATCACCAATTGTTGTTCCTAATAAAGAGATGGCTTTGGGATGTTATTATCTGACAACCTTCGATAAAAATTTTAAGGAAAACAATCAACTCAAATTTTTTGCCAATGAAAATGAAGCGGTAAACTATTATATGATGGGCAAAATTAATCTTCGTCAACCTATTTGGGTGAAAATTAATGATAAAGTTTTAAAAACATCAGTTGGAAGAATTTATTTTAATCAAGCACTTCCAGAAAAATTAAGATTTATTAATGATGAAGTTAAGGCTTCTGATATAAAAAAAATTGTTTCTTTAGCTATCAAAATTTTCCCAGCAAAAGAAGTTGGACAATTAATCGATCAATTAAAAGATATTGGTTTTTTTGGCGCCACTGTTGCCGCTGGTCTTTCTGTTTCTTTTACTGACTGTGAAATTTTGCCGGAAAAAGAAAAATATATTAAACAAACAGAAGATGAAGTTAAAAAAATTGAAAAAAACTATCAACAAGGTCTTCTAACCGAAGAAGAAAAAAGACGTTTTACCAATAAACTTTGGATTGATACCACAGAAAAACTAGCCAATGAAACATGGAAGATTATTGATGAGGAAAATCCAGTAAAGTTAATTATCAATTCAGGTGGTGCTCGTGCCACTAAAGAACAATTGAAACAACTTTCTGCAATGAAAGGATTAGTTGTTGATCCTTTAGGAAAAATTATCGAGGTTCCCACTAAATCTAACTATCGTCAAGGACTTTATGTTTTTGAATATGTGATTTCTGCTCGAGGAGCAAGAAAAGGTTTGACTGATTCCGCTCTGAAAACTGCTGATGCTGGTTATTTAACACGAAGATTAGTTGATGTCGCTCATGACATGATTGTTTGGTTAGAAGACTGCCAAACAAAAGATGGCCTAACAATCACTAAAAATCAAAATAATCCAGAAAGATTTAAAGAAAAAATAAAAGGGCGCTTCTTATTAAAAAATGTAGTAACTCAAAATAAAGTTATTGCTAAGGAAAACCAACTAATTGATGATGAATTATTGAAAATAATTGAGGAAGAAAAAATTGAACAAGTAATTGTCCGCTCACCCTTAACCTGTCAATCACCTCATGGTGTTTGCCAAAAATGTTATGGAATCGATTTAGTTAATAATCAAGTTGTTACTATAGGTGCTCCTGTTGGGGTAATCGCATCTCAATCAATTGGCGAACCAGGAACACAGTTAACAATGAGAGTCCGTCACTTTGGTGGAATTGTTATTTCTGATGTTACTCAGGGATTACCGCGCGTAGAAGAATTATTTGAAGCTCGAACACCAAAAATCGTTTCCCCAATTACCGAAATTTCTGGTAAAGTTTCGATTAAAGAAGACAGAGAAAAAGAAGTTTATCAAGTAAAAGTTACTTCATTAGATAAGGATAAAGAAAAAGAGGAAGAATTTATTATCCCCTTAGGTCAAAAACTTAAAGTTAAAGACGGTCAATTAATTGCTTCGGGAACACCTCTTGCTGAAGGTAGTTTAAATATTAATGATATTGTCTCAATTCGCGGTATTAAAGAAGCTCAAATTTATCTTTTAGAAGAAATTCAAAAGGTTTATCAATCTCAAGGAATTACTATTCATGACAAACATTTTGAAGTGATTATTAAAAAAATGAGTGACAAGGTAATTATTGAAGATGAAGGAGATACTGAATTTGTAAAAAACGAGATTGTTTCACGAATCCGTTTCCGCGAAGAAAATAAAAAAGTTTTAGCTAAAGGTGGCCAACCAGCAATTGGTAAAGTCACTATTTTAGGAATCAGTAAAGCGGCCAGTTTTAGTGATTCTTGGTTATCAGCTGCTTCATTTGAACAAACTACTAGCGCTTTATCCCAGGCAGCCATAAGAGGGCAAATAGATTATTTACTTGGATTAAAAGAAAATGTTATAATTGGAAGATTAATTCCAACCACAAAAGAATTTGTGGAAAAATATTACCGAAAGTTTTTAGAACGCTATGCCAACGATTAATCAACTAATAAAATCCAAACGGAAAAAAAAGATTAAAAAATCGCGATCATCGGCTTTAAAACTTAGTTTTAATGCCTTAAACCGTCGCTACGAGCTTTTTAATAACCCATTTAAACGGGGTGTTTGTACCGTGGTTAGAACCATGACGCCAAAAAAACCAAATTCAGCTTTAAGAAAAGTAGCCAGAGTTAGATTATCCAATAAAGTCGAAGTGACTGCTTACATTCAAGGAATCGGCCATAACTTAGCTGAACATTCAATTGTTTTAGTCCGAGGCGGCAGGGTTAAAGATTTACCCGGTGTAAAATATCATATTGTTCGTGGTAAATTTGATACTGCTGGCGTGGTTAACCGAAAAACTTCACGCTCGAAGTATGGGGCCAAAAAAGAAGCGGCTAAAGTTGCTTAATAATTTTTTGATTTATCTTATTATGCCAAGAAGACCATATAAAAAAAGAACAATTTTACCCGACCCAGTTTATGGAAGCACGATTGTTGCTAAATTAATAAACTATGTGATGGTTGATGGTAAAAAAACGGTGGCAAAAAAAATTGTTTATTCAGTTTTAGATGAAATAAAAAAACAGGGGCTTGATCCAATTATTACCTTAGAAGAAGCAATTAAAAATACAGCGCCAAATTTTGAAGTACGACCCCGACGTTTAGGTGGCGCTTCATATATGGTACCAATTGAGGTAAGAAAAGAAAGAAAACTTTTTTTATCATTAAACTGGATTATTGAGGCAGCTAAAGCAAGATCTAATAAACAATATAAAACTTTTGCCGAAAAATTATTAGCAGAAATTTTAGATGCTTATAAAAATATTGGCCAAGCGGTTGTCAAACGTCAACAAATAGAAAAACTAGCCGAAGCCAACAAGGCTTTTGCTCACTTAAAATGGTAATTTATTTTATCCGCCAACTGGCGGATTAATTTATTAATATGGCACAACAGTCTGTTATCACAAAAAATAGGGTTGTTCCTTTAGAAAAAATTCGCAATATTGGAATCATTGCCCATATTGATTCTGGTAAAACAACTACCACTGAACGAATTCTTTTTTATACCGGACGGACTTATAAAATTGGCGATATTGATGAAGGAAATACTCAAATGGATTGGATGCCTCAAGAAAAAGAGCGAGGTATTACAATTGTTTCGGCTGCAACAACCACTTTTTGGCGTAATGTAAGAATTAATATCATTGATACTCCTGGACATGTTGATTTTACGGCTGAAGTTGAAAGATCTTTGCGCGTTTTAGATGGTGGTGTAGTGATTTTTGATGCCGAAGAAGGCGTTCAAAGTCAGTCGGAAACTGTCTGGCGTCAGGCGGATAAATATAAGGTACCAAGAATCTGTTTTATTAATAAAATGGATAAGTTGGGAGCCGATTTTGAAGGAACAGTTAAAGAGATCGAAGAAAGACTGGGTGTAAAAGTGGCTATTATGACTTATCCGTTGGGAAAAGAGCAAGAATTTAAGGGTGTGATTGATGTTTTAAATTTAAAAACTTTAATCTGGGATAAAGATCAACAAGGAACAACATACAGTACTCTTGATGAAATTCCTACTGATTTAAAAGATAAAATTATTAAGTTACGTGCTAAATTAGTTGAGCAAATAGCTGAAACTGATGATGAACTTTTGCATCGTTATTTAAATAGTGAAACCTTATCGATTGAAGATTTAAAAAAAGGATTAAGAAAAGCAACTATTAACTATAAATTAGTTCCCACCTTTGCTGGTTCTTCTTTGAGAAATAAAGGGGTCCAACCTCTTCTTGATGCGATTGTTGATTATCTCCCTTCTCCTTCTGATCTTAAAAAGATCGAAGGAATAAATCCAAAAACCAATGAAAAAGAAGAGCGTGTTTTGACTCCAGAAGAAAAATTTACCGCTTTAGCTTTTAAAATTCAACTTGATCCTCATGTGGGAAAATTGACTTATACCCGAATTTATTCTGGTATTTTAGAATCCGGATCATATATTTATAATGTCAACCGTGATAAACAGGAAAGAGTCAGTCGAATTCTTTTAATGCACGCCAATCAAAGAGAGGAAATCGATAAAGCTTATGCAGGTGAAATTGTTGCTTTAGTTGGTCCAAAAGACACACGAACCGGCGATACTCTAGCCTCAAAAGAAAATCCAATTCTTTTAGAAAAAATTTCTTTTCCCGAACCGGTAATTTCTTTAGCCATTGAGCCAAAAAGCAAAGCTGATCAAGAAAAACTCTCCTATAACCTTCAACGGCTAGCCGAAGAAGATCCCACCTTTAAAGTTAAAATCAATCATGAGACTGGTCAAACAATTATTTCTGGTATGGGTGAACTGCATCTTGAAATTTTGGTTGACCGGATGAAAAGAGAAATGGGAATGGATGTGAATGTTGGAAAACCGCAGGTTGCTTACAAAGAAACAATCACCAAAACCGCTGAAGCTGAAGGCAAATACATCCGCCAAACTGGTGGTCATGGTCAGTATGGTCATTGTTTAATCAGAATTGAACCTTTAAATCGGGGAGAGGGATTTAAATTTATTAATAAAATTAAAGGCGGAGCCATTCCTTCAGAGTTTATTCCCTCTGTTGAAAAAGGGGTTTTGGAAGCAATGGAAAAAGGCGTTCTTTTAGGCTTTCCCGTAACTGACATTGCCGTAACTTTATATGATGGTTCTTATCATGAGGTTGACTCATCAGACATTGCTTTTAAAATTGCGGGATCAATCGCTTTACAGGAGGCTGCTAAAAAAGCCGGGCTGACTCTGATTGAACCAATTATGAAACTTGAAGTAACTGTGCCGGATGAATTTATGGGCGCAGTTATCGGTGATATCTCTTCAAAACGCGGAAAAATTTTAGGAACTGAAAAAAGACATAAAGCAACGGTGATTAAATCTTATGTTCCTTTAGCTGAAATGGCTGGTTACGCCACTACCCTTCGCTCCTTAACCGAAGGTCGCTGTTTTTTCTATATGGAGCCTTCCCACTACGAAGAAGTTCCTCAAAACATCATCCAAGCGATGATAAATAGTAAAAGTTAAGATAAATTTAATCCTAATTTTTTTTATTCTTCTTTAAATTTCCAATTGAGAAAAAAGAGTTTATATTGTTTTAGATAAATTGGATAAATTAGTTAACATCGGCTTAATCATAAAATCGGATAAACCAGATAGATTAGAAAAAAGTTAAAAGTTTGCCTTTTGTCAAAAAAATCTTACGATCGTGATTTGTGTTTGACATAAAAGTTAATGATTTTTTATTTAAATATTTAACGTTTAACGTTAGAAATTTCACGTCTTGCATTGCGCTTTTAAGATGTTAGAATTTAGATGTTAAGATGTTTGTTGATTTCTGCGTTATCTTTTGGACAAAATTCGAACCTACTTTGAACAAAATCTAGACTTCGAATTCTGACTTGTACGGTTGCCGAAGGCAACCGTACATCCACCCACCGCCCAAAACCGGCGGGCGGGCAAAAATTCCTTCCCCTAAAACCCCTTCCTTTTTGCCCGCCCGCTTTTGCCCGCTTTGCGGGCGAGCCACTGCTATTTTTTATTTTTTTCTAAAAATTCAGAAATTTTCTTTTTTATTAAATTATGTAAATCTATTAAATCTTTTATTTCATTTAAACTGTTTTTATCTAAAAATTCGCTTAAATTTTTTATTAAACAATCCTCAAACTCTCTTTTTATCTTTCTTCTTTCTTCTCTTTGTTCTTCAGACTGAATATGTTTACTTCTTATTCTCTGTTCAATTAAATTATCAAGTTTGTCAATCCGTGGAATTTTTTCGGCTTCACTTATTTTATTCTCTAGTTTCAATTTAAAATATTCTTTAATAGATTTTACGTAAACATCTTTTGGAAGCAAATCTTCTATCGTTTTAAAATCTTTATTAATCTGGTCAACAGAAATAATTTCTTCTTCTGATTGAATTTTATTCTGAATATTAGCATTTTTTGCTGATTTGCCCGGCTTGTCAGAATCATAAATACTCACACAAAGCAAACTAGAATTCTTATACAGCCTTGCATGTTTAGATATTTCGCCAGCACCGGCACAATCAATTAATCCCGTATTATTCAAATCTATAGTTTCATTAATTTTTCCCTCCTTTACAAATTTATTAACGATAATTTCAAGAATTTTTTTCTCAAGATAACCCTCTACTAGAATATTTTGTTCACTGAGATATGATAAATCTGTTACTGTATAACCTAAAGCTTGCCTAAGTAGTGGATCTCTTAGTATATTTTCTTTAGTTGGCTTTTCTACCTTGGTAAGCGAATATCCTGTTTTTGTATCTTTGATTAAAAATCTTACTCTTTCGGGGAATCTTTTATCTACCATAAATGGCGAATGTGTAGAATATATGATTTGATTATTTATAGCCAGTTCATTTATTAATGACAAAACAGCCTTTTGTCCCCCAGGATGTAAATGCAGAGCTGGTTCGTCTATTAAAATAATATAATCTTTTATTTCTTTCGCCTGCGCTAAAATTCCTATTAAAAAAGCCAAAAACCATTGTAAACCCTCACTTCTATATTTCGGTTCAATTGAATAACCCGGTTCTTTAATATTTATAAGTAGATGGTCTGTCTTATATGTAATTTTTATTTCTATATTTGGATTTGGTGGCCAAGCTTTTCTTATTTCCTCTGTTACTTTAGTTGAAATTTCATTGAAAATATTCTCGTAATCTGTTTCAGTTTTATTTTTAAAAATGTTAGGTATCTGTTCTTGATCATATCCGGCTAGCCTAAAGATTGAGAGAACGGCAATTCTATCGGTATGTTTATTTGAAAATTCTTGAATGTCCACTATGTCTGGCAAACCGTATTTTTGTTTATCATATCCCCAGAAAAAAACATTAAGATTGTTTTCAATTTCTGTTTGTAAATATTCTTTTAAAACTTCTACGACATTATTTTCCTCGGTTAACTCAATTTTACCAGTAGAAATCAGTTGATCAATTTGTGGTTTTAATACTTCGTAATCTTTTTTATTTATAAAAACCCAGCTAGATGCGTCAATTTTAACTTCTTTTTTGTTTTCTTCGTTTTTTATTTCAATAAGTTCTTCGGTTAGATTGTTTAAGATCATGCTTTCGTTAGGCAATTTAGGTTCTATTTGAGGATAAAAATTATTACCGTCTCTAAGAAGAGTAATAGTAGAATTTTTTTGAATTTGAAAAAACTTTCTTAGCTGCAGATCTTGAACTATTTGATCAGTTAATTCAAATTCAAGTTGTGGAAGTTTTTCTTCTCTGAACCTAAGAGAATTTTTTCTTATATCAGACGCTCTCATAATCCTTTTATCGTTTATATCCTTTTCATCTCCCACCAATAGCATGTTTATTGCATCCAATAAATTTGTTTTCCCTCCTTCATTTGGACCAATAATACAAGACACATCATTAAAATCGATAACTTCATTATTAAATGACCTAAAATCTTCTATTTTAATTTTGTATATAATTTTTGGCATAAAAAGTTATTAATAGTTTTTCTAACAATTCTTCCAATTCCTGATAGGGTTTATCGTCCTTTTTTTTAAAATCATCCAGAATCAATTTTAAAGTATCGCCTTTTCTAAATACTGCTTTAATAATTCCTTTTGTCCATAATTTTTCATTCTCCAATAATTTTCGCCAATATCTAATAGGTAATTCTCTAATTTCCTCAAAGCTTTCTTCCGGCTTTTTATCAAAATCAATCTCTGGAATTTCTGGCAAACTATCTTTCCATTTTTTTAACCAAGAAAGAATTTGTTCCCATAAATCAGGTCTGCCAAGATAATCAAATAATTCTTTTCCGTAAAGTAAATGTGTCTTAACACCATAAAATTCACTCAATCTTTTCAGTTCCGGTAAATAGAAATTTTTATTCTTTGAAAGATCAGGGTCAATAAAATACATAATTCCCACAAGCTTATCTTTATGTTTTTTGTATAAAGTTTCTAATTTTGTTTCAAAATTGGAAATTTGCCCCCGCTTTTTTGTAGAATCGTGATCATCCCTAACTTTCTGCTCAATAAAATAATATACTCCTTTGCCTTCGTAATACTGGTCCAAAGATAGGGAATCACTATTCTCACCTACAATCGATTTATTTAGAATCGAAAAACCAAGTTCTCTTAAAATTTCTTCTATTAACTCTTCAAAGGCATCGCCAAACCTAATTTCATGAGATTGTAAAATATATTGTAGAATTTTAGCACCAGGCTTTGTTGGTCTAAATAAACCAATAAATCTTTCAGGTTTTTCGGCGATGTTCTTTAATAATTCTCTCTTTTCTCCTTCAAAAATATGCTTGTTTAAAATTGAACAAAATTTTTTATAGTCCATATTTAAAGTAAAGCGTTAAATTTCAAATTAAACCTTTTTACAATAGCATTAACATAATCTTTGTTTATTTCAGTCATTACAAATTTACGATTTAGTTGTTTGGCTACAAAACCAGTCGTTCCAGTTCCAGCCATAGGATCAAAAACTATATCGCCCTCTTTGGTGGAGGTTAAAATTACTCGCCTTAACAACTCCTCTGGTTTTTGTGTGGAATGTATTTTTTCTCCTTTCTCGTTTCTCAATCTTTCTTGACCGGTACAAATCGGAATTTGCCAAACATTTATTCCTAATTTTCCACCATTAAAACTTCTTGCAACCTCTTTATTAAACGTATACTTTTTAACTTTTTTATCTTTTACAGCCCAAAGCAAAGTTTCTGTAGCATTTGTAAATCTAACGCCTAAAAAATTAGGCATCGGATTTGTTTTAAACCATATAACATCATTTAAAATCCAAAATCCTAAATCTAACATTATTTTCCCTATTCTATGAATATTATGATATGTCCCTATAATCCAAATTGTGGCATTAGGTTTCATTAATCTCTTAATTTCTGTTAAATAATTTTTGGTAAAATTATCATATTCATCAAAATCTTTAAATACATCCCACTGATCATTGACTCCATTAACCACACTGCCTGTCCACCTTAATAATTTTTTTGGCGGAAGTTGAAGAAAATATGGCGGATCTACAAAAACGCAATCAAAAGATTCTGCCGGCAATTTTTTCATTACTTTCAAACAGTCTCCAATAATTACTTTATCTAAAACTTCGCTTAAAGAATATGTAGGTTTCTTTTCGTCATCTACCAAAACAAAATTTTCTTGATCTTTTTTTGTCACTTTGTTCTGAATATCCGAGTTTAATTTTTCAATTTTATTTGGCATATATTTACTTTTTTAATAACTCGTCTATTGAAACGTCAAATGCTTTAGCGATTTTTTTCTAATGTTTCGATTGTGGGATTAGAATTATTTCCCGCTTCAATATTGACTATTGTATTTAAAGACAAGTCGGCAAGTTTAGAAAGCCGGTCTTGTGAAATCCCTTTTTCTTGCCTTAATTTCTTTATATTTTTGGCGATGTTCGATTTTGAAATATTATTTGACATAGTTCTTTCTTCGATATACTATTAAAATGTATAGGATAAATTGTATTTTTTCTTTCTTATCTATTATAATTATAATCAAGATGAAAAATAAAGTCAAAAAAAATTGGGAGTAAAATTTTTACAGGAACGCGCACGGGAAGGGCGGGGCAATACATTCTCAAAACCTCGAAATCGTAAAATGGCGGAAGGGGCGGGATTCGAACCCGCGTTCCGACTCATCGTCGAACCAAGGTTTTCGAGACCTGGCCGTTTAACCACTCCGGCACCCTTCCAGGATATATTTTAACCCAAAAATTAAAAACTCACGTCCCATTTTTTATTCTTCCTAAATTCACCATCTTTTCACGATCATAATAAGTTGGTAAAGTAAAATTTTAAGGAAAAATAAACCAATTGTTATTCTTTACCCTCCAATTCGGAGGACAAGCTTTAACAGAGAATCTACATAATTATCATTCCTGACCTTAATCAGGAATCTATATAATTTTAAACTTAAAAAAACACACGTTATTTTTTCTTTAGAAAATATTTCTTAAAAAATTTCTCCCAATCTCTATTTATCTCTACAAATCTCCATTTATCTCTCTTTTATATCCGCACCATTCGTATCATTTTTTTCACACAACGTTTATACAACTTTTACACCATATTTAGAAAATATTTGCTCTCTTAAATTTTCCCTTCATATCTTTATCAAGCTTCTTACCCCCTCTTCTATCTTAATCACATCAATTTCAGTTGTTGTTAAAATTGATTGATATTTTTTTATTAGTTTTAAAATAAGTGATCGGTTATTAAAATCTAATTCAGAAAAAATATCGTCTAAAAGTAGAATTGGTCGAATTTTTAATTTTTCTTCATAATAATTGATTTCATTCATCTTCAACCAAAAAAGAGCTAATCGTTGCTCACTTCTTGAACCAAAAAGATGAATATTTTTTTCATTTGTATTCTTAAGAAAAATAAAAAAATTATCTTTTTGTGGACCAATTAAAGTCCGTCGGTACTTTAATTCTTCATTAAAAATTTCTTTAAATTTTTCTTTATTAATTAAACTGGGTTGATAATCAATAAAAAAATGTTTTCCGTCTAAAGAAAAATGTTTATTTAAAAACCGACAATAATTATAGCGCTGTTCAAAAAGATAATTACTTTGTTCAATAAGATAACTATTCCAAAAAGATAGCTCTTCTAAAAAATTATTGTTAGTTTTTTCATACTTTTCTAAAAGTTTATTTCTTTTTTTTAATGCATTTTGGTAATTATTCAGCTTCTTTTTATATTGATTATCATTTTCCGACAAAAACCGATCAAAGTAATTTCTTTTTTCTTCTGGGGATCCAGTAATGATTGATAATTGATCTGGGGAAAAAAGAATGGTTTTTGTTATTTCTTTTTTGAATTGATTAAGATTTTTTTTTGAGTAATCAATAAGATAAGTTTTTTTTACCTCTCTTCCATGAATTTCCATTATTATTTCATACTTAAATTTATGATCCTTATCTTCAAAAAAACCTTCAATTTTTGCTTTTTTTTCACCAAAAAAAATTAGTTCGTTTTCTTTATGTTCCCGAAATCCTTTTCCGGTTATTAAACAGTAAACTGCTTCTAAAAGATTAGTTTTTCCTTTAGCATTTTCTCCAATAATAATCGTTAAAAAAGGATTAAAGATAAATGTTTTTTCTTTGAAATTGCGAAAATTAAAAAGATTAATTTTTTTTAACCACATATTTTTATTTTAAAAGATTAAGTAGTCTTCTTTTTTAATAAAAAAACGGTTTCAAAAAACGAAGGTAAATGAAAAATGCCAGTTCTTAAAACAGAAATTTCAGGAAAAGAAGAAAAAAGATTTTGCCAATACTTCTTTGAAAACACAGATATATGAGAAAAGTCTTCCCCGTGAGTTAAATTAATCCAATGATTTTCTTGGGTATAAATTTTATGAAAAATATACTTTTTGGAGACGCGGATAGTTTCCCTAATTGCCTTTTTTATTTTTGATCTTTCAATATGTTCTAAAACATCATAAGTTAAAACTAAATCAAAACTATTTTCATCATAAGGAATTTTTGTGATGTCGCCAAATTTTAAAAATGGTTTAATCTTTTTATCAGCTAATTCCAGGGCATCTTGAGAAATCTCAATTCCAAAAGCATCAACCCCTAAAAATCTAAGCCAATAAACCAATCGACCAGTGCCACAACCAACATCTAAAACATTTTTTGGTTTTAAAAAAATTTTTAGCATTAAAGCCCGATAAAAATTAGTTAAGTCATCAAAAATTTTAAGCCGATATTCCCCTTTTTTCCCTTTATAATAATTTCGGTCATAAAAAGCCGCGTCAATTCGATAAGGCATAATTACAGTCCCTTTAAAATTATCACCATTCATTAACCGCTCCAGATTCCGAAAATCTTTGCCATTGGTAGTAATTACGGTTAATTTTAAATTTTTTGCTAATTGAGTAGCAATTGGGTCAAAAGGAGCTGATAAACCAGGAATCCATTTATCCCCAACTATTTTTTCCATTTCCTCCCAAGTAATTTTTTCTATTGGTTTGGCATCCTTAAATTTCTTTGGATCTTTATCATAAACCCAATAGGTATTGGAAAGATTAATAACAACTTTCCCACCATAATCTCGCGCTAAAATCACAGCATCATAATCAGTTGACCAACCTGGTTTCCAACCCGCACCAATAACCACCGGTTCTTTCCAACGAGAAAGCTTTTTATTATAATTTTCAATAATCCTTGGGTGGGCGATATCTTGAAAAATAGTTCGAAGAAGATGAGCATTAAGTCGGGTGGCGTGAATCGCCAACCAATCCAAATCTTCATCGGTAATGCCGCCGACCACTTTCTTGGCTCCATCACGATAATGGCGAGCAATTTTCCCTCCACCGGCTACTAAAAAGAATCTTTTTCCTTGAGCCACATATTTTCGAATAAAGCGATTAAATAATGAAAGAAACTTGGTATCAACTCCGCCATTGGGAACAATTAAACTGCCTCCAACAGAAATGATAATCGGCGGTTCATTTTTAAACATATACCAATTATTAATTATACTACAAAAAAGAAGTTTTTAATTAGATTTTATGAAATTAAAAAATACCACTCCTAAACCCAAGAATAAGTTCTACAACTCTAACAATTAAAAAGGCAGTGATTAAAAGGACTAAACCGATAATCCCGGAAGTTATTTTCGCCTGAGCGGATTTAATTTTTTCCGGATTCCCTTCAGACATCATAAAATCATAGCCTGCCCAGATAAAAACTAAAAGCAAAATTACACTAGCAATTGGAATTAAAAGTACATTAACTACTCGACTTATAACTTCACCTAAGGTATTAAATGCTAGCGGACCCTCAATCGTTTGGTTATTAATTTTAATCTGTTGAGCCAGATATTTCATTTAATAATTTAATAAAAATTTAATAATTGATTTCACCACTTTCAGTTGTGGGAGTAACTGATAAAGTGCCTGTTTCTGAAGCTTCTAAAGCTTCGGCGGTTGCTATCATTTCCTCTTGAAAAATAGTAGGTGATAACGTAGGCATAACTGTATCTGTGGGCCTAATTTCTATTGTTGGCGTTGGTTCAATTATAGCTGCTTTTTGCTCGTTGATTTTCCTTTGAATTAGAATAAAAAGAATCACTGCTAAAACTGCCATTGTTAGAATCAATATTAAAAGTAAAACTGTATTTAAATTATTTTTTTCGCTTTTTAGTTTTTCGATATTTAACGGAGTAAAATTAGTAACCATAATTTTATATTTTATATGAACTTTATAAAACTGTTGCAGCTGTTTGGGATTTTGTTTCCTCTTTTGAATTCAATTGTTGGCTTAAACCATAACTATTTTTTCTTTCAACATTAGCTTTTTTTAATTTTTCATCATTTTTTTCCTCCGCTTCCTCCATTATCTCTTTTACATTTTTTGATAAACATTTTGGGCAAATAATGGTTGAGTTTTTAACAACTTGCGTATCAAATTTATTAGCACAATTCTCACATAAAAAACTTTTTTTAACTGATTGTTCATCTAATTTATCAGGATCAACTAAAACTACTTTTTCCACGTTAAAAACAAATCCCTCGCCATCAAAATCAACTAATATTTGATCAGCGGCCTTTACTTTTCCTTCAATAATTAAACTAGAAATTGGGTTTTCAATTAATCTTTGAATAGCGCGACGTAATGGTCGCGCCCCATAAATTGGGTCAAAACCAGCCCGGACAATCTCTTTAACGGCTGCATCAGTGTAAGAGAAACCAATTCCTTGCTCCTCCAGAGCTTTACCAACACTTTTTAATTGTAATTTAACAATCTGAATCATATGAGAAAATCTTAACGGCTCAAAGATTATTACTTCATCAAATCGATTGATAAGCTCAGGTCGGAAAAACTTTCTTAGTTCTTCCATCACTTTGTTTTTTAGTAAACCAAATTTTTTCTTTTCTGTTTCTTCTTCTACTTTCTGATTTTCTTCGATTTCTTTTTCCAAAGGAAAATTATCGCCAAAATATTCTTTTAAGCTTAACTTTTTCCATTGTTTTTCTTGTTTATTTCTTATCCAGATAAAATCACCGCTAACAATGATTTCTTCACCAACTGGTGAAAAAAGATGAATATTCCAATAATTTATCGGTAGCATATCTTTATCAACTGTTTGTTCAACAAAATAATCTTTCAGTTCTCCGGTTTGCCATTCATTGCTTCCCAATTTTCTTTTCCAAAAACGATTCTTAAAACTAATAATCTCCCATTCTTCTCCATCAATAGCGTAAGTATTCAATTTAATTGTTGGTAACTGTTCTTCTGGTGCGTCGGGCAAGGCATTAATAACAATATTATCTTTAAAGAAATCAATTAAAGTTAAAACTTGCCAAATTTTGGCCGTGGTTGAATTACGAATAAAAACTAAGTTACCTTTTGTAATAATCTCTACTCCTTGTCCAGAAATCGCGTGCGTATCAAAACCATCGATAGGAAAATTAACCTTATTTTCTAATTTTTTTATCGATTCTTCATCAATTTTTTGTCCGGCAAAGTAGTCCAAAAGCATTCCTTCTTGCCAAAAAGATTTATTTTCTGATTTATTAGATTTATCCGAAGTTGGATTATCTATTATCTTTCCTTCCTTCTCAAAGTACTTACTACCAATCGTTAAGATTTCTCTCCCTCGAGGAGTAAATACATAGGTTGATAAAGATGGTGGTTCTTCAACTTCCATCCCACCTTTTTTCAAAAGTTCATCTTGAATTATTTTAGTCCCAATGTTAGAAGTACAAATTACAACCGTGTTTTTAAACGAAATCGTGTGACCCTTATTATCGGTCAATCGACCATCATCTAAAATTTGAAGAAGAATATTAAAAATATCCGGATGAGCTTTTTCTACTTCATCAAAAAGAACAACTGAATAAGGCTTTCTTCTGACCGCTTCAGTTAGTTTCCCCCCTTCTTCATAACCAACATAACCGGGGGGTGCGCCTAAAAGTTTGGCCACTTCGTGTTTTTCCATATATTCTGTCATATCAAAACGAATCATCGCTTCTTCTTGACCAAATAACACATCGGCTAATGTTTTGGCTAGTTCAGTTTTCCCAACGCCAGTTGGACCTAAAAAAACAAAGCTCCCAATTGGCCGCTGTTGCGATTTTAAACCAGCTCGACCACGCCGAACCGCTTGAGCCACCAATCTCACCGCTTCTTCTTGATTAATAAGACGTTGATGCATTATCTCTTCCAAGTGAGCCAACCTTTCCACTTCTGACTCAGTAATTCGTGAAACTGGAATCCCGGTCCAACGAGAAACAATATCTTTTATAATTTCGACAGAAACGGCGGTTGTTGTTTGGCCTTTTTTTAAGTTATATTCTTCTTGTTTTTCTTTTAATTCTGCTTTCAAATCATCTATTTTTGACCGAAGAATACGGACACGAACTTGATCGCCTTGTTTTTGTTTTTCCGTCATTTCTTGAGAAAGTTCGGCAATTCTTGTTTCTAAAGACCTTATCTCCTCGGGTAAAGAAATTAAAGGCAAACGGACAGCTGAGGCCGCCTCATCAATCAAATCAACGGCTTTATCGGGCAAAAATCGATCGCCAACATAGCGTTTTGATAAATGAACTGCCGCTTCAATTGCTTCTTTAGGAATAACCACCCGGTGAAAGGCTTCATATTTATCTTTTATTGCCGTTAACATTTTAATTGCTTGTTCTTCCGTTGGTTCAGGAACGAGTACTGGCTGGAATCGCCGCTCTAAAGCCGGATCTTTTTCAATGTAACGACGATACTCGGTTGTGGTTGTTGCCCCAATCATTTGAAGTTCTCCTCGCGCCAAAGCTGGTTTTAAAAAGTTTGAGGCATCAAGCGATCCTTCTCCTGAAGAACCAGCGCCAACTATATTATGAATCTCATCAATAAAAAGAATTATTTTTCCTTGGGAGTTTTTAATTTCTTCAATTAAATCTTTCATTCTTTCTTCAAATTCACCTCGATGCGAGGCGCCCGCTAAAACACTCATCAAATCTAACTGTAAAATTTTTTTATCAAGCAAAGGTTCTGGAACATTTTTAGAGAAAATTTTCTGAGCTAATCCTTCAACAATAGCGGTTTTTCCTACCCCAGCTTCGCCAATTAAAACCGGATTGTTTTTTGTTCTTCTTGATAAGATATGGATTACTCTTTCAATTACTTCTGATCGCTCA
>Ga0308411_10000134_pt1 | contig 43066 bp, 33 predicted proteins | sample HotsprottomLayer_2_FD_203530 | JGI IMG/M metagenome (GOLD analysis project Ga0308411, IMG submission 203530) | Hot spring phototrophic mat microbial communities from Octopus Spring, Yellowstone National Park, Wyoming, United States -... | ecosystem: Environmental > Aquatic > Thermal springs >... | reverse complement strand
ACTATAAGCGCACCAAATCCATATTTTGTTTTTTTTTCTTTAATGTAACTACATAACTCATCCATTTCTACAACCTTAAATTCTGTATGCTAATTTTTTTTCATCTGCTCAATACTTTTACCTAATTTTTTAACCCAATTCATGACACTTACATGGCTTACTCCTAAAATCCTTTCAATAGCTCTAAAACCCATACCTTCTAAGTAGAGTTGAATAGCTCTTACTACAAGTTCTCTTTCTATTCTCTTTCCTAATTTGAAAACCGTAAAATGGTACCCACATTCTTTACATTTATACCTTTGTCTATTTTTTACTTTACCATGCTTAACATATTTAGTACTACCACATTTTGGACATTTGTTAGTTGTTTGCATATTTTTTTTGCGCAAATATAGTTTATGTATACTAAATTAGCAATACCAAAAAAAGTAAAAAGCTGCCAAAAATGACAGCTTTTTACTTTATAAACATTATGGTTTACTTAATGACTTTAAATTTCCAAGTTTTATTACTGTCAAAAATAGATAAAATATAAACACCTTCGGATAATGTTTCTGTATTTATTTCAACATTTAACGTACTCGTATTTTCAAAGCTATTATTATATAATATTTTGCCATCTACAGAAGATAACGTAATGTAATAATTATCTGTATTTAAATTGTCAGCTTTTACAAATAATTTATTTGGTGCAGGAGATGGAAATACGTTAAACATAGGCATAATATTATTATTTTCTACAACAACAGGATTACAAATAAATATGGAGTCTGTTGCAGTACAATTTCCATCGGTAACTGTTACATAATACCAACCATACTGCATTACATCAAAAAATTGAAATGTTCCGGTATATGTACCTGATTGATTAGACCAATAATATGAATCATAGCCATGCGGATAAGGCTGTAAAGTCAATGTATATGGGAAAAACATTTGATCTACACAAACCGTATCGCCACCTGAGATATTAACATATATGTTATAATGTACAATTGTATGTACTATTGTGTCGTTAGAAGAATTTATATCAGGTGTATATCTTACCCAATAACGGAAAAAATATGAAGTAAATGCAGACAAATTAACTGTTTGTGGAAATGTAAATTGAATAGAATCTCCACCTAGCAAAGGATTTGAAAGAGTCAAAGTAGCCTGAACAGGTGTTCCATTATTTAATGAATAAGCAACTGTCATTTGCTCGCCTGAAGGAATAGGGTTTGTTGTCATATTTTTAATCCAGACGTTAACATTTTCGTTACTTGTTAAACCACAAATATTCGTAGTAGAACTATCTATTGGATAAACAATAGCTACATCAACTGGTTCGTAAATTTTAAAATCGTCAAAAGCAAAGCCCTCATAACTATTAACACTTCCATCGCTTCCAAAGACAATTCTAAACTTAACATTATTAAACCCTGAAAGTGGTGTTACATGATGGGAACTTGTTTGCCACGTTGCGTTAGTAGTTCCTGTCCATCCTTCTTGTGAACCACAGAATGCTAATCCATTTATTGTATTATCATTATACCAATTCTGACCACTGTTCATACTACCTATATGATACCACACATTACCACCATCAACAGAAACCTGAATAGCAGCTCCATCGTAGCTATTTTCGGCATGTATAATTCGCTTTAATGAAATATAAGGATTGGTCAAAGTTGAGAAATCGAAACATGGACTTTCAACCCAGCTATTTTCATTATTATTATAATAACCTGTTAAATTTGTAACCCAGGCTTTTGTCCCAGATGCTGCCGAATTTATAACAGTTCCTGCTGGTGTTCCATACTGCCACGAATTATTTTGTCCTTTAGCAAACCAATGGTTACTACCAGATTCAAAATCTTCATAGAATGGGAAAGATGTAATTAACGGAGTATTAACAAATATTTTGGTAATGGTGTCATTGCTCAGGTCTTCATCATTAGAATTATTACTTAAAAATACTTTTATTTCATATTGAGTATAAGCAGATAAATCTGCTAATATTGAAAACGTATAATCAACAGAATCACCTGAATATAATGTTTGTTGAATTACTTCTGGAACTATTGAAGAACCATTAACACTATAAGCAACATTAATGTTTGAAGCAGGTTGTAATGATAAATTTTTAATTCTAACGGTAATTGGTTCTGAAGAAGTCAAACCACATCCAGTGGCTGGTGATAATAATTTTGTTACTACTAAATCTAAATTAGGCAAGCTTTCGTAAATAAAATCGTCTATATAAATGTAAGTATATTGTGCTTGTGTTGCATGCTTAAATGCTATATACTGACCAACTCCTGAATATGTATTGAAATAATATGTTGCTTGTGTCCAAGTAGTATTACTTGGAATATTATAAGTAATTAAAGGTACAAAAGTACTTTCATCTGTAGGATCTGTCATTGTTCCTAAAATCAACTTTTCTGTTACACTTCCTCTATATTTAAATCTTACACGTGTTAATTGCGAATTTATGTCAGAAAATTGAGGAGATATAAGTAATATATGTGTATTACTTCCTTGTGCAGATGAGTTATACATTACAGCACAGTTAGGAGATGAACTTGGTGATGATGTTGAAGTTTGAACATAAGCAGAAGTAGAACCAATTACTATTTTATTCCAGCAAGGTGGCAAATTTGGTGTAGTTACAGCATCGAAATTTTGTGTGTAATTAGCTGTATAGGTAGCACAAGGAACATTGAAAGTATAAGGACCTGCCCAAAAACTTGTGTCTCCTGGACCACAAATAGAACGAACATAAAATGAATAATTTAGACCAGAAGATAAACCTGTAATAGTATGAGGATTGTTATTTGTTGTTTCTGTAGTTCCGCTACCAAGTGTAAATCCTTGTATTCCATATTGAACCTGCCACTCTAGAGCATTACCTTGCTCAGTCCAACTTAATTGGGCTGTTGAAGATGTTAAATTATACACTTGCAAATTTATAGGTCTCGAACAAGTTACTGTAAAAATATTTATATCATCAATAGCTATAGGTGGCTGATTTGTAACAGAAGCATCATTTCTCCATGTAAAAATTAAGCGTTTAATTGAGTTTTCTATACTATTATCTAAAATAATTGTTTCAGTTTTCCACGTATTGCTCAAATTATAGTACTGCTGACCTATGTGTTGTAACGCAGGCAATGTTCCTGCCTGTGGTATAAAAGTTGGATTTTCGAGATAAACTCTTAAATAATCGTATGTACTCTCACCTACACATTTCCATTTGAATGTAATTGCAAATTCATTACCACTTGGAAACTCTATATCACGGTATATATGTACTACACTTGCCACAGTACCATCATAATTATTTGTTGTTCCATTTGTATTGGAGATATAAGCCGATTTTGTAGGACTTGCATAAGTAGCCGTTCCTGTGTGCCATTTATTTGTTTGAGTCCCATTAACAACAGACCATCCAAGAAAATCATTTTCAAAATCCCATATATATGGTAAAGTAGCAGGTATTTGAGTTGTTGTAAATGTAATTGGACCTAACCAAGCACTAGAATCTGAAGCATCACATTGTGCCAAAACATAAACATCATACGTTGTTGTAGGATTTAAACCGGTTAATGTATAATTAGTTGTTGATATACCTTCTATCAATGTCCCACTATTGTTTGGATTAAATCCTTGATTGCCATAAATTAAATCCCAAGATGTTTCTGTTCCACCGGCAACCCAACTTAATGTAGCTTCTGTTCCCGTTATATTATTAACTTGTAGATTCGTTGGTTTGGGACAGGAAGGAATAGGTTCATACACTACATTATCTATGTATATGTATTGATTTGTGAAAGCTAAACCATGTTTAAATGCAATATATTGATTTGTACCAATATAATTATTAAAAGCTACAGTAAATTCCTGCCAGCTACTTGTTAATGTAGTTATTGTTTGATAATTAGAAAATGTTGCAGGATTAGAAGGATCGTTAATTGTTCCAACGTACAAAATTGCACTTCCCGACCCACTAAATCTTGCCCTAAATGTTATTTGAGTTGATTGGCTTGTCAAATCAGATAATTGTGGTGTAATTAGAATTACATGTGTAGAGCTTCCTGATGATGTTGAGTTAAATAGTTGTACAGAATTTGGTGCTGAAAAGGAAGTTGTTGAGTTTGTAGCTACAGAAGGAGTTCCGGAGTTTCCGATTACAATTGACGACCAGCAATTAGGCAATGCAGGTGGTGTTACACCATCAAAGTTTTGAACATGAGTAGCAGTAACGGGTCCGCATAAAGTTGAAAATGATACGGGGCCTATCCATTCACTGGTATCAAGTCCGGGACATATTGAACGAATATAAAAAGAGTACGAACTCGAAGCATTTAATCCGCTCAATGTATAATTCGTAGTGCTTACATCAACTATTGTACCATTTCCTATGGTAAACCCTGCACTACCCCATTGTATTTGCCATTGAGAAGCAGTTCCTCCTACCCAACTTATAGTTGCTTCATTAGTTGTAATGTTTGAAACCGATAAACTTGTAGGCTCATCACATAAAGATTTACGTTTAATTTTAACATTGTCTATAAATAAATCATTATCGGCATTAGAAACAGTAGATTCTCCATAAAAACCTATACGAACTATTCCTGAATATCCTGTTAAATCAATAATGACATTTTCACCTGTATTTGATATATTATTGTAAACATAAGGCGACCCTTGATTATCCCATAACCTTAAAATATTCGCAGACGACCAAGTTTGACCACCGTCTGTTGAAATAACAACTGCAAACTTATCGTCTATACCGTTCTGATCAGGTGGCGACGTTTGAGCAAATTTAGTTAATGCTAAGTCAAATTCTAATTTGTAATTAACACTCCCATTGCCTAAATCTATTAGTGGTGTAATTAACCATTCAAACCTACCAGTACTATATATATTTATTCTTGCAGCACCTGTTGTACCAACATTTGCAAAACCATCTGCTATCCAGTATGAAGTTGTAGTGGAAGTAAAGTTTGTATTAGCAGATAATTGCCCTTGAGCCCTCGTCCAACAACTAGGTGGAAAAGTAGAACCATTAAAATCTTCTGTCCAAGGGAAAGTAGCAATCTCAGCACATGGTGTCGTAAAGGAAGTATTTGCCCACGAACTTGTGTCCCCTACTTCACATATAGCCCTAACATATACTTGATAGGCTGTTGTTGGATTTAAACCTGTAATTTGATAACTTGTTGTTGTAATGTTTTCTATTCTTGTTCCAGTGCCGAGAGTAAAGCCTTGTGGTCCATATTCCAATTGAAATTCAGAAGCTGTTGATGTCCAATTTATTGTAGCACTGCTAGAAGTAATATTATTAACACTTAAACTAATAGGAGAAATACAAGATGGAATAAGTTCCCAAACCACGTCATCTATTAATACACTATTAGCTGGATTACCCGTATGCCTGAAGGCTATAACTTTATTGCTTCCTGGTAATGTTCCCAAATAAACAATATATTCTTGGTAAGTCAACGAATTAGCTGTTACTGATTGAACTGGAACAAACGATGACGGATCTGATGGATTTGTAAGAAAACCAACTTGTATAACTCCCCCAGCAGTAAAATTTGCCCTCATCATAAAACGCAAACGATGAGTATTATCACCAGCATTTGAAACAGGAGGTAACGATATTGTAGCAAGATCAGATGTTGAAGAACTATAAACATATAAACAATTTGGTGATGAATAGGAATTAGAACTCTGCGTAGAGACAGAACCTGTTGTTCCAACTTTATACCAGCAAGAAGGAAGATTTGGAGTTGTTATTGCATCAAAATTTTCAGAAAAAGAAGTAAGTTCTTCACATAAAGTTGTAAATGAAATATTTGCCCATGAGCTTGTATCACCAACTCCACATATAGCCCTAACATATACTTGATACGCTGTTGTTGGATTTAAACCTGTAATTTGATAACTTGTTGTTGTAATGTTTTCTATTCTTGTTCCTGTGCCGAGAGTAAAGCCTTGTGTCCCATATTCCAATTGAAACTCAGAAGCTGTTGATGTCCAATTTATTGTAGCACTGTTTCCTGATAAATTTGTAATACTTAAAGTTGAAGGTGGAGGACAAGACTGTAATTGACCTGTTATTTTAATGTTAGCTCTATAAGTAGAAGTGGTGGCACTGCTTGTTGTTCCACAAGCTGGGCTTGTATCACTTCTATAATAAGAAGCCAAATTAGTTGATGTGGTTGTATAATAAACCGAAGCATTTTGTGTATAGGTACCTATTAAATCGAAACAAATATCTATTAACAGGTTTGAAGTTCCATCCCATACAATAGGTGTAGTTAATACATGAGTATTCCAGCCATTAACTGGCATAAAACTCGGATTTGTGTAAACAGTCGTAAAACCCGAATTATCGAATGTAGAAGTTAAACTAGTTGCAGTGGTTAGTTTTGCCTTAATAGTAAAATTAGGCATAGGCGAGCAATTATTAACATTTTGAACATTAAAAGCTATTTCTGTAATGGGTCCCGGAGCTAAACCAGCTGATACAAGTTCACTTGCTAAATACAAATACTGCACCCTATGGTTTTTATAATAGGTACCATAAGGTGTTGGATGAGTAGTTGTTCCATTATAACTACTGCCATAACCTATTTGTACGGTACCAGTCTGAGCTTTAAAGTTTTCAGATAAACATATTAATAAACAACTAATTAGCAAAATACATAACTTTTTCATAGTTTAAAAGTTTTAAATTATTATACTTTACAATGAATTTTTCTTTACAAATATATAAAAAAAATTAATACAAAACTAATTTTTCTTCATATACTTAAGTGTTGTTTTCTTAATAAATCATTAATAGTTTTAACTGGGCAGAAGGTAGAAATTGGAACTTCTACAAAAATAGTGTTCCAATAAGCCATTGCTCCGTTCCACAAACCAGGTAATTCCAGTGCTTTCAAAGGCCTACCATCTTTTGATTTTTGAGATATAAAACATGTATTATAATCAATAAAATCAAGCAAGTTATATTTTTCGCCTTTATAATTTTTTATTGAACATACCAAATCTACAGGATTAAAATGTGTAGCTTTTTTAAATATTTGTAGCTGTTCGTTATCATTAAAATCTATTTGAGACGATTCTACTATTTGTAATGATATTTCGCCATTATCTTCTTTAACCCAGAAAGGACCTCCACCTGGCTCTCCTTCATTTTTAACCATTCCACACACGCGTATTGGTCTAAATAATGTTGCTTTAATTTGTTCTAATGTAAAAGCGTTTATATCAATATGGAAGTATGTTTTATAAAAATTTTTGATGATTTCAATATTCTCTGTACTAATTTTATTTTCATCGAACCATTGTTGATATGTAAATATTTTGTCTTGAAGAAATACAAGAAACCCTGCTAAAAGTTTTTTGTAATGTATAGTTTCTTCTTTTAAACGATCGGGAAGTACGTTATCTATATTTTTTATAAAAATTAAATCTGCATCTAAATCATTTAAATTATAAATTAAAGCTCCATGTCCACCTGGACGAAAAACTAATTTTCCGTTTTTATCTCTAAATGGATTATTTTCCAAGTCAACGGCAATAGTATCAGTTGCCGGAGATTGAACAGAATAAGTTATTTCAAATGTTATTTGATATTCTTTTTGATATTTTTCAATATTTTGGCTAATCAGTGCTTCAAAAGCAGCACGATGCTCGGGCGATACTGTAAAGTGCAAGAATGCCTTTTTATCTGAATAAGCATACAATGCACTTTCGACCAGATGCTCTTCTAACGAAGTACGTGAACCATCATTGTACCGATGAAACAAAATAAGAGCTTTAGGCAACGAACCATAATTCAATCCTTTATTGGTAAGTATAAATTCGACAAGGGTTTTCGTTTCAACGTTTTTAATTTCAAGCCCTGCTGCTGATAATAGTTTTTTTAACTCTTCATAAAAAGCAAATTTTTCGATATTATCAATAACCTGTTTAACCGATGGCAACTGGTCTAATGTTTTTTCGTTTTCGATGTAAGCATATAAATCTTTAAACATTCGGCTCGCGGCACCTGAAGCTGGAACAAACTTTAAAATTTTATGCTTACTTGTATATTCGTTATACAAATTTATAAAATCTACTTCGTTTTCAGCATTTAACATAAAAATCCCATCACCTAAAGTAGCAGGTCTTGTCAGACAAATAAAAGGAAAACCTTGACGGAAATAATGAAGTTGTTTTTCAATTTCATTAATACTAATTCCTTGTTTGTTAATTTGTTCTAAATCTGTAGAATTAAACATATTTTTTTAAGCAAATTTACTCTTTTTTTCTTTAAAGTAAAAACGGTAAACAAAATTTGCTATGTAGTATGCAAACCAAACCATTATAGGTGCAACTAAAACATCTATAGTATAATGTGCATGTTGTATAAGTAGCAAACAAGCAACTAAAATTGTAATTATTAAGTATATTATTTTTAATACCTTATTTGAAATTATAGTAAAAAACATAAACATAGATGCAGTATGCCCTGAAAAAAATAAATCTTTTAAGTTTACATTACCAGAGTAAAAAGTGCTTTCCAAAATAAAATCTCTAAGAGGAATAATTCCATCTGGTGGTTCAAGAGGTGTAAAATACATACATATCATTCGTAACCATAATATAAGCGTATATGTTATCAATGTTAATATTGTTAAGGATGGATTTCTTAAAACATAAAAAACTCCAACAATAGTACCAGCATATGTTAAAATAAAAAGTGGCACAGAAACATTTACTGAAGGCAAAATTTTCAACAAAGGATCGGTGATTGATGCGCCTGTTCTTTTCTCTACATAAATAAGAAAAAAGTAAACCACTACTAAAGTTATTAAAAAAATGTTGATTAAAATTATTGTAATTATTAAGTTGTGCTTAAAAAATTCTTTCCAGTTCATTTTTTAATAATTCCTAATTTTTTTGCTACCATAGAACATTTATAAACAGCTTCGTCTATATGATTCTTTTCGTGTGTAGCCATTATTGAAAAACGAATTAAACTATCTTCTGGTTTAACTGCTGGACTTATAACAGGATTAACAAAAACACCTTTTTCAAGCAAAATTTGAGTAAAAGCAAAAGTTAAATGATCGTTACGAACATATAGAGGTATGATAGGAGTTTGACTATTACCAATATCGAAACCAACTTCAACTAATAATTTTTTTGCATAATTTGTATTTTCCCATAATTTTTGAATTCTTTCTGGTTCTTCGTATATTACATTTATTGCTTCTATTACACTAGCAACGGATGCTGGTGGCAAACTAGCACTAAATATCAATGAACGAGCATTATGTTTAAGAAAATTTATAACTTCTTTCGAGCCGGCAATAAATCCACCAACAGTAGCAAGAGATTTACTAAATGTGCCCATTATTAATTCAACTCTGCCATCTAAATTAAAATGATTAACCGTACCTGAACCAAATTTTCCTAAAACACCTAAACCATGAGCATCATCTACCATAACAGAAGCGCCGTATTTTTCCGCTAACATTACAATATTAGGTAAAGGTGCAATATCGCCTTCCATGCTAAATACTCCATCTGTTATAATTAACTTTATTTTATCGTTAGGTAAATCTTTTAAAATAGATTCTAAAGATTCCATATTGTTGTGCTTATATTTAAGCACTTTTGAAAAACTTAATCTTGTTCCTTCTATTATAGAAGCATGGTTTGAATCGTCAATTATTAAATAATCATGTCGACCTGTAATTGAAGAAATAACTCCTACATTTGTTAGAAAACCTGTACTAAAAACAAGAGCATCTTCCATGTTAACAAATTCGGCCAATTTTTTTTCGAGTACAATATGTAAATCAATTGTTCCATTTAAAAATCTAGAACCAGCACATCCTGTTCCATATTTTTCTATTGCTTTAATAGCTGCTTGCTTAATTCTGGGATGATTCGTTAGTCCTAAATAACTATTAGAGCCAAACATCAACATTTTTTTCCCTTTGTATAATATTTCTGGTTCTTGCCCCGATTCGATAGTTTTAAAATATGGATATAATCCTGCTTTCATTACTTCCTGTGGTGCTGTATAAGCAGCCATCTTTTTGTTTAACAAACTATTTTTCATATTTTAAAATTAAAAAGAAAAAGCAAAGATATAAAACAATATCTTAATATTTAGGTAACCTTTATTTAACATTTGAAAAAAATTAAAGTTATATTAAACCTTTCAGCGTTTAAATTATCTAATTAAATGTTTTAAAAAGTTTCTTATGAAATATATTTTTTCTTTTATTTTATGTTGCATAATATTTGTTTCAGCAGTTGCTCAAGATAAACCAAACATTGCAAACATAGAATGCGAAATAAGTGGTAAAATAGTAGATGAACTAACTCAAAAAGAAATGCATTATGCTAATATAACTCTTATACGAATGAAAGATTCAACAATTGCAGGTGGAACAATAACCGATGAAAAAGGTTTTTTTAAAATAAATAAGCTAAAACCTGGAATGTACATTTTAAAAGTTAATTTTATTGGTTACGAACGATATACAACAAACGTTCGCTTAACACCACAAAATTCAGTATTGAACTTAGGTACTATTAAATTAAAGCCAGCAATTACACAACTTGGAGAAGTTGAGATTGTTAGTGAAAAACCAATAGTAGAATTTCAGTTAGATAAAAAAATTATTAACGTTGATAAAAACATTGTAACAACAGGAGGCAACGCTATAGATGTTTTACGTAATACTCCATCGGTAGAAGTAGATATAGACGGCAACGTTATGTTAAGAGGTAGTTCAAACGTAAATATTTTAATAGACGGCAAACCATCAACATTAAGTTCATCAGACAAAGCTACAATATTAGAACAAATTCCAGCTAGCACAATAGAACGTATTGAAATAATTACCAATCCATCGGCAAAGTACGACCCAGAAGGTATGGCAGGAATTTTAAACATTATAACTAAAAAAGAAAAGAGACAAGGTATAAACGGTTTAGTAAGCTTTAATTATGGTACTATTAAAAAGTTTGGTGGTACATTTAGCTTAAACAGACGATTAAATAAAACTAATTTGTTTTTTAATTACGATTATAGGAACGACGACCGTAAAGGATACCGAAATCACGACAGATGGATTTATAATCAGGATTCACTCATTTCTAATATAATTATTCGTTCTTATAGAAACAGTAATCATATTTCAAATAATTTCAAAACAGGTATTGATTATAATTTAAACAACAACAATACTTTTTCTATCGCCACAACATATAGAATTGGAAACAGAACTGGGAATGATAGTTCTATAAATAAAGTTTTAAACTCTTATAACCAATATAAACAATTTTATAATCGTTATGAAGAATCAGAAAATCCCAATCAAAATTTAGATATTTCTTTAAATTACAAAAAAAGATTCGAAACACCTAATAAAGAACTAACATTTGACGCATATTATTCATCAGGAAACTTTGATGATACAGAAGAATACAGTCAAAGTAATTTTATTCCTGTATTTATAACCCCCGAACAAAAATCAATTAGCAATAACAAATATCAAAATATAATTATTCAAAGCGATTATATATATCCTTTAGGTGAAAAGACAAAAATAGATGGTGGTATTAAAACTATGTTTCGAACAACAAATAACAATTACAACTTTTTTAATTTTGATACTATTCAACTTGATTTTATTTCAGACGTTAATCAAACAAATCATTTTGTTTTTTCCGATAACATTTACGCAATTTATTCAACTTTTTCGCACGAATGGGATAAAATAAGTTTTCAATTAGGTTTAAGAGCAGAACAAGCTTTTTTAAATGGACATCAAAAAACGACAAATGAGAAATTTAATAACAATTATTTTAACTTTTTTCCAAGCATGCATATAAGCTATAATCTGCCAAACGAAAACAAACTTCAAACCAGTTATAGCCGCAGAATAAATCGCCCCAATCCACACTCTTTAAACCCATTTATTGATAAATCGAATCCTTTAACTTGGCATGCAGGAAATCCTGAATTAAAACCAGAATACATAAACTCTTACGAGCTAAGCCATTTAAAAGATTGGAAAAAGTTATCGCTTACTTCTAATGTGTTTTATAAATGGACAGATAACGTTGTTAGTCGTTATCGCAAAGTTGATACTACCGGAATTATTACTGTTTTACCTATAAATATGAGTAAGGCTGAATCATACGGACTTGAATTTACGTTAAACTCACAGCCAATAAAACCTTTAAGAATAATGACCTCATTCTCGTATTACAAAACCTCTGTTTTTGGTAGCGACGGTAATAACGATTTAACTAATTCAATATTTTCGTATAATGCAAAATTTAATGCGTCACTATTTTTGTCTAAAAACTGGTCTTTACAACTAAATAGCATGTTCAACGGTCCTTCTGTTATGGCACAAGCTACAAGATCTTCTTTTTACACTGTTGATTTAGGTATAAGAAAAGAATTATTAGATAGAAAAGCTTCGCTATCAATACGACTGAGCGATGTTTTTAATACAATGTCGTTTAAAATTAAAACTAACGATCCTACAATTAAAGCTAATATGGAATTTAAACGCGAAACAAGAATTTTATATGTTACCTTTACATATAAGATTAATGAAGGAATAAAACAGCGAGAACGTCAGCGTCAACAAGAGATGAATCAGATTGAAATGGATTTTAATGAATAATGGCAATATTTGTATAACTTTACACTACATTTATACACAATCATTATTTTTTTTGCAAGTATAAAATCTTTTTATAATCTAAAGTTTCGATTTTGTTTTTTAACAAAAAGGTAGAAAAATATTATTTGTATCATGCTATTGATGAACGTATTAAACAATTTTTCAAACATAATTGAAATTTAATTTTGATAATTCAAAAAATTGCAGTATCTTTCGTAAACTTTAAATTTAAAGCTATGAAAACAACATTAAAATTAACATTGTTATTTTTCGTATTATCTTTTTTTTCTTTAAATAATAAGGTCATTTCAGCCGATAGTATTAAAAAGGAAATCAATATTGTAAAACAAATTGAAAATGATGAAATGGATAATGCATTACATTCATTATTCTGTCATAAAAATTTAAAACTAATAAAAAGATATTGCTGTAACAAACATTGTGCTGTAAAAACACTTCCGCTGTCAAACAAATTACTTGTATTAAGTCCTTTATTCACAATTGGTTTAATTTTTCTAATTTTATGTATTATTTTAAAACGTTCTGGTTTTAGTCTAACACAAGCATTGTCAACAAAACGAACTAACGAACAAGGTCAGCCAGAATTTTTAGCTTCGTCAAGCAAATTATTAGCTTTTATAAGCATTTTATTAGGAATTATACTTGTTGCATTTTTCTTCACATTTTATTTTTTCTTGACATTTAAACAATTGCCATTACCAAACTTTATTGGTTTATGGCCAATAGTATTTTTAATAGGATTAGGCTTATTACCTTACATTATTCAAACAATCTTTAAGAAATAGATTAAGATTTTGAAAAAAATCGTCTTATTACAAATAATACTTTTAATATTTGTAAAAGTATATTCTCAAAACGACAGTATCTGGTTTTTAAAAGCAAATGCCGATATTTCCAGCCGTTATGTATGGCGTGGAAGCGACTACTTTAATTCACCGTGTATTCATCCTGATTTGCAAATAAATTTTGATGAAAAATTTGGCATAGGTATATGGGGGGCAACAAGTTTTACAAATCAGCCTATTCAAGAAATTGATTTATATTTATTTGCAAGTTATAAGCGACTAAACTTTTATCTTTTTGACTATTTTTATATGAATACACTTAATAACAATCGTTACTTCGATTTTTATTATAAAACCACGGGACATACATTAAGTTTTGACGTATCATATACCATTTCTGAAAAATATCCATTAACTATTCTTGCATCATATAACTTTTGGGGAAACGATACTCTCAAAAGTACATACTTAGAAGCAAATTACGAAATAAAAGAAAAAAAATTACAAATATTTATAGGTGGAACCTTAAATAATGGATGGTATTCATCTAAAGCAGGTATATGCAATACAGGTATTCAGCTTATTAAAGAAATAGAAATAAGCCCGTCATTTAAAATTCCTTTAAAAATTCAATGTATAGTAAATCCTATTAGAGAAAATATTTATTTTGTAGCATCAATTTCGATATAAAAATGAAAGTAAATAAAACTTCCATACTAATAGGTATTTTTAGTATTATTTTCTTAATTATTGCTTATTTTTTATGGAAACTTTGGGTATATATACTTACAGCTGCAGTTGTATCGCTAATATTAAATCCGTTGAATTTACAACTTAAAAAAATTCGTTATAAAAAATTTTATATACCTTCATTTGTAAGAGCAATATTATTATTAACTACCTTTTGGTTTGCAATTTTCATTATAGCGTATTTGGTTTTTCCACTTATTGTTAAAGAAATTTATTCGTTGGCTTCAATAAATCCGCAATTATTAAATGAAAAAATATCAGGACCGATAGAAAACATTCGAAATTTTTTGTATTCATTGGGTTTACTTAGTAAAGAACACATAAACTTATCTGAATTTATTGTAAATAAATTTTTACTGACTTTTAATGTTTCAAATATTCAAAACATTTTCAGTAATTTATTTTCGTTAATAATTGACATAGCAGTTGCCGTTTTTGTTGTAACCTTTATTGCATTTTTCTTTTTAAAAGACGATAAATTATTTTCACGCACAATTCTACTATTTGTCCCGTCAAACTATCAAACAGAAGTTAAACATGTTCTGGTTTGCATAAGTAATATGCTAATGCGTTATTTCAGTGGAGTTGTTACCGATATGATTATCGTTTTTATTCTTATAAGCATAGGTATGTATATAACAGGTTTAAGCATAAATATAGCAATAATGTTAGGAATAGTAGCAGCTATGTTTAATATTATACCATATGTTGGTCCAATTATCTCATTTTCTACAGGAATGATTGTTGGTTTTCTCACATATATTCAATACGATTTTGCAGATATAATTTTACCTCAAATGATATACATGGCAATAGTTTATTTAATTGTGAATATATCCGACGCTTCAATTATACAACCTTTCATATATTCTAATGCAATAAAAGCACATCCGTTAGAAATATTTATTGTTATTCTTTCTGCTGGTTTACTTGCAGGCGTTATAGGTATGATGCTGGCAATACCAGGATACATGGCATTAAGAATTATAGCAAAAGAATTCTTCTACCAATTTTATATAGTAAAAAACTTGACAAAAAATATTTAGAATTTTTTAATTAACCATACATTTTTTTTATTTTTGCAAAGTAATTGAAATCAAAAACATTGAAGATAGTATATTGCTTTATATTGAACTTAATTATTTTTAACACACTAACTGCACAAATAAGCGTTAATTTTAAAGCAGATACTACAATGGTTTGCCCTGGTTATTTAATACAATTTACTGATTTATCGGTTGGCGATACTGTTTATAACTGGCAATGGAATTTCGGCGATGGAAATACATCTACCTTAAAAAATCCAACACATTCATATTCTTCACCTGGCTTCTATACAGTTAAGCTAACTGCTTCGAGTTCTAATTCAACTGATACAAAAATAAAAAATAACTACATACACGTAAGAGACTTTCCTCAAGCACAATTAAATTATACAGATACATTGTTTTTACCTACATTCACTTTTTATTTTTCTACTCATATTTTAAACAACGACGGTTACCCTTATTTTTACTATTGGAGTTTCGATCAATCAACTTATAATAAAGGCGATACATTTGCTATTCACACTTTTAATTCTGAAGGTTTACACTATGCAAGTTTAATAGTAAAAGCTGGAGCAGGTTGCCACGACACTATCACAGTAGAAGTTAATGCAAAAGATACTTTAGCAGCTTGCAATATTTTTACACCAAACGGCGACGGTATGAACGATTTGTTCATTGTAAAAACTAACGGATATAATTATTTTACATTAGAAATTTTCAATAAATGGGGAGCTATTGTTTACACAGTTACAGCAAAACGACTTTACTGGGACGGTTATTCATCAGCTGGCATTGCTGTGCCGCCAGGTGTTTATTATTTTCATGTAACATCACCAGACGTGAAAGGTTATAAACTATCGGGAAAAATTTTACTTATTCGCTAAAGTGGATCCGTATCAACGTATAATAATAAGCAGAACTGATAAAATTGGCGACGTAGTACTTACTTTGCCAATTGCAGGATATTTAAAAAAAGTGTTCCCTAATTGTTTTATTATTTTTTTATGTAATAGTTACACAAAACCAATATTAGAATCGTGCGAACATATTGATAAAATAGTAGAATGGGACAAAATAAAAAATTACTCACTACATAAACAGATTAAATTTTTTAAAAGACTTCATGCTCAAACTATTATACATGTTTATCCAAATAAAAGAATTTCCGTTTTAGCAAAATTTGCTAAAATAAAAAACAGAATAGGTACATCACATCGTTGGTATCACAGCTTAACTTGCAATAAATTAGTTAATTTAGGTAGAAAAAATTCAAACAAACACGAAATAGAGCTAAATTTTGAGTTATTGAAACCACTATTAAAGAATAATTATAAAATACCTTCTACAGATGAAATATTTTACTTATACGGATTAACAAAAGTAGCTCCTATACCAGAACGTTTATATACTGTAATTGATAAAACAAAGTTCAATTTAATTATACACCCAAAATCTAAAGGTAGTGCACGCGAATGGGGACTTAATAATTATGCCGAGCTTTTAAAATTACTACCCAACGATAAATTTAATATAATTGTAACAGGTACACAATCCGAAGCAGAACAAATGGAATATTTTCTTAAAGTTTATAACAATAAAATTACTGATTTAACCGGAAAAATTACTCTCACTGAATATATTTCAATTATTTATGAAGCTGATGGATTATTAGCTTGCAGTACTGGACCATTACACATTGCAGCAGCATTAGGACGACACGCAATAGGAATTTACGCACCTATGAGACCTATTTTCCCACAAAGATGGAAACCTATTGGAAAGAATGCAACATATTTTGTATTAGACAAAGAATGTAATAAATGTAAAAAAATTAATCATTGCGAATGCATTGAAAGTATAAAACCACAATGGATTTACGAAAAACTTATTACACTTCAAAAACTTAATAATAACAATTCTACATAATAAAAAACTTACATTATATAATGACATTTAGTCGTATTTCAGTAGAAATTATTACGACAAATAGTCATATTATACAAATTTGAACGTAAATTGCATACTACAAATAAAATTATAATTCTGTAATATTATGAATTTTGATAAGTTTACTATTAAATCTCGTGAAATAATTGAGCATAGCATATTATTGGCTCAACAATTAAACAATCAGGCAATAGAAAATGGACATATTTTTAAAGCTATACTAGAAAAAGAGAACTATATTCCACAGTTTTTGTTTAATAAACTAGAAAAATCACTTTCAGATTTTACAATAGTCTTAGATCAAATTATAAAATCTTACCCCCGTGTTCAGGGTGGGAATCCGTATTTTTCAGCAAATGCAGAAAAAACAATTAGAATTGCACAACAATTTGCACAAGAAAAAGGCGATCAATTTATAGCTGTAGAACATATTATTTGGGGCATCTATCAATCTGGCGACTCTGTTTCGAAATTAATGAAAGATTACGGAATAAAAGAAGATGAACTTAAAAAAGCTATTGAAAATCTGCGTAAAGGACAACGAATAAATAGTCCTAATGCCGAAAGTTCTTACGATTCATTAAACCGATTTGCTATAAATCTTAACGAACAAGCCCTAAATGGCAAACTCGACCCAGTGATAGGGCGTGACGATGAGATTAGAAGAGTTCTTCAAATTTTATCGCGTAGAACAAAAAACAATCCAATACTAATAGGCGAACCAGGTGTTGGAAAAACAGCAATAGCAGAAGGTTTAGCACAAAGAATAGTACGTGGCGACGTTCCCGAAAACTTAAAATCGAAACAAGTTTTTTCACTCGATATGGGAGCTTTAATAGCAGGAGCTGTTTATAAAGGCGAATTTGAAGAACGTTTAAAATCGGTTATTAAAGAAGTTATAAATTCTGATGGAGAAATTATACTATTTATTGATGAAATACATACACTTGTCGGCGCTGGTAAAAGCGAAGGCGCAATGGATGCTGCAAACATTCTTAAACCAGCTCTTGCTCGTGGCGAATTAAGAGCAATTGGCGCCACAACATTGTCGGAATATCAAAAATACTTTGAAAAAGATAAAGCTCTCGAACGTCGCTTCCAAATAGTTATAATTGACGAACCAAGTGTAAACGAAGCAATATCTATATTAAGAGGCCTAAAAGAACGTTACGAAACACATCATAAAGTAAGAATTAAAGACGAAGCTATTGTTGCGGCAGCCGAATTATCATCGAGATATATAACAGACCGTAAACTTCCAGATAAGGCAATAGATTTAATAGACGAAGCTGCTTCAAAATTGCGTTTAGAAATAAACTCTGTTCCAGAAGAAATAGATGAATTGGAACGACGTATTAAACAACTTGAAATAGAACGAGAAGGAATAAAACGAGAAAACGATAATCAAAAACTTAATGCAATTAGCAAGGAAATAAACGAACTTCAACAAACAAGAAGCATATTACGCTCAAAATGGGAAGAAGAACGAAAAATTGTAAATGAAATACAAAATCAAAAACTTAAAATTGAAAATTATAAATATGAAGCAGAAGTAGCAGAAAGAGAAGGTTTATACGATAAAGTTGCGGAATTGCGTTACGGTAAAATTCGCGATGCACAAAATAAAATATATGAACTTCAAGAGCAACTGAAAAACGTTCAAGGCGAAAAACCACTTATAAAAGAAGAAGTTGATGCTGAAGATATTGCCGAAATTGTATCAAAGTGGACAGGTATTCCAGTAAATAAAATGTTGCAAAGCGAAAAAGAAAAATTATTAAACCTCGAAGATGAACTACATAAACGAGTTATAGGTCAAGATGAAGCGATATTGGCAGTAGCAGATGCTGTAAGAAGAAGCCGTGCCGGCTTACAAGACGAAAAACGCCCTATTGGCTCATTTATATTTCTCGGTACCACAGGAGTTGGAAAAACCGAGTTGGCAAAAGCTTTAGCCGAGTTTCTTTTTAACGACGAAAATATGATAACACGTATTGATATGAGCGAATATCAAGAAAAGCACTCTGTTTCCCGATTAATTGGAGCTCCTCCTGGTTATGTTGGATATGACGAAAGCGGACAACTTACAGAAGCAGTCAGAAGAAAACCATATTCAGTCGTATTACTCGACGAAATAGAAAAAGCACATCCAGATGTATTTAATATTTTACTGCAAGTTCTCGACGACGGAAGACTTACCGATAACAAAGGTAGGATAGTAAATTTCAAAAACACTATTATCATTATGACTTCAAACATAGGCTCACATATTATATACGAAGAATTCGAAAAACTTAACGAAAAAAATAAAGAAGAAATTTTTACACGAACAAAAGAAAGAGTTATGCACTTACTACGTCAAACTGTAAGACCAGAATTTCTAAACCGTGTTGATGAAATAATAATGTTCTCGCCACTTACAATTGAAAACATTTACGATATTATTCGCCTACAACTCAATAAGGTAAAAGCTAATTTGAGTAAAAACGGTATTAAAATGGATTATTCGTCAAAATTTGTTGAATGGATAGCCGAAAATGGTTACGAAATTCAGCTCGGAGCAAGACCAATAAAAAGAATAATACAAAAACAAGTTATTAACGAATTATCCAAAGCAATACTACAAGGAAGTGTTAACACAGAAAATGGAATATATATAGACGTAAAAGATAATAAAATAATTTTCGAAAATATTGTAGAAGCTGAAGAAGTGAATTAAAAATATTATAATTTTTATGCTTGTGCAAATTTCGTGTATTTTTGTAAAAAAAACTGATGAAAAGCATCACAGAAACAAACAGCTCATATATTTGCGAAATACAATCACCAATTTTCCAAATTCTTAAACCAGATGAAGTTGAACTTATTAGAAGTAGTAAAACACAAGTAATATTTCATAAAGGTGAAATTTTAACAAAACAAGGAGCATTTTCATCTTACATACTTTATATAATAAAAGGACTTGTAAAAAAACACGTAGAAGACCAGTCGGAACGATATTTAAATATTAGCATTCATAGCGAAAACGAATTTATAGGTCTGTCGAGCTTATTTCAACAAAAACAATATCTTTATACAACTGTTGCAATAACCGAAACTCAAGCCTTTCTCATTGAAACATCGAGTTTACAAGCTGTTTTAAAACAAAATCCACTTTTTTCGTACGAAATAATATTACAATATTGCAAAGAAAATAAACATACATTTGAAGTTTTGCAAACAGTAACCTTCAAACAAATGTACGCAAAATTAGCCTCTGCTTTACTTTATTTGTCTCAATGGAACAAAGATAACATATTTAACTATTTAAATCGTCGCGAAATTGCTGCATTTGCTGGTTTATCTGTTGAAACAACTGTAAAACTACTGAAAGAATTTGAACAAGACGGCATAATTAAACTTAACGAAAAAAATATAACTATTGTTAATAACTACAAACTTATTGAATATTCAAATTTATGAAGTTCAAATCTTATACAGAAGCCATCGAATATTTATACAACAAAGCACCAATGTATAGTCGTATAGGTAAATCTGCTTATAAAGCAAATTTAGAAAATACAAATAAGTTAGATAAGTATTTCAACCATCCTCATCTAAAATATAAAACTATTCACATTGCAGGAACTAACGGAAAGGGTTCTGTTTCGCACACAATAGCATCAATTATTATGGAAGCCGGATATAAAACAGGTTTATACACTTCGCCACACCTCAAAGATTTTAAAGAAAGAATTAAAATCAACGGAATTAATATAAAGGAAAGTTATATAATAGACTTTTTAAACAAACACTACAACATAATTGAGCAAATTGAGCCGTCTTTTTTCGAAATTACTACCTTAATGGCATTCAATTATTTTAAAGATGAACAGGTAGATATTGCAGTAATAGAAACCGGTCTTGGTGGACGCCTCGACTCAACAAATATTATTAATCCCATTCTTTCCATAATAACCAATATTGGATGGGATCACAGTGATTTATTAGGCGATAGCCTGGAAAAAATAGCATACGAAAAAGCCGGAATAATTAAAAAAAATATACCTGTAATTATCGGAGAAAAACAAAACGAAATTGTAAATGTGTTCATTAATAAAGCAACACAAGAAAATAGCGATATAATTTTTGCTGACGAAAATTTTAAAGTCGAAAATTATTTTATTACACAAAATCAATTACTTCAATTAGAGATCAAAAAAAATGAAAAAAATTTTTTACCAGGATTAAAATTCCAACTCATTGGCTTTTATCAAGTAAAAAATGTACCTACAATATTACAAGCAGCTGATTTTTTGACAAATATTGGTTATAATATACAAGAAACACATATTTATAGGGCTTTTAAAAACGTTGTTAATCTTACTCAATTTTATGGTCGCTGGCAAATAATACAACATAATCCGATTATAATTTGCGACATAGGACACAATAAACCAGCACTTGAACAAAATATTAAGCAATTACTAAAAATGAAAAAAAACAATGTAATTTTCATATTAGGATTTATGAAAGACAAAGACTTATCATCAATATTTCCTCTTTTACCAACAGACTCTTACTACATTTTTACCGAAGCAAATATTCCTCGTAGCCTTAAAGCAAAAGAGCTTTACGAATTTTCTAAACTGTATAATTTTAATGCTGAATACGTTGAAAATACCAAAGAAGCTTTAAAAAAAGCCATTAACATCGCTAACGATACAGATATAATTTATGTAGGTGGTAGTACATTTATTGTTGCAGAAGTAATTTAATTTTTTCATTGTAGTTTTATCAATAAAAAAGCTATTATGAACGATTTCAATAAAATAATAACAAAACCATCTCTCATTGTTCTGAAAAACATTTGCGAAGAAAATATTAAAAAAATGACTGAAAAAGCCATTGCAAGTAAGTGTATTTTTCGCCCTCACTTTAAAACACATCAATCGGCAAAAATAGGAGAATTATTTAAAAAATATGATGTAAATAAAATTACAGTATCGTCTATTTCAATGGCACAACATTTTACTTTGTATGGATGGAGCAATATTTTAGTAGCTTTTGTGTTTAACCATAGAGAAATTGATGTAGCAAAAGAACTGAATAAAAAAATTAAGCTTTATTTAATAGCCGATTCTACACAAACAGTTCGATTTTTAGCACAAAACATAAAACAAGAAATAAACTTATATGTAAAAATAGACACAGGTAATCATCGTACAGGCGTAGATATTGACGATTTTAATTCGCTCGACATAATAATTGATGAAATAAAAAAGCACCGCAACATTAATTTAATTGGTTTTCTCGGACATTGCGGACATACATATTACGCAAAAAACAAAAATGAAATCATTAATATATGGAATACTACTTTAATAAAGATGAAAATTTTAAAAAACAGATATAGTAGCATTTTCAACGAACTTATTGTTTCTTTAGGCGATACACCATCTTGTAATATAATAAGTAACTTTTACGGTGTTGATGAAGTTCGTCCCGGAAACTTTGTTTATAACGACCTTATGCAAATAAAATTAGGTACTTGCACATACAATGATATTGCTGTTTTAGTTGCTTGTCCTGTTGTTTCTATAAATAAAAATAAAAAACAAATAGTAATATACGGTGGGGCAATTCATTTTTCAAAAGAGCATATTTTAAATGAAAACGGCGAAATTATTTATGGAATTGTTTCGAAAATAAACAATGGAATTATTGAGCCAACAAAAGATTGTTATTTAACTTCCCTAACACAAGAACACGGCATTGTTAGTTGTAACAGTTTATTTATAAACTCTATAAATATAGGAGATATTATTTATGTTATACCTGTACATTCTTGTTTAACTAATAATCAGTTGCTAAATTCAATTTTTTATTACTAATAAAAAACTCCTGCTTACTAGATTATATCTAAAAGCAGGAGATAAATAAAAGTTGTAGGCTAAAATCTTAATTCTTTATAAATTTAGAAGTATATTTTTTGTTTGGTGTTGAAACAGATATAAAGTAAGTTCCAGTTTTTAAATCGCCTACATAAATTGATTTAGAAATTATAGGATAATTAATATTTTTTACTAAACGTCCATCTTCATTAAAAATCCTTATATTAGATATTTTTTCATCAACGTTACCGGAAATATTTATGAAATTTGATGTTGGATTTGGATATATAGTAATTGCTTCTGTTATGTTATTACTATTTATATTCAAATTAAATAAAGAATAAAAATACTGTGTTTTATAAAATGTATTCCAATTTGTTCCATCAAACATTAGTTGTTCATAAAGCAATATATCATCTTGGTTATTATAACTCTTTACAGTTTTAAAATATAAAAACCATTCATTATTATAATTATCCCAGTAGTATGATAAAGTTGAATCATGCAAATTGGCTGTATAATAATATTCTGATTTATAGGAATTTACATATTGATTAGTTAAATTATCCCACGTTTGATAGATATATTCTAAAACATTATTATTTTGGTCGTATGAATACAAACTTTTACCATTCGACACAAAGCTTATTCCATCATAGCTAAATTGTTCATCTCTAATAACATTTCCATTAGCATCATAATCCATTTCATATTTATAAATAGGTTGCCAATCGTTTAAATTACTATCCCAGTTGTAGCTAATATATAAAGTTCTTAAATTGCTAGAATTATATGCCATTTCTTCTTTATTTACATTAAGCCATAGTTGTTGTAAATTATCCCAAAATTGATATATTTTTTCTACTACTAAATTTGAATAATTATAGTTATTTATTTCTCTATTTGAATTTTCCCAATTACTTCCATTCCATACTTTTGATATTATTTCAATATTATTGTTATTACTATCGTAAATAAAAACTTCAATAAAATTATTAACATACTGATTTTGATTTATATCATAACTCATATAATAAACTGTATCAAATAAAAAGTTACTATTATAAGTTATAATAATTTTCATTGACTTATTAAATTGTTGAGTTACTGTATCCAGAAGTTCTTGTTCTAAAAGTATTGGTAAAGTATCATTAATTACAGTAATAAAAGTTCTTAGACCATAATTAAAGTAGTTTGATTGATAATCGTAACCTTTTTCTAATTGGTATGTGTAAATAGGGAAATCGTAAGTATAATTTGTATCTCCAGTCATATTAATAAAGTATAATGTATCATCCCATGCATTCAAAGAAGAATTCCATGGATATTCTTCTATAATTTTAGCAGGCGATTGTGGAGAATTAGAAAAATAAGATTGTTTAGTTTTTAATTTTGGTAACCAAGACTGATTTGCAACATCGTATTCATATCTGTGCTTTTCTTTCCACAGATATTCTGCACCAGAAACTCTGTCGACATAAATTTCCTTGTCGTAAAACTCTAAATTCATTGTGTTGTAATCCATAAGCCAGCTAATAGTTGAATCTAACAAATAAATTGTTGCTTTTTGATTGTAATGTTTTTTTTCTACTGGCTTTAATAACACTTGTGAGTTTAACTCACTAATAATCAAACTTAAAATTAAAAAAGTAAAAATTGTTTTCATAAGCACAATGTTTTTATTTAGACTAATACAAAACTAACACAAAAAAACTTTCTAATGAAATAAAAATTGTTAAAATTATTTAAATTTTTCTTTTTAAAGATTTCTTAACCGATTCTACAATAGCGTATCTATCAATTTTATATTTGTGCATTAATTCTAATGGTTTTCCCGATTCTCCAAAACAATTATTTATACCGACCATTTCAACAGGAACGGGGAAGTTGGTACTTAAAACTTCAGTAACAGCACTTCCTAATCCACCAATTATTTGATGTTCTTCGGCAGTAACGGCGCATTTACATACTTTTGCAGTTTCAATTATTGTCTCTACGTCAATAGGTTTAATAGAATAAATATTAACAACAGTGCAAATAATATTTTGTTGTTTTAATATATCGTATGCCATTAAAGCCTCCCAAACCAAATGTCCTGTTGCATATATAACACAATCTTTTCCTTCTCTTAATACCTGCGATTTTCCTATAATAAAAGGTTCTTGTATGTCGGTAAAATCGGGCATAGCTTCTCTACCGTAGCGTATATAAACCGGACCGTTATATTGTTCAACTGCTGCAATTACGGCTTTTTCGGTTTGACTTGCATCGGCAGGCGACAATATTACCATGTTGGGCAAAGCTCTTAATGCTGAAATGTCTTCTAAGGCTTGGTGTGTTGCTCCATCAGGTCCAACAGAAATGCCAGCATGGGCACCACCAATTTTAACAGGCAAATTGTTGTAACAAACAGAAACACGAATTTGGTCAAGAGCTCGCATAACTATAAACGTTGCATACGATGCTACAAAAGGTATTTTACCTGTTAAAGCTAAACCAGCCGCAAAAGTAACAGCGTTTTGTTCTGCTATACCAAGAGAAAAAAAACGTTGAGGAAAGTCGTTTGCTATGCCATCCATTCCAACAGATACCGTTATATCGGAACCAATTCCAACAATATTACGATTTTTACCAGCAATAATTTTTATACCATTGTGAAAACCTTGTCTTGTTGGTATCAAATTTCTATATGATACTGTACTCATTTTCTAATTCCTTTAAAAATTTTTCAGCTTGTTCTTTATCAGGTGCTTTACCGTGCCATTTGTAATCGTTTTCAATAGATTTTACTCCTTTGCCCATTGCAGTATTAGCTATAACAACTTTTGGTTTGCTTAATACAGAATTTACTTCTTTAAATGTTTTTAATAATTCAGAAATATTATTTCCATCTGTATGAAAGACCTGCCAACCAAAAGAAGCCCACTTTAACGCTAAAGGTTCTATTTCCATTACATCGGACGTTTTTCCATCTATTTGAACCTTATTTCTATCTACAATACATATTAAGTTATCGAGCTTATAATGTGCTCCAGACATTGCGGCCTCCCACACAGAACCTTCTTGTAGTTCACCATCACCACAAATACAAAATACGCGAGCATTAATTTTATCTAATTTTAACCCTAATGCCAAACCTGCTGCAATAGAAAGCCCTTGCCCAAGACTACCAGAAGAAATTTCTATTCCTGGTAATCCTTTGTCTTTCCCAGGATGTCCTTGCAATCGCGAACCTAATTTTCTTAATGTAAGCAACTCTTCTTTTTCAAAATATCCTGCATATGCCAATGTCGCATAAAGCACAGGTGCAACATGACCAATTGATAATATTAATCTATCTCTTTCAATCCATTCAGGTGATTTTGAATTATGACGCATTTCGTTAAAATAAAGCACTGTAAAAATATCGGCTAATCCCAGTGAACCGCCCAAATGACCAGAACCTGCCTCGGCAAGCATTTCTATTACACTTCTTCTAATAAGGTAAGCTTGATGTTTTAACTTCTGTATAAGTTCCATAAATTCATGGCAAATTTTCGTACGAAACCAAGTCTTCTACAATAAAAGCAGATGGATAAGTAATTTTTATGATATTAAAAAGTTTATAAGCTTCTAATTTTGTTCTAAAATCGCCTATTCTTACTTTAAAAAAAGGCTCTTCGTAAACAACATAAGACTCAAAAGACGGAAAAGCATTTCTTAATTCTGTTTTCAGTTTGTAAGCCTGATTTTTTGCTTCATTACCCGATGCAAAATAAACTTGAATTCTATAACCAGAAATGCCTTTTGCTTTTTGATTTACATTAATATGTTTTTCTATTATGTCCTCTGAATTGTTGTTAGATATTATATTGACATTGCCCCACCCTTTTTCAGATTTAGCCAATTCTTGAAAAATTAATGCTTGTGAGTAAATTAACTTAGTTAAGGTAATTATTAATACTTGAATTAAAAATATTTTTTTCATTTTTTTAAAAAATATAAGGAGAAAAACTCATAACAGGTATTGGAGATTCATTAACTATATTGTGTGCTGTAAGCCCCATTATAAGTGCAAATGGATTTGGTTGTTCGGTCATTATTGCAATAAGGTTACCATTGTTTTCATTTGCATAATTCAATATTATGCTGGTCATATCGCCACCTGTTATAATTGATTTATGAACTTTTAAATTTTTTGATTTTAAAAATGTTTCTGTTTGATTGGTATATTGTGTTAATTTTTTCTTAACACTTTCAGACTTTGTTTCGGCAACACCAAGTACATGAACTTCAGAATTAAATATCTGGGCATATTTTGCAACAAAAGGAACTTTCTTTCGAGTATCTTTAGTAATGTCTATAGGTAAAATAATTACCTTTGGTTCTACAGGAGCATATTTTTTTCTAATTGTTATAATTGGGCAAGGTGAGTCAATAACAACCTTATAAGCATTTGAACCCAATATTTTTTCTTCAAAACCACTTACACCATGAGTTCCCATTACTATTAAAAAAGCATCGTCGTATTTTGCCTGATTACATATTTCTGTAAAAATTTTTCCTTCTCGTATTTTATAATCTATTCCAAATTTTGCTTCTTTTTTATATTTTTCTATAATTTTTTTAAAAAAATCTTCTACACTGTTGCTAAAAAAAGAAGTAAAATCATTAATAACAAAAGGCGTTTCAAAATTCTTTTTCTTTACAACGTGAATCATTCTAATATTTGCTTCTACTTTATTTGCAATTAAAATAGAATGTTCTAATGCGTTAATCGAATCGCCCGAAAAATCTATTGGTACTAATATTGTTTTCATACTTTTTTATTTTGCTTCAAATATACATGAATAATGTTTAAACTAGTAATTTCGTTATAATTTACACATAAATTGTTAAAAAACATAAAACGAAAATAACTATTTTTGAAATCTCAAAAATACAAATTATGTCTAAAAATAAAACCATACGTAAAAAAAATATTAACGAAAATTTTATACCTCCAGCCAAAAATATAAGCAATCGTATTCCAAAAAAAATTGCCTATTTAGTTATTTTTATTCTTACTTTTGTTTATTACGGAAACACTATATTAAACGAATATGCTCTTGATGATGCTATTGTTATTACGCAGAATGATTTTACTCAAAAAGGTATAGCCGGAATACCTGAAATATTTTCTAACGAACTTTTTACAGGTTTTTTTAAAGTAAAAAAAGATTTAGTAGCAGGTGGACGTTACAGACCTTTATCAATGGTTACTTTTGCTATTGAAGTTGAATTATTTGGATTAAATCCTCACATAAGCCATTTTATTAATGTTTTATTGTTTGCTTTTTTGTGCATTATTCTATATACTGTTCTTTCTAAACTGTTGTTAAACATTTTTCCTGCCAATAGCTGGAAAAATCATATTCCATTTTTAGCTACTTTGCTTTATTTAGCACATCCAATTCACACAGAAGTTGTAGCAAATATTAAAGGTAGGGATGAAATTATGTCGTTACTCGGTTCACTTATGGCTTTTTATTACATATTAAAACTTTTAGAAACAAAACATATAAAATACTATATTTTTACTTTTTTATCGTATATGCTTGCAATGTTTTCGAAAGAAATAGCTGCAACTTTTATTTTAACTATTCCACTTGCTTTATGGTTTTTTACAAACAAAAAATTTAAAGAAATTATTTTAGCAATTATACCACTAATTTTTGCTGCTTTTATTTACTTTATTGTCCGTCAGCAAGTAATTAGTGCAGAAGGAATTAAAACAGTTCCTGAACTTATGAATGACTCATTTTTAGAAATGAATGCATCGCAAAAATATGCAACAATAACTTATACAATGTTTTTATACATAAAACTCCTTTTTTTCCCTCATCCTCTAACTTACGATTATTATCCTTATCATATACCAATCATTGAGTGGAAACAGATTGAAGCTTGGGGCTCTTTGCTATTTATCATATTTTTGGCTTTAATAACAATAAAATATTTGCCACGCAAACATATTTTATCGTTTAGTATTTTATTTTATGCTATATCTCTAACTCCTGTATCTAACATTCTTTTTCCTGTGGGCGTTTTTATGAATGAGCGTTTTGTTTTTGTTGCTTCAATTGGATTTTCGCTAATAAGTGCTTATTTTTTTAAAGAATATTTATATAAATGGCTAAAGTCTGAAAAAGTTGTTATTAGTATTTTTATTTTGATAATGATTTTATATGCTGTAAAAACCATAAGCCGTAATACTGCCTGGAAAAACGATTTCACTCTTTTTACAACCGATGTTAAAGTATCGGTAAATGGTGCAAAAAGTAATTGTTCGGCAGGCGGAAAACTTATAGAAGAAGCTACAAAAAAAGGCAACGAACATTTACGCAACGATTATTTAAAATTAGCTATAAAATATTTAAACCATTCGCTTAAAATTCACCCGACCTACGGCGATGCTTTGTTATTATTAGGTAATGCTTATTATGAATACAATAAAAATTACGATTCAACTATTTGGGCATATCGAACATTGTTACTGTTAAACCCAGAGCATAACCTGGTTTACTCGAATACATCACTTATATTCTCAAATCTCGATAGTGTTGACTTTAAAATTAAAGTTTGGGAAGAATATTATAAAATAAATCCAAATCGTTTTGAAACAAATTACGAATTAGGACATTTATATGGTCGTTACAAAAACGATTTAATTCGTTCTAAGTATTTTCTACTAAAAGCATATAAAATAAAGCCAGATGACACATCATTAAACAAAGATCTTGGAGTGGTTTACGGAATGTTGTCACAATTCGATTCTTCTTTAATTTTCTTAAAGAAAGCAGTTGGATTAGACCCCAAAGATGCCCAAACGCTTGTAAACATTGGAATTACGTATCTTAATTTAAAACAAGAAAATGAAGCACTTAATTATTTCGAAAAAGCAAAAAAAATTGATCCCAACATTTCGATTCCTGTAATTATTAAGAAATAAACTACCTTTACAAAAAATTTTTTTATGCAACTTAATGAATTAACATCAATATCTCCAATAGATGGGCGCTATAGAAAACATGTTTCAGAACTAGCTGAATATTTTAGCGAGTATGCTTTAATAAAATATCGTATTTATGTAGAAATTCAGTATTTTATAGCTTTGTGCAAAATACCTCTTCCTCCATTGTCTGATTTCGATAGTTCTCGATTTAAAACTCTTATCTCTTGGTACGAACAATTCTCTTTAGAAGATGCCTTACGAATAAAAGAAATTGAAAAAAATACCAATCACGATATTAAAGCCGTAGAATACTATTTAAAAGAAAAATTCGAAAAAGAAGGATGGACAAAGCACAAAGAATTTATTCATTTTGCTTTAACCTCTCAAGATATCAATAATACAGCAATACCATTATCTATTAAAAAATTTATTCACGAACACTACCTACCCTTATTAGACAATATTTTAGACAAACTAATAAACTTATCGAACGAATATAGAGACATAGTTATGTTAGCTCATACTCACGGACAACCTGCCTCCCCTACCCGATTGGGCAAAGAAATAATGGTTTTTATAGAAAGAATACACAAACAAATTGGCCTATTATATATTATACCTTATTCTGCGAAATTTGGCGGTGCAACAGGAAACTTCAATGCTCATTATGTAGCATATCCTCATATTAAATGGGACGAATTTGCCAATGCTTTTGTAAACGGTGTATTAGGATTAGAACGTTCGCAAACTACAACACAAATTGAACATTACGACAATTTAGCAGCATTATTCGACAACCTTAAACGAATAAATACTGTTTTAATTGATTTTGCTCGCGATATATGGGCTTATATATCAATGAACTATTTCAATCAAAAAATTAATAAAAATGAAGTTGGTTCATCTACAATGCCACATAAAGTTAATCCCATAGATTTCGAAAATGCCGAAGGTAATTTAATGATAGCAAATTCTTTGTATGAATTCTTAAGTTCAAAATTACCAATCTCGAGATTACAAAGAGATTTAACAGACTCAACAGTATTGCGAAATATTGGAGTACCATTAGCTCATTCTTTTATAGCTTTTAAAAGCTTAATAAAAGGTATAGATAAATTAATTGTAAACACCGAAAAAATTTATGAAGATTTAAACAAAAATTGGTTTGTTATTGCCGAAGCTATTCAAACAATTTTGAAACGAGAAGGAATAGAAAATGCTTATGAATTACTTAAAGACTTTACAAGAACCAACTATAATATTAAAAAAGAAGATATTTATAACTTTATAGAAAATTTACCTGTATCTGATAAACTAAAACAAGAATTAAAAAATATTACTCCATTTAATTATTCGGGAATATAATATGAAACGTTTCTTTATATTATTGTCTTACGTTAAACCTTACTGGTTTAATGCCATATTAAACGGTATTTTCAACATTTTAGGTTCGATATTCAGCTTATTTAGCCTGGCAATGGTTATTCCATTTCTTGGTATATTATTTGGCACACAAGAACCAGTTAGAGAAAGTATGCCTTTGGAATTTTCTATCAATAGCATTCAACACAATTTTAATTACATACTAACCCAGCAAATTGATAAAAATGGACCTTCATCGGCTTTATTATTAGTAACCATTATTGTTATACTAACTTCATTATTAAAAAATTTATCTATTTTTCTCGCAAATTATTTTATGGCACCTATTAGAAATGGAGTAATACAAGATATTCGCAATAAACTATATCATAAAATTTTAAATTTACCATTATCTTTTTTTACTAACGAAAAAAAAGGTGATATAATAACTCGTATGTCAAGCGATGTGCAAGAAGTTGAATGGAGTATTATGAGCTCTATTGAAATGATTTTTAGAGACCCGGTAACAATTTTGATATACGTCTTAACTTTATTTTTTATGAGTTATAAGCTTACTTTATTTGCTTTGATACTTCTACCAATTAGCGGATTTATTATTGGACGAGTAGGAAAAAACTTAAGAAAACAATCGAATCAAGGACAAAGACGTATTGGAAATATTATTAGTGTAGTTGAAGAAACCTTGTCAGGCATTCGTATTATAAAAGGCTTTAATTCTGAAGATAAGATGTATCAACGTTTTAAAAATATGAATCATTTCTACACACGTTTAATGATAAAACTGTTTCGCCGTCGTTATCTTGCTTCGCCACTTAGCGAATTTTTAGGAACCATTGTCCTGGTTTCGTTGATGTATTTTGGGGGCTCGCTTGTTTTAAACAAACAAACCGATTTAACCTCACAACAATTTATAGCTTATCTTGTTATTTTTTCGCAAATTATAAACCCAGCTAAAGCTTTTTCACAAGCCTATTACAATATACAAAAAGGAATGGCATCGCTCGACAGAATTCATCAAATTTTTAATGCAGATATTAAAATATATGAAGATTCAGATGCAATTGATATTAAAGAATTTAAAGATAAAATTGAATTTAAAAATGTTTCGTTTAAATACGAAAATGAGTACGTACTTAAAAATATATCTTTTACCATAAAAAAAGGCGAAATGATTGCCTTAGTTGGACCATCTGGCGCAGGAAAATCTACTATTGCCGACCTTATTCCCCGATTTTTCGATGTTACGGAAGGCGATATTTTAATTGACGGAATTTCGATAAAAAAATTAAAAATAAAAGACCTAAGAAACCTTATGGGAATAGTAACACAACAACCAATTCTTTTTAACGATACTATCTTCCGCAATATTGCTTTTGGAGAAAACAGTGCCACTGAAGAACAAGTTTTTGAAGCTGCAAAAATTGCCAATGCTTACGAATTTATTATGGAGTACCCAAATAATTTATATACTAACATTGGCGATAGCGGTGATAAACTTTCTGGTGGACAAAAACAACGACTAAGCATAGCAAGAGCTATATTAAAAAATCCACCTATTTTAATCCTCGACGAAGCTACTTCTTCGCTCGATACAGAATCAGAAAGACTTGTTCAAGACGCTTTAAATAAACTAATGAAAAATAGAACATCTATTGTTATTGCACACAGATTGTCAACTATTGTAAATGCCAATAAAATTTTTGTTATAAACAAAGGAACTATCGTAGAACAAGGTACTCACGAAGAATTATTAGCAAAAAATGGTTTGTACAAAAAACTTCACGATATTCAAAATCAACATCTTTTAATATAAAACATTTACGTAAAATTACTTTTTCCTTTCAAAATTTTGCTACTTTATTTAGGCGACCCTTAAAAAGTCATTTTTATCTTTTTTGAAGAATGAGGCTTAAAAGATATTAAAGAAATAGCTCTAAAATTGTAAAAATGGCGTTTGACACTTATTCATCATTCTTTTAAAGTTTAATACAACTGCTGTCAACATAGCATTAATGTTAAAAAATAAACTTAATAGATTTCCTTCTTTTACTTTAGTTATCATTTAAAAAAAATCACATTAAGTTATTAATAAGCAATTGCTTATAATGTTGATAAGGGACAACTAATTATCAAACTAATGTATTTCTTAAAAACACTACATTTAACCCTAAAACTCTTAAAGTAAAAAAGATAACTATAAATATCTAAATTTTATTATTTTTTCCAAAAAAACATGACAAAAATCATTGTTTTCATTTTTTTTTTTTTTATGAATTTTGAAAAGTTTTAATTGAGCTCATTAAAACGCAAAAAAAATGTTTAATTTAAAACTTAATGTTTATGAAAAAAGTATTTTTATTAATTTTGGCAGGAGGAATTATGATGACTGCCTGCAAAAAAGAAGAAATGAAATCAACTAACAACAATCTTGCTTCTAATTTAAAACTTATCAAAGAAAATGTATTTGAAAATGGTTATTTAGGTGATTTATATCAAAATCCTAACGATGGTAAAATGTTATTTATAATTAAGCAAATGACAAGTTCTGCTAAAATGCAATTAACAAAAAATTACACCGAAAGAGGAGGATTTTTTAATTGTAAAGACAATTCTGATGAGTGCGAAATAGATTATGTTAAGGGTATTGTTTATGTTAGAAAAGATGCCGATCCCAAAAAGTAATGTAAAAGGGAGAAAATATTTCTCCCTTTTTAATAATTATTTGAAATTAAAACGCAATATGATTAAACTAGTGTTATTCTTTCTTTGTTTAATTTTATTTACTAATTGTAAGCAAGACTTGAAAAACAAAACAGGTAACGAAACCATTATCAATATTGAAGATTTTATTACACTTGATTCTGCCTTTTTTGAAGTACCCAAATCAGTTTTGTTAAATTATAATACACATATCCACAAATTTGTTACAAACGATAGCCTTTTTGTTGTAAACCTTGTTTCTGGAAATGGACATATTGATAATTATTTGTATATTTATAACTTAAAAACCAAAACACTAACAGATTCTATTTGTTTTTTGCCAAGTGATGAAATTAAAGACTTTCTTATTATTAAAACCAATTTATATGTGTTAGTTAATGAATACAACCCTAATAAAAGCAAAATCATTAACTATAATTTATTAAAAAAAGAAAAAATCGATAGCAATTACGTTTTTGTGGAACAAAAGGATAAATATGTTTATGTCAACAAGTTGTTTCAATTTTATAATAAAGAAAATCAAAAACTTTATTTTCTATTGACTTCTGGCAAGCAATGCCAAAATGTTTTTCCTTTGGTTGGAAGTTTTAATACTACAACTAAAAAAATAAATTACATAAAATGTTGGTACCCATTAATTAGCGATAAAAGTAATGACGAATATTACGAAAATGATAACTTTACATGGAATAATTATTTATATGTTGCTTATAAGTCAACTCCTTATTGTAGTAAAATAAATTTAAGGACAAATGAAATTCATTTAACTAAAATGCATTCCATTTTATTAGATTCATTGTTTGGCTCCAACGAAAACGACCTGAAAGATATTTTAAAAAAGAATTATTCTTATTATACCGATAATCAGAAAGTTATTATTGATAAAAAAGAGTTTCTTTTCCGATATATTTCATTAGACGATAATTTATATGGCACCGATTTAGAATTGCTTAGTATTACCGATTCGCAGTTAAATTGTATAGGCGAACAACTGCTGTATTATTTTAAAGATAGAGAAAAATATTTGAAAATAGCTTTTGCTAAAAAATTCAACGACAGTTTAAATATTACCACTTATATATACAATAACAAGCTTGTAATCAGAAAAGGAATATTCAAAACACGAATTATCAAAAAAACAGAATACTTTAATCAATTAGACATGGCTAAAAAAGAAATTGAAAAAGATAAAAATGCAATTTGTCCTAATAATGTCAAAACTGTAGAAATTGATGCTCCATCGGATAATATTTGTGGTTTAAGCAATTATATTCGTAACAATGATTATTTTAGAAATAGCAAAAATCTTTTAATTTTATCTGCCAATACATGTCCTACCTGTGTAAAAAATATGATAAACTGGTATTTTCAGCATAAAAACAGGTTTTTAAAAGATTTGCCTGTATTAGTTGTTTATAAAAACGAAAACAACTTAAACTTTATCAACGAAATAGCAAAACAATATAGCGAATTCAGCAAGTGTATAAAAATAGATAAATACTTACATATTAATTCCTTTTTAAACTTTGACAAACCATTTATTCTTTTAAAAAATATTAACGATTGCGAAAATTCTAAAGTCTATCGTTTCGACACAGCCGAAATGGATTCACTCCAAAATTTAATAATGAGGGTTTCAGGTAAAGTAATAATTGTTAAAGATTAAAAATAACCCTTTTCAAAATCTTAAAGGTTTTTAAAGAAACGTTTTGCTTTATTCCCAAGTTTTACAATTATAATTTTTAATTTATTGATAATAAGTAAAATACAAAAATTTTGCCGATTTGTGCCACTACATTTATTATATACCTTTATTAGTCTAAAAGAACAGAATTGCAATGATGTAATTGGTAGCTTGTAAGACACAATGTCATTGCGAGCGAACAACCTCCTCACGTCATTACGAGCCTGATGGCAATCAGGCGAAGCAATCCCCTCAAAACACTTAATAGTAAAAGGGATGTGCAACGAGGAGATTGCTTCGGGCTGCGCCCTCGCAATGACGGAATGAGGCGTCATTGCGAGCGAACATTCCCTTTTCGTCATTGCGAGCGAACGTAGTGAGCGAAGCAATCTCCCCATAACACTTAACACTAACGGGAATGTGCATTAGCAAAATAGCTTAAATACAAAGCTCTTCAATACCCTTCGGTTTACAATCGCGTATTAGAGAGTCAAAGTCAGGAAATAGTATCAACATCTAAATTTTATTATTTTTCCCAAAAAACATGACAAAAATCATTGTTTTCATTTTTTTTTTTTTATATGAAATTCGCTCTGTCTTTTTGAGCGGCTCAAAAGACTAAAAAATTATTGTTTAACCAAAAAAATTTTTGTTATGAAAAAAGTATTTTTGTTAATTTTGGCAGGAGGAATTATGATGAATGCCTGCAAAAAAGAAAATGAAATGAACACAAAAACAAGTTCAATTGTTAATTTCACAAAATCAGTACCTAAAAAACCTAAACCAGCTTCTAATGGCAGAGAATTAAAAGAAGGGTATGATGATTGTGTTAATAACCCAGTTGCATGTGCACCATATGATGTTGTTGTAACTCCAACAGGCACATCAATTAAGTGCTATATGAATTTTTTAAATTCGATTTCAGCAGGTAAAGAACATGAATTTTTTGCTGACAAAGAACAAGTTGAAATGTTATTTCCTTTTTTGCTTGACAAAGAATGGGCAGAATTTTATGAACTCACACTAAATCCTGAAATGAAATTCATTGAGCAAAAAAATGAGAAAACAGGAAAATATTTTTATTTTCTTGTACCCGATGATTTAAATCCTAAAGAGTTTAAAATTGGCATGGATTATTTAGATTTAGTTGTAGAATATAAAAAGTAAATAACTTAGAAGAGGCTTTTTTTCTAGCCTCTTCTTTTTTTATTGAAAGTAATGAAAATAAAAACATTAACATATTTTATATTATTGGTATTATTAAGTTGTACTCATACAGACAATAAAATAAAAATTTTAAAAATAAATGAGATTGTTCTTAACAACATAAACGATATACCGATTTTGATTGAATCTAACACAAAAAAGAATTACTTTTTATATGTAACTAAAAATGATTCTATTTGTCTTTATCTAAAAGATTTAAATAATGGAAACGAAAAAACAATTAATTTGAATGTTTTATTTGATACAACAAATATTCTCCCTTTTTCAATATATAGTGATTTATTCCTAGATAAAATCATCAATGAAGAAATATATTTTATCTCAAATAACAAACAAATAACATCAATAAATATAATTAACAACAAAATTTCACAATATAAAGTTATCGGTGAAATAAAACCTTCAGAAATTGATTATCATATTTATTCTATTCGTTTCAGCCCTTTTACTTATTTAAATGATAGTTGTTTCATTACAATGATAGGAAGAAATATTAATCAAAGTACTGCCGAAGGAAGAAAATTGTATTTTAGTTATCCATTATTGGGTTCTTTACAAATTAAAAATGATTATGCACTTTTAGATAATTTAAATGCACCATTCCCCTTTATAGCGAAACAATCTAATGATTATTATATGGATCAACAATTATCTTATTGTACAGACGATAATGGTAATATTGTATATTTATTAAACAGATATCCGTATGTTTATAGATTTAATATCCAAAGCTCAAAATTAGATTCTTTTAAAATAACAAGTTCTTATATAGATGAAAAAGAAATTATTCCTTTTAATACAAAATATTTCTATGATGTAAATTATAGTTCATTAGTCGAAAAATATGGATATGAAGTTCCTCAATACAAATGTATTAAATATAATTCATACCAAAAATTGTTTTATAGGATTAATTCCATTCACACACCATATTATCAAAAAAATGGAAAGAAAACTAATTATAGAAATTGGTCTATTTCTGTTATTGATAAAGAAATGAAATTAGTTGGTGAGATACCTTTTTTAAAAGATTCAATTTTTGATTTTAGGTTATTTTATCCTTCAAAAAGTGGTTTTTTGATAGGTTATAAAAAGACAAAAGAAGATAAACGAAAAAAAAGGCAACGATTATGCGAGTTCAAAATATTATTTTAATTTGTAGCTTATTTATAGCTTTTTCATGTAATGAAAATAAAAAAAATGTAAAAACAACTAATTCTGATTATACAATCGATACAACAACTATTTTCAAATCGTATTTACAAAATATTTTTCATTTAAGCATACCAAATGAAAAACATTGCTTTTACATCGTTTCAGATTTAGGGTGTTTTGATTGTACTCAAACTTTATTCAATCGAACTATAAATAGCTATAAACAAATTGACACAACTAAAATTACTTTTATTTTAGCCAATTCAAAACTAATAATGAAGCAATCAAGTAAGATTAAGTTTTTGGTAGATAGTTTTGCTGAAATAAATGAATTAGCATTACCCATAACAAATATAACACTAATTTACACCTCACAGAAAAAAGTTGATTCTATTTTACCATTAAAATGGGAAGATCAAACGCGTATTATTGATCTTATAAAATTTTAAGAACCTTTACTAAGCTCAATTAGTAAATGCAACTTTTAAATTAAAACTTATGTTTTGCAAATTGATAAAATTTGTACTTTTGGCAGAAAAATTATGATGACTGCCTGCAAAAAAGAAGACAAAGAAATGCCAACTAACAGTGTTTTTAACCCATATGATAACCAAGCGTCGAAAAACAGTAAATAATATTAATTTTGAGACAGCCTTTTTTTAATAAAATTTAAATAAATAAAATAATGAATATGCGAATATTACTTGGTTTATGGATAATCATTAGTTATAAAAACATTTTTGCACAAAACAATTTTTATTTTAAGCGTATTTACACCGAGGCAGATGAATTTCCTACTTGCATGCTTGCTTTCGAAAACGACCAATTATTTTTGTCAACTTACTACAATATTGGTTATAGAGTTCCTACTATTTTTAAATTTAAAAAAAATCGTTTGGTCGATTCATTGCAAATAGTTGACTATAATGGTACCATATTTTATCTTGGTACAAAAGATTCTAAAACATTTACAGCGTGGGGATTTACTTCTGATAATAATTCAAATAATTTGAATCTGACCTACTGGCTAATAGATACAAGTCTTCATATTTTAGAAAATAAAAATTATCTAACTAAGTTTCATGAACAAACTTACGTGCATTGTAATCAATTAAGCAATGGAAATTACATTATTACTACAACAGGAATAAGTAACCTAATACTTGGGATATTATTTTTGAAATTTGATTTAAATGTAAATTTAATAGATAGTGTTTATTTTGATTATTTAGGTTACGATTTAGCTTTCGGAAGCGTAGAATATGACAATTTTTATATTGCTCCAATATACTCAAGTTATTTGGCAACGTCTTTTGGAACAGCAATGTGTTTTGTTCGATTGGATTCATCTTTAAATATAATAAGAATAGATACAATACCACCACGCCAAAGCGGAATTGCATTATATATGAATATTAAGAAGAAAAACGAAAAGGAATTTTATTTATCGGGCAAGTCAGAAAAAATTATTGCTGGTTCGGTTTATCATAGAAGCACTGTTTCAATTTTTGATACTTCTTATCATGTTTTAAAAACAGTACACTTTCAAAACTCAACTCCTGATACTTCGAATTACCCAGCTGCTTATACAAATTTCGACTTTAAAAATCTTCAAAACCTTTATTTTAGCTATACTTATAATTTACCGTTAGATTTTCCATGGTCAAGTAAAAAAACGTTTATAGTAGTTTGCAATTTAGACTCAAACCTGAATCTTAGATGGCAAAAATTTGTAGGGGGTGACTTTTTATATAGTTCTAATTCATTGTTAGCAAGTTCTGATGGTGGATGTTATGTAACTGGTACTTTATATGATACTACCCTTAATATCCAACAACGTGATATTTTTATTTTAAAATTCGACAGCCTTGGTAACATTTTATCTGGTGTGCCTGAAAATACCTATGTATTTGATAAAACTCTTGTTTATCCCAACCCCGGTACAAACAAACTTAATGTTTTGCTACCCGAAAACCACAAAAACACAACACTTGAGCTTATTAATTCGCTTGGTATTCTTTGCACAAGTCAAGAATTTACCAACGACCAGCTAAAAGTCAACACAAGCAACCTATGCAGTGGCATATATTTTTACCGCCTGCGTCAAGGCAATGAAATCATATCGCAAGGCAAATGGATAAAACAATAAACACAAATTACAAATTAGCTAAAATTCATTTATAACTAATTGTAATTCTGAATAAAATAATCATTTTTTCTAACGCTACGCATTAAGAGTTTTTAACCCCAAAGTAGGCTTTTTTATAATGCTCAATTTGGATTAAACCAACAGTGAATATGTTACGCTTACAAATACGTCGTAGTAGAAAAAACAACTTCTCATGCACAATAAAAACTTTTCAGAAAAGGCATTTTATAATGTTATGATTATAATCTAACTTATATAACAATAATTTTGCATTTTATTATCTACAAATTGCTTAGATGACTTTATTTTGCACATTGCGTATGCTTTATAATCAAAGCATATATAGGTATTCATCAATGTGTTAAAAATATCGCCAACATAACAAAAATCATTGTTTTCATTTTTTTTTTTTTATGAAATTCGCTCTGTCTTTTTGAGCGGCTCAAAAGACTTAAAAATTATTGTTTAACCAAAAAAAATTATTGCTATGAGAAAAGTATTTTTATTAATTTTGTCAGCAGGAATTATGATGACTGCCTGCAAAAAAGATACTGAAATGAAAAATAACCTCGAATCAGTTACGTTAAAAGAATATGGTATTCAAACAATTACCCCGCCTCCACAAGATACATTACCTTATTATTACCTTGCTGCTACTAATGTAATGATCGACAGCATATTATGCGACATGTATGTTAATAGCACAGATCCAAACTCTATTGTTTATATCCCAAAAACCGAAAACAAAGCATTATTTAGAAAATTTAAATGGGATGCTTGGGTTAATTCATCTACGCACAAATTAGAATGTAGTGGTGAGCCAATAAAAGAATGTTATAATAGAAGTGATGGAACAATTGTAATAAAAAGAGGTGCACATATAGAAATAAGATAATAATTTTTTAAAAAAAGGCTGTCTGAATTATGGCAGCCTTTTTTAGATAAGAAAAATGTAAAGTTATTTATAAATTTTAAAATTATGAGAAAATTGTTTTTCGTTGTTATTATTTTAATTAGTTGTTCGGTTAAAAATCAACAGACATACTTTATTATTAAAGACAACACTACTAAACAAACTAAATATGTAATACCTTGTTATAGTTCAAGACCTATTACGTATAGTTCTATTCAGAAAATAAAGAACGATACCATTTTTGTTTTTAATCAACAGCATAGAAATGTAATTTATCTTTATAATTTAAAAAAAGAAAAACTTGATTCTGTAGTATTACCAAAACCTAATACACATTCTATACATTTTATCCAATTTTATAACGATACCATTTTAAATATTGCTTTTGATATGTTTTATGATGATGGAGATAGTACTTTTATTTATGATATAAGCTTAAATAGTAAAAAAGTTTTAAATAGTCAACAAATCCCTTTGAAAGAAATTAATGACCCGAATTACTATATTCGTTCTATAGGTTTAAATAGTGAACAAAAAAAATGGTATTTTTTATTAAAAAAGAGAATTCCTTTTACAAAAGACATTGCATTATATTATTATGATTTAAAAAACAACTCTATTAATAAAATTAAATATCAATATCCATTTTTTGATTTTAATACTTTAGACAGTGATTACTTTTATCCTTTTGGTGCAGAAATCAATCATAATGATTTAGCGATATGGTATTCATATCGTTCTTCTATCACAAAAATTGATACAAAAACAAATACAGTTTCTGAAGTAAAAATTACAAACGACTATCTTGATACTAATTTTATGTATAGTCGTATACCTACAAAATATAAAGGTTATCATGCTAGATTCGATTATTTTCCTACCTTAAAAATATATCGCAGAAAGTTAATTTTAGGATACGAATATGGTAAAAAAGAATTATTTGTTTATTTTGATACTTTATTCAATGTATTAGGTTATCAGTTTGTTCCTGAGGATTTTATTTACGAAAGCAATGGCATTTTTTATTCTTATAAAGAATATCACAATAAACTTATTTTGAAAATTCATTCAAAACCAAGTTTAGATAGTATTTCTAAAGAAGAATTTGATAACCAGCTGAAAGAAATTTATAAAAAATATAATACTGTTTGTACTATAAATCAATTCAATCCATCGGTCAAATACAACAAATTCATCGAAATGCTAAAAGATAGTATAAAAGACAAAAACTTTAAACTTCTAATTATTTCTGGCACAGCGTGTCCTGCTTGTAATATCGATACTTACAATATGATAATTATTAACGAGGCATTTTTTATGAATAATCCAAAATTTCCCATGTATATTCTACTATTAGATACAACAAATGTTTTTTATGAATATAAATATCAGTTTATAAATCAAAATCATATTTTTGTTGACAAAGATAACCTTTATGAAGTGTTGTTTAGTAGTAGAATGAATATAAATCCTATAGTGATTACGGTTAAAAATAGAAAAGTGAAAAGCGTTATACCTTTTGATGTAGAAGACGAACGAAACAGCAAATTTCTTAAAGCGTTATTTGATAGTTAAATAAAAAAAAATAATTATCATTACGAAACTCACTATAAATCATATCGCAAGGCAAATGGATAAAACAATAAACACAAATTAAACATTAGCTAAAATTTATGGCTATGTTTTATAATAGTGTTGTTATATTAAAATATTTTTATACCTTTGTAAA
>Ga0308411_10000132_pt1 | contig 43160 bp, 37 predicted proteins | sample HotsprottomLayer_2_FD_203530 | JGI IMG/M metagenome (GOLD analysis project Ga0308411, IMG submission 203530) | Hot spring phototrophic mat microbial communities from Octopus Spring, Yellowstone National Park, Wyoming, United States -... | ecosystem: Environmental > Aquatic > Thermal springs >... | reverse complement strand
CAACAAGGAGAGGGAACTTGACTGCATCCTAACTCCAACAGGGAGAGAGAAGTTAATCTTACTTTCTTTTCCCTCTCTTTGCAAAGAAGAGGAATGTCTGCGCCAGCAGGCAGGGTGAGGTGTCATTTCGAGCACCAGCGAGGAATCCATTGTGGATGCTTCACTTCGTTCAGCATGACGGTGCATCTGCAAGGCATCAGGAGCTCAATTCGTATTCGGCAAGCTACACAAACCTCCTCCACCACTCTCGCTGCACCAGAGCATAATTAGTTCAATTCGTATCCTGTACGTGTATCCACTCAATTTTAGTTGTCAGCACAACTTAGTTATCTCGCACCACAGTAGTGCCAAGCGCCGTTGCACCAGTTGCACCAACCAGTCCGCGAACGTAGATAGTGTAAATAAAGCCGGGCGTTGGCGACGCAGAACCTAAACCGGGACCAGGAACAGCAGCGCTAAATGAGGCAATAGGCGCTTGCGTAGCCGGGTTCAACAGTTGAAGCGTGCCCGTGCCAGAATTGATAAGCAGGTAGCCACTAGCTTGACGGAAAGAAATATCACTGAACGTGCGCACGCTGTCGTTCCCACCGCTGACGCGCAAGACCGGTCTGACCGTTGGCGCATTACGCGAAAGATGAACCACACGCACCAATGAGCGACCGGGCGGAATGGTTTCAAAAGTCGGGGCGACAGATGTGTCGCGATAGACGGTAAGAGAAGTGCTGGGGAAAGTGTCTGTCAGAGCAACCGTGTATCGTGTCTGATTGCCTTCTGCTTGAATGGTGGTGCTAAGTGAGAGCGGCGGCGGATTTGGAATCGCAAATGTGCGAGCACTGGTCAGGCTTACGACAACCGGACCAGCTGGAACATTGTAATACGGGCGATTATCCAAGTAGCGAATTGTATCTGGAGCTGTAGAGCCGGGCGCCACTCTGGGGCGACTGCCATTGATTTGCAAATTGACTGCAGGCGCTCCCGGCGAAAAGTGCAACACTCGCACATTGGCGGTGTTTGCAAGCGGGTCTGGGCTTTCCGTCGGACGAGCACAGCCTAACATAACGGTCAAGGCAAAAGTAAGTGCAAAGGTGATGAGATAGAAGTGACGTTTTAGCATGATTTGCAATTTTGGTTGAAGTTTCTTGAATCATTTTCATAAAAGGTGTGTGCAAGCCCTGCCGTATGCACCAGCAGAACTTGCACAAGTCTTAATTACAGTGCGTAAGAAACACGAGAGTAGAAATGAGCCCCATTGAACCCAAAAGGTGATGCCCCAGTGAAAGGTAGAATCCTTCCGCTGTTGGCATTATTGGGAATCAAGATGGTTCTGTCAGGATAGATGTTGAAAATGTTTGTGCCTCCAGCGGCAATAGTGAGCTTATCAAAGAATCGGTAGGAAACGTCAATGTCAGTAATCCAACGTGCCCCGAAGGTTTGGTCAAAGACAGTGATGTCGGGATAAATCACATTGTTGATAGTGGTGGTGGGATTGATGTCTGGCAGTTGACCAGAAGCGGGTGAGGCAATTTCGCCGAATCGCACAGTTCGAAGCATCACGGCAAAATCACCATAGTTGTAATTGAGCATCAAGTTAAGGTTGGTCTGCGGCTGACCGCGTTCAATGCGGAAGCGCTCGATACGGTCAATCAAGGTTTCGTTGAGGTTTCCGAGTTCGGGCGGAGTAGGCGTATTGATATTGGTAAGCTGGTTTTGTGTATAGTTAAACCCAGCCGTGAAGCGCAACACGCCGTATTGACCTAAGTCAGCTGTGTAGCGCGCCACTACATCAAAACCTTGAGTGCGTGTATCAATGGCGTTTGTAAAGAAGCGCCCGCCACCAACCCCTGAGAAACCATTGCGAGCAAGAAAGTCACGGATTGCTGGGCCGATGAAATTCCCTGACAGCACAATGCGGTCTGTAACTGCAATGTTGTAGTAATCAATAGTGACCGAAAGGTTTGGAGATGGGTCAAGTGTTAAGCCACCAGCAAGATTAAGCGTGCGTTCAGGCTTGAGCGGTTTAGCGCCTAACGCACGGGCAACAGGGTCATCAACCGTGAAGGTTTTGATTTCAAAGGGCACGCCGCCAATAAAGTTGGTTGAAACTGTAGAGAACCCAATCTGCTGCATAGAGGGCGCACGGAACCCGGTGCTAACCGAGCCACGAATTGCATAGCCTTTGATAAACTCAAACCGAAGAGCCGCTTTGCCGTTAATTGTGGAGCCAAAATCGCTGAAATTCTCAAAGCGCCCAGCAAGGTTGAGCAGGAAGTTGTCGGTCAGATTCTGCTCGGCTTCTGCATAGAAAGCAAAGCTATTGCGACCGATGGATTTGGCATCAACAGGCTGAAAACCGGGAAAGACTTGAATGCCCGCCGCCGCAAGTCCGCCACGAGTGCCATTGGCGCGCAGAACCAAAGTGTCTGGACCTCTGCCACGCATATACGAGGCAGGTTCGCCTTCACGAATGCCATACTGGTCGTTACGGTATTCAGCACCTAATGACAAGGTCAAGGGTGTTTTCAAGCCCAGATAAAATTGGGCGCTGGCATCAGCATTGACCGTCGTTTGGAAAAACGAGATGGTGCCTGCATATGCAGAGGTTGGTGTCGGCGCACCAACTGGCAAACCCAGAATCGGCGCATCTTGTGGCGAGACAATTGCGCCAAGCGAGGCGTTGTTGCTGTTTGCAACATTGAAATCAAGGTAATTGCGACCATGAACCACACCAAAATTCAGATTCCAGATACCAGCTTTCCCTTCAAGACCTGAGGAGATAGAAACATCATAGATGTTGGTGCGAATTGCGGGCAAAAAGCCATCGGGGTGCAAGGCAACAATGTTGCCATTAGCATCACGGGAGCGTGCCACACGGTCATCCTGCGGCGGACGGAAGAACCCAGTAGCCTCACCACGTCGGTAGCCAAACCCACCAAACCCGTAGATGGCGAAAAACTCTGAAATGGGTTGAGATAGGTTAAAAAAGAGCATGCCATCAAGTGTTGCAGCATCACCAAATCGGTGGTTAATCCGATTTATAGAATTTTCTCTGGGGTCAGGATTTCCATTAACCAGCGGGTAGAGCTGGCGCTCATCACGACCAGAGCGGTTGGTAAAGCCTCTATCACGCAATTCGCCACTAATGTTGAGAAACCCATTTTCACTAAGTCTGAAACTATGCGAAAGGTCGGCTTGCAAGACTCGACCATCGCCCTCGATATTTTGTCCGAACTGCGCGGAAACATTAGTCGGCGCATCTTTTTTCAAGATGATGTTAATCACTCCAGAGATAGCGTCAGAGCCATATTGTGCCGCAGCGCCATCACGCAAAATTTCAATGCGTTCAATTGCGCTGGCAGGAATGGCATTCAGGTCAACGGCTGCTGCCCCACGACCAATTGAGCCGTTGACATTAACAAGGGCAGAGGTATGCCGACGCTTCCCATTGAGCAGCACCAAAACTTGGTCTGGACCCATACCGCGTAAAGTTGCTGGACGAATGTGGTCAGTGCCATCGGTGATGGAGGGACGTGGAAAGTTATAGGATGGCACAAGAAACTGCAGAATTTGATTGGTCTCCACCTGTCCCATCTGACGAATCTCTTTAGCCGTGATGATATCAATCGGCGCTGGAGATTCTGTAACGGTGCGGTCACTGCGGCGCGTGCCCGTTACGACAAGTTCCTGTGCCTGAACAAAAGTTTCGGTCATCACAAAATCTTTCGTAACTGTTTCGCCAGCCCCGACCTTGACTTTTTCAGTGATAGGTGAAAATCCAATGCTGGAAACACGCAAAGTGTATTCGCCCGGCGGAACACGAAAGCTGTAACGCCCGTCAGTTTGCGACACTGTCCCAAGCTTAGAGTCAAGGACTTGAATACGTACAAAGGGCAAAGGTTCGCCAAACTTTGCATCAGTGATTTTGCCTGTGATAGTGCCGTATTCTTGGGCTTCTGAAAGTATGGGTATTAGGCTAAATGTGAAACCCAAGAGCCATGCTATGGATGCACGTCGTTGTGCTGGTGTTTTAAGAAATGGTATCATATCGTGAGCCTCGCTGTAGGTTTATTGTTGTTGATAAAGTCATGTGGGTGAAAACTAAAAACTCGATTGAAAAATTCAAAAAGTGACAAAAATGCAACGCAGTACGATGAGAATTAGAGTCTAAGCAAGCAGCAGTGCATAAGAAGTATGCGAGCCTCCTTGCCTCCTCTTAAAGAAGGCTGGTGGAAAGAAAAACTTGGGGATACTCAAGGTATTCAACTCATGTCCGAAACCAGCGCACGGCATCGCTGGCAGTATGGAACACCTGCACGTTGATACCAGCCATATTGAGAAGACGGCTAAGAAGTTTGCCTATCCCGAAATGAAGAAAGTTGCTAACAATGAGAGCAGCTTTGCCTGAACATCTTTCCTTCAGCGAAATCAACACGGACGCAAAATCATGTAGCTCCGCAAGCGAAGGAGAGTAATGAAGACGGCATAAATCAACCAAAACGTTAAACTCTGGCTTAAACCGGTCGTCGTTTGCAACTTTCAAGATGCTTTCTATTCCTTTTTGGAAATTGCCTACGCCTTCTACACGAATGGCAACCAACGACTCGGCTTCAAGAATATCAAATTCAAAAACCATAGATTCTTGCGCACTCAATAATGATTGAAGATTGAAAAACTCAAAAATGCAATTGGTAATGTTGCGGTTCATAATGTATGATTCGCCTTTGAAAAGAGCATAGAATTTCTGCGGGGGCAAATATACCATGCGCGCCGTGAGCATGGCAAATTCGCCCGAAGACAGGTTGAATATCCAAAGAATGTAATTCTTAGCGAATTTGCGTATCTTAGAGCGCTTTTGCAAACTTGCAGAGCCCAAAGCCAAAGAAGTATGAGCATTCTTACCATCACAATTTTCTTGCCTTTTCTAACCTCACTCTTACTGCTGAGTTTTAGCCGTGAAAGCATCAAGCTAACCAAGATTTATGCCTCGATAGTGGCAGTCCTGACACTGGGCTTAGGGATATGGCTGGCACTAAATTTTCAAGCAAAGGGTGGGTTTGAGTTTCAGCATGTAGCGCTCGAGCAGTGGTTGGGCGGGTCAGCTGACATTAAGTATAGTGTGGGGTTAGATGGCTTATCACTGGTGCTGTTTGTCTTTACTACGCTGATGTTTGCCTTCGTCGTGCTGGCGTCATGGTCGATTGAGCAATCGGTGCGCGAATACTTCTTCTTTTTGCTGATGCTGGAGACCTGCATACTGGGAATTTTTGCGGCAACCGACCTTTTCCTCTACTACATTTTCTGGGAAGCCATGCTCATTCCGATGTACTTCCTAATTGGAATCTGGGGCGGGGTGAGGCGCACAGCAGCTGCAACCAAATTTGTGCTCTACATGCTGACTGCGTCGCTCATCATGCTCGTCGGAATTATCTATGTGGGTTACTTGGGGAGAGAAGTCAACGGCGGAATTTTTACAACGGATTACCAAAAGCTACTTGCCTTACGCTTGCCGCTTAGCATTGAGCAAATTCTCTTTTGGATTTTTGGTATCAGCTTCTTTGTCAAATCCCCGCTGTTCCCATTGCACACTTGGGCGGCAGAGGTGTATTCAGAATCTCCGGTAGGGGCAGTGCTTACTGGTCTGCTCCTAAAAATGGCACCATATGCGTTGGTGCGCTTCAATCTCATGCTTTTTCCTGAAGCGGCATTTAGCTATGCACCGCTGATTGGCACACTGGCAGTTATCACCATACTCTACGGCGCATTAGTTGCCGCCGCGCAGCGTGAAATGAAACGCTTATTAGCTTTCTCGTCAGTCAGCCACCTTGGGTTTGTGATGCTGGGAATTTTCGCCTTCACAGAAGAAGGATTGCAAGGTGCGATTCTGCAAATGATAAGCAGCGGACTAAGCACAGGACTGCTGTTTTTGATAGTCTCAAGGCTTGAAAGTCAATATGGTTCAAAAGATATGTATGACTACGGCGGCTTAAAGCAGAGCATGCCGCTGGCAACTGCAGCGTTTCTGGTGGCGATGTTGGCGTCAGTAGGATTGCCCGGGCTGTCAGGGTTTGTTGGCGAGTTTTTGGTCTTAAACGGTGCGTTCAAATCGGAAGCCTTAGGGACAGGGCTATATGCCGTGCTGGCGGCAATTGGTGTCATACTTGCTGTGGTGTATATGCTACCCATGACACAAAGAATTTTCTTTGGTCAGCGGCGAGAAGCCTTAGCCAAACTTCAGGACTTAAATCTGCGCGAGACTGCCATCGCCGCCCTGATGATAATAGCCATACTGTGGATAGGACTTGCCCCGAATACTGTACTGAAAGTCTCTGTTACCTCATCACGCACTACACTGGAGCATGTCAAAGCGCTGCCAAAACAGGTTCAAAATACCCTGAGATTTTAGGGTAGCATAGCAATCTCTCTGCAAATTCAATTTGCCTTAGTTAGTATGGCACAAGATTTTTTACTGTCACTACCTATTCTTGTTACTACCCTTTGGGTCGTACTACTCATCATTTGTGAGGCCGCCTTTCAACGCCACTTGCTCACAAAATACCTCTCACTGATTGGCTTTGTGGGAGTGGCTGCTGCCACCGTCTATGTGTTCCCGCAGCAAGGCTTTGCCTTCAGCGAAATGATTCGTGCTGGCGCCGTGCAACACTTTGCCAACTTCATCTTTCTACTGGCTGGCGTGATTGTAACACTGACTGCAGACCGCTATCTCGAAGAAGAAAAAATCTGGTTCGGCGAATACTACATCATCATGTTTATCTCCGTCTTAGGTATGATGCTAATGGCAAGCGCAGCCAACATGAGCGTGCTGTTTATCGGATTGGAAACCATGTCGATTGCACTCTATGTGCTGGCGGGCTTGATGCGGCGCGACAAACGCTCAAATGAGGCGGCAATGAAATACTTCCTGCTGGGCTCATTTGCATCAGGATTTTTCCTCTACGGCATCGCCCTGATTTATGGCGCCACAGGTGAAATGGCTTTGCATCGCATTGCAGAAGTGCTACAACTTCGTGGCACTTCGCCACTCTTCTGGATAGGCTTATCGCTGTTGATGTTGGGACTGTTCTTCAAAATCTCGGCAGTGCCCTTTCATCAGTGGACGCCTGATGTCTATCAAGGGTCGCCAACGCCAGCGGCGGCATTTATGTCAACTGGAGCAAAAGCAGCCGCATTTGCGGCTATCATTGGTGTTATCAGCAACTTTTCAGCGCAGTTGCAAGGCAACCTAAACTGGTCGGTAGCGGTATCGGTGGTTGCTGTAGCGACAATGATTGTGGGGAATGTGGCGGCACTCGCACAAGAACAGCTCAAACGCATGTTGGCATATTCTTCAATTGCACATGCTGGCTATATGTTGGTCGGGATTGCTGCTGGCGGTGCAGAAGGATTTAGTGCCGTCATCTACTACACGCTCATCTATACGCTCATGAATGTTGGGGCATTCAGTGTGGTGGCGCTGCTCGAATCTGAAGGCACAGGGGCAACATACAGTGACTGCGCTGGGGTCTTCAAAGACTCACCGCTGCTGGCAGGCACCATGGCTATCTTTATGCTAAGCTTAGCAGGCTTACCGCCCTTCGCAGGGTTTATTGCAAAGTACAAAGTGTTTGCTGCGGCTGTTAGTTCAGGCATGGCATGGTTAGCCATCGTAGGGGTACTGGCAAGTGCTGTGTCAGCATACTACTACCTGCGTGTGATTGTGGCGATGTTTATGCAAGAGAAAAACCAACCCCTGAAATTGTCAATGACCGCATCAGCACTAACGCTGGCAGTCGTCGCCCTTGCTGTATTACTCTTAGGCATTTTCCCTACCGAAGTGCTTAAACTTACCACCAAAGCCATAGAAATCGGATTTGCGCCATGAAAGATTCTTGATGCGTATAAGTGCCTTGCTCACATGCAATAAAGTTCGCTGAAAGTGTAGCAAAAAGTTAGATTTGCATAGACTCAACAATTATCAAACTTACTTCTATGAAGCGCTTTCAGGATGCAGGGTATCTCTTAAGTCTGATTCCAGTAAGTCTGACGCTCATAGGCAACGGACTGGGCGGATACTGGACGCTATCTAACATGCTCTTTACGCTGGTTGGACTGGGCGTAACTGATTGGTGGTTCAAGGAGAGAAAAAATCAACCAGAGCCACATGCCCCGCACTTTGCCAACGCTATCTTGCTCATCCATGTCGTGACGCACACGGCGGCAATTACCATGCTACTTCAAGGTGCAGCAAGTGCGCGGCTCACTGGAGAATTCTTGTGGTTTGCGGCAATTTCCACCGGCATTAACTCTGGCGTATCGGGCATTATTGTGGCGCATGAGCTCATTCACAGAAAGTCAAAAGTCTGGCAACTGTTGGGGATTTGGAATTTGCTGCTGGTCAACTACGCTCACTTCTTCATCGAGCACATCAAAGCACATCACCGATATGCGGCTACACTCAAAGATGCCGCAACCGCTCGCTACGGCGAAACCGTCTATGGCTTTATCAAACGTACCATTCCAGAGCAATTTCAAAGCGCCTTACACCTTGAAGCTGAACGCCTAAGAAAAATCGGCAAACCTCCATTTGGGCTGGAAAATTTTGTCATCACCGCGACCTTGGTGCAGGTAGTAATAACAATGAGTCTATTTCTGACATTAGGCATCTGGGCAGGTGTAGCCTATCTGGTGCAATCAGGCATTGCCATTTGCCTATTGGAAATTACCAACTATGCCCAGCACTATGGGCTCCTACGCAACGAAAATGAAAGAATATCTGCCGAACACTCTTGGAACAGTGATAACCTTTCCTCACGATTTTTCCTGTTGGAATTGCCACGCCACAGCGACCACCACTACCACGCCGCCCGACCGTATCAAGAATTGCGCACCTATCCAGAAAGCCCAACTCTGCCCACAGGGTATCTGGGACTTTTGCCAGTCGTGCTCATTCCGCCGCTGTGGTTTAAGATGACGCATCCAATTTTAGCAGCACGTCAGATAGCAAAAACGCAAAGTTGAAATATGGTTACACGATGTGTCTGTTGTAGCAAGACCTTTGCGGAACTCAAAGCGGTGATGCAACAGCGTAACTTGCGCACGGTTGAAGAACTCAAAGCGGCTGTAAGGTTTGGAGAAAATTGCAAACAGTGCTTCCCATACATTCGCAAAATGATAGAAACAGGAGAGACTGCCTTTCTCCCTATCTCATTTCCACGCAATTAGATATTGCACCATGCACAGAGGGTGCTCGACAAGTCCGAGTAGCGTAGGGGTGTGCAGAAATTAGCGAACAAATTTATAGCCTGATGTATGCACGGTAAGCAAATGCTTGGGATGAGCGGCATCGCACTCGAGTTTTTTGCGCAAACTTAAAATGTAGTTGTCAACTGTGCGTGTGGTGGGGATGGATGTACGGTAGCCCCAGACCTCTCGCAGAAGGGTCTCGCGTGAGACCACTTCGCCTTCATGCTCAATGAGGAATTTTAATATCTCAAATTCTTTGACCGAGAGTTTGAGCGCTTTGCCAGCTTTTTTGATCTCTTGCCTACGAAAGCAAATCACCACATCTGAAAAGGCAAATTCTTCAGGAACTGTTTTGGGGAGTTTTTCGCCCTGAGGGGACTTGGCAGATTCGACACGGCGCAAAATGGCTTCAATGCGCGCCTTAAGTTCATGAATGCTAAAGGGCTTGGTAACATAGTCATCGGCACCGAGTTTGAACCCGACCACTTTATCGAGCTCATCAGATTTACTGGTAAGCATCAAAATCGGTGTCATAACGCCAGCAAGGCGGAGGTCGCGGCAGATGTGCTCACCGCTTTTACTCGGTAGCATGAGGTCAAGGATAATCGCATCAAAGTCTTTGGATTTGGCAAGTTCAAACCCAAATTCGCCGTCAGAGGCAGTCTCAACCAGATATGACTCTTTCTCAAAAGCAATTTTCAAACCGCGTTGAATAGAGGGGTCATCTTCAATGATGAGTAACCGCTTCATAATGAGTGTCATCCTGCTTTGAAACTTGGATGCGAGCAATATATGACAAAGAGTCCAAATTCAGCGCTAAGGTGGGTGAACATCATTGACGCTCGGTTGCAGACTCCGATGGCGCAGGCAAGGGGCTTGCAGGTTGGCTCAAAAGAGCCATAGCTGCCTCAAAAACTTCATCGACACTGATGAGTGCCATACATTCTTTCGTTCCTAAGGGGCAGACTTCTGACGAGCAGTACTTACAACTAACTTCCTTTCGCAGAACGGTGACACGTGCCGAAGGCTGAATCCAGAAGTGTTCACGGTCAATAGCGCTCATCAAGACAACCATTGGTGTTTGTGTGCAATTGCCAATGTGCATGGGACCAGTATCTAAAGTGATAAAAAGATTTGAGAGCTCGATAAATTCTTTGAGCTGATGAATTGTAGTTTTCCCCACAAGGGAAAAGACCCGACCAGAAGAAGAAAGCTGTGCCGTGATAGCTTCAACGGATGCTTGCTCACGTGCGGCACCTGTGAAAACAAGCTTGAAATGAGAATGTGCCAACAGACGCTGACCAAGCTCAACCCAGCGCTCTGTGAACCACTCTTTCGAGGACCAATTGCTACCTTGATGAATGACGATAACTTTATCAGAATCAGCTTGCTTGATGGTGCGCATCATCTCCAAAGCATCTTGACGGTCTTGCGCCGAAGTGGGCAGAAAAAGATATTCAGAAGATGGAGTTATCCCCAAGAAGGGCAGCAAAGAGAGATTGCGTTCCACAAGGTTCAAGTGCTCTCGATAAGCCACAGCAATGTTGTTGAAAAAGCCGCGCTGATATTGGTCAATGCCCAAACGATAGCGTGCGCCAGTAAGAAAGGCAATCGTTGGATATTTGAGTGCGGCGCAGGTGGCGTCTAAGATGGCTAAGTCATATTTTTCCTTGCGGAGCTCTAAAATCAGTTTGAGCAAAGGCAAAATTCGGCGTTCGCCTTTTCCCCAATACCAAGTGCGGTCGACATAGAATCGATGAATCGAGGGAAAATGTTTATAGACCTCATAGCCAACGGAATTGACAAGCATGTCAAGCTGCAAATGCCCAAGATGCTCTGTGATAGATTTCAGGGCAGGCGTAAAAACCAAGTTGTCGCCAAGCTGCTGAAGCGCAATGATGAGAATTTTCTTAATCTCGCCGGCTTTAATCTTCTCTGACAAAAATTCGGGACGTAGCATGTCTGGCTGGCGCCTAACAAGACGGCTCCCGATTGAGGCAACCAGATGATATAGCGGTCGCATGAGCTGAAAATTTGTGTTCAACTGAATCAAAAGTTGCAAAAACGCTAAACGCCCTTTGCAATCCAAGTGCTTTTGGTATATTCAGCCGAATTTAGAGCACAATGATACCATTCAGATACTGCTGGCTGATACTGTTACAGGTGGTCTGGCCGCTGCTTGTCCAAGCGCAACATAACGAGAGTCAAAATCCATGTAACGATTCTCTATTTCTTAAATTAAAAAAAATACCGCAAGCGAGCCTGACTGCTACGGAACGCAAATATCTGGAACAAAAAGAAAGAGAGTGCGCAGAGTTTGTGAAAAGTGGGGCATCGCAAAAAAGTCGTGTCGCCACAGATATGCTTGAACAGGGTAAGAACAAGTACAGAGAAAAAGTTGAGCAAGATTCAGGCGTGGCGGCAGCGCCTTTACCTGAAGCAAAAAAAGCAGAGCACTCACTAAGAGCAACACGCGCGGAAACCTTGCCAGCAAATCTGGTAGAGAAAGATTCTGTAAAGGCATCAATAGACAATCAGATGGAGCCAGTACTCACACTGCGCAATGCAGGTATTTTTGCCGCAATTGTGGCAGCAGTGATTGGCATCGCTATTGCGCTGGGCAGTGTAACGCCATCGCCATTTTGAGTTTAACGATTTACTCAAACTTCATTCACTCAAATCTGTGGAGACCGAGCAAATGAGTTACAAGTTTACTAAGAAAGACTTTAAGAAAATTGCTAAAGCACTTTCAGCAAAAGACCCAATCATAGAACACAACCATGCCCGCATAGAAATCGAAGACATCATCAGCGGGCGAAAAGTGGCGCTAGAAATTTACCCTGAACTTGAAATTGGTGAACGATTGGGAAATTTGGTGCAAGTCTTCACACCCCTTGGACTCCTGCAACTGCATTTCTGCACCGATTACGTGGTTAGTGAAGAGTTGGGCGAAGTAATTTTGTTTGCCGAAAACGGGAGCAAAATTTCAGGAGTCGTGCTGGCTAAAGATGCGGGAATTACACTCTACTCTAATGTCGATAAATCCCTGCTCTCAAAAGACCCTTTCAAACTGTCAGGTGAGGTGATTGGCTGCGCAATGCAACTGGCTCTAACTGAACATAAACTGGCAGAAATCAAGTAGTCGTGATTGTGCTCTGCAATACCACGCATCAACCTTTACCAAGAAAACATCTCATCAAGGCAATTGAACTGGTGCTACATCATGAAAAGTGTTGTGCAGAACTAATTTCAATAGTGTACTGTGGCGATAAGTTTATCAAAAAGATAAACCGAACTTACTTGCAGCACGACTACGCTACCGATACCATTTCCTTTCGCTTAAATGAAGGCAAAACCATTGAGGGCGAGTGCTATATCTCGCTCGACACCGTGCGCCGAAATGCCCGCCAATACAAGCAAAGTTTCCTTGACGAGCTGCTGCGTGTAACCATTCACTCTGTGCTGCATCTGGTTGGATACCACGATGAAACTCAAGCACAAAGAAAGGCAATGACCGAAAAAGAAGACCACTATCTTACACTGCTAAAACACACGCAAAACTTACGGTAGTGCAGAAGAAGTAAGAAAACCCTTTCAAAGTGAAAGAACTTTGCTAAGCGAACTGTGCAAGTCTTCTCAATGTGAGAAAACTTGCAAGAAAATTGCGTTGCAAAAAAAGCCCTGCCTGTAAACCCTTGATTTTACTGGGCTCGATAGACAACCCTATGAAAAAACATGAAATAAAAAATTGGCATTGAAATTGAGTTAGAGATGTGCAAATAATCTCTAAAACCAAACTGCACATCTTTTATGTCAACACGGCAGACTTTAGCAGCAGGAAAGCAAACGCTTGCAGAAGAAGTAAGCATTGTGCCACATACTAAGCATCGCTTAAAAAGAGCCCAAAGGCAAGCTGAACAAAAATTGCTGGATACAAACTCGGAATTGAGCTTTGAAAAAGAAAACGATGAAGACCACACTTGGAAAACCTTGCTGGGCAATAGTATCGAGACACCCGAAGAAGTGCACCGCATTTGGGGCGAAGATTTGCAAACCATGAAGGAGCTCGAAAAAGAGTTCAACATTCGCATCAATCCGTATTATGCTTCACTGATTGAGCAAAAGGATGACCCAATTTACAAGCAGGTGGTGCCCAGCAAGCATGAGCTCATTAAAGGCTGCTGCGTCGATGACCCGCTCAATGAAGAGCGCGATTCACCCGTGCCGAGCATTACGCATCGCTACCCTGACCGTGTGCTGTTCCTTGTGGCGCATGAGTGTGCCATCTATTGCCGGTTCTGCACGCGAAAGCGCAAAGTTGCCGATGCGTCAAAAATTAGTCTGAAGTATCTGCAAGCAGGAATTGACTACATCCGAGCACATAAGGAAATTCGTGATGTGGTGCTCTCGGGCGGCGACCCGCTGACACTCTCTGACCGCCGCATTGAATTCATCCTCAAATCGCTCCGAGAAATCCCGCATGTTGAAATCATTCGCATTGGCACAAAAATTCCGTGCGTGCTGCCGCAGCGCATTACCAAAAAGCTCGTCAATATCATCAAGAAGTATCATCCGGTTTATGTTAATACGCACTTCAATCACCCGCGCGAGCTGACGCCAGAGGCAAAACAGGCGTGCGAACGATTAGCCGATGCTGGCGTGCCCGTAGGCAATCAGTGCGTGTTGCTCAAAGGTGTCAATGATGACCCCGAAACCATGAAAGCCTTGATGAAAGGATTGCTCAAAATGCGCGTGCGTCCATACTACATCTATCAAGCCGATATTGTGCGGGGCACAGAGCACTTCCGCACTCGAGTCGAGAAAGGATTGGAAATCATTCAAGCCTTGCGCGGACACATTTCAGGGCTGGGCGTGCCGCACTTCGTGATTGATTCGCCCGGCGGCGGTGGCAAAATTCCACTCCTGCCACACTACATCGAGAAAATGGACGAACATGAAGTCGTCATGAAAAATTACAAGGGCGAAACATATTTCTACCCCCAAGTGCAAGATGACCTGCCACCATACCCGCAGAATGTCACCCCACAAAATGGAACATCAAAACATGCTGACAGCCAAAGCAACATGAACGGTTTCACAGTGGGCATAGAAATTCAAGACTACTTTTGATGCACCGCTCACGCCCAGCTCAAAAAAGTGACGCATGTTGCCCCCTGTATTAAATGTGTGTTAAATGAAGCAAAGCAAGGTCTCTGTAAGCAGACCTTGCTTTAAATTTGCTTTTGCAGTCCGCCCTTTCAAATTCCAATAATGCAAACAAGATTGAAAGCGATGAGAAAAAACTTAATCTTGCTTTTCCTGCTGGTACTTTTCTCCAACTTGGCGACCGCTCAACAAACGCCAATCCCAATTTTGCAAGCGCGCCAGAGACCAATAGGAACAGTGGTAACGATTGCAGGACGCGTCACCGTAGGCTCAGAGTTCAGAGGTCCAGCCTATCTGCAAGATGGAACGGCAGGCATTGCCGTGTTCGACAACGCCATTCACAATGGTGCAGTAGCAATTGGCGATTCTGTGGTGATTACTGGACCGCTGAGCACCTTCAATCAATTGCTGCAAATCTCTGGCACAGGTGTAAGTTTTCAAGTCATTCAATCCGCTGGACGGGTCGAGCCGCAACCACGTGTGCTGACCATTGCACAACTCAACCAGCTGAGCAATGACCAGATTGAAGGACAATTGGTGCGAATCAACAACGTTACCTTCACTACGCAGTCGTTTCAAGGCAACCAAAACTACACGGTGTCGGACGGCACGGGCTCCATTCAATTGAGAATCGATGGCGACACTGACCTTGCTGGGGCAACAGCACCCAGCGGTCCAACTACCGTGATTGCTGTGGTCGGCAGATTTAACCAAACCCGACAGATTTTACCACGCTCACGCCGTGATGTGGGCGCACGCGAGTTTATTATTCCCTTTGAGAATCGCTCAAAGGATGAAACCTTTGAAGTCTGTACATGGAACATTGAATGGTTTGGCGATTTAATGAACGGTCCAACCAACGAACTTTTGCAATTGCAAAATGCCGCAACGGTCATTCAACGCATAGATGCCGATGTGTATGCGTTGCAAGAAATGAGCAGTGATGCGGCTTTTGTGGCTTTAGTCGATACGCTTAACCGCCGCGGCTTTAGATGCAGAGGATTCAGAACGCCAACTGGTCAAATCCAGCGTCTTGGATTTATCTGGAAACCCGCGACCGTAGATTCAATCGCCTACCGCACAATTGCAGATTCGGGCAACTGGTCACAATTTCAAGGTGTTAAGCGCCTGCCCGCAGAACTGACCATTAACGCACGTGTGCAAGGCACAACGCGTAGAATGAGAATCATCAACATTCATGCTGATGCAGGTGCAGGATTAAGCGACTACAACCGTCGCGTCAGTGATGCACGATTTCTCAAAAACCAAATGGACCGCGAGCTACGCAATGAAGCCTTCATCTTGCTTGGCGATTACAACGACGATGTCGATGAATCAATTACATCAGGTCAGCCTACACCCTACGCAAACTTCATCAATGACGCGGCAAACTACCGCATCGTTACAGAATTTCTTAGCCGAAGGGGCGCGCAATCGTTTGCAGGGGTGGGCGCACAGATGATTGACCATATCTGTATCTCTCGCCAAATCTTTGCCGCACATCTCGATAGCACACAGCGCGTCGAAAATACCGTCTATATTCCAAACTATGTCTCGACAACATCAGACCATTTCCCAGTCTGGACCCGAATCGATTTGGGCAGGGTATCTTCAACACCTATAGAGCGACCAACCGTGCCGAAAGAGTTCGTGCTGGCTCAAAATTATCCGAACCCCTTCAACCCAAGCACCATAATCCGCTACGAACTGCCTACAACAAGCGACGTCAGTCTGAAAGTCTTTGATATGCTGGGCAGGGAAGTTGCCACACTGGTAAAGGCACGTCAAGCAAGTGGCATGTATGAAGTCAACTTCAATGCGACGGGCTTACCAAGCGGTGTCTATTTCTATCGCTTGCAAGCCGGTTCCTTCATGCAAACAAAAAAGATGGTGCTGGTAAAGTAAGTGCCACAGCTTATCTGTTTGCAAAAAGGTGCATGTAAAGGTGTGTAAGCCTTTGTGTGCACCTTGAACTTTTCATAAGCAGCATAGAGCACGCTGAAGTGTGAAGAAAAAGCCAGCATAAAAGCAAAGGTGTGAAAACTGCTCGCCATGTGATAACTTGCGCTCAAGATGCGCTTGAGAAATGCAACAGACACCTGACATAGAATTAGAGCACCTGTTAGATGATGAAGAAAGTCTGCAGGCGGTAGCTCCAAAACGACTGGAATTTCATTTGCCACCAAAACAAGGGCGGGAGCGGATTGATAAGTTTCTGGCACGCCAAATTGAAAACGCCACTCGCAACCGTGTGCAAACTGCGATTGAAGAAGGTCGTGTGCGGGTCAATGGCAAACCTGTAAAAGCAAACTACAAGGTTGCGCCCGGCGATGTGATTGAAGTCATTTTCACTCACCCGCCAGCCCCAGAAATGAAGCCTGAAAATATCCCGCTCAATATCGTCTTTGAAGATGACTGCCTCATCGTCATCAATAAGCCAGCAGGTATGGTGGTGCATCCAGCTTTTGGGAATTGGACAGGCACATTAGCCAATGCGGTGCTCTATCACACAGGTGCACAGCTGTCGAATCTGAATCAAGATGAACTCCGTCCCGGTATTGTGCATCGCTTAGACAAAGACACGTCAGGGCTAATTGTGGTCGCCAAAGATGATGAGACGCACTACGCCCTTGCCAAGCAGTTTGCTGAACGAACCACACAAAAACGCTATCAAGCCATCGTGTGGGGCACGCCCAAGCAAAAAAAAGGTGTGATTAAAACCAACATCGGGCGCAGTAAGCGCGACCGAAAAATGATGGCAGCCTATCCATACAACGAAAGTGAAATAGCAGAAGGAAAACCCGCCATCACCGAGTATGAAGTCGTGGAAGACTACACATTTTTTTCCTTGCTCTCCCTGACCTTGCACACCGGACGCACGCATCAAATTCGCGTGCATTTGCAGCATATCGGACATCCGATTCTTGCCGACGCACTCTACGGCGGGGCATCAGTGAGGCTGTTGCCCTTTGCACGAAGCGAGTCGTTTGTAAAAAATCTGCTCGAAAGTCTGGGACGCCAAGCATTGCATGCCACAGAACTGGCGTTTGTGCATCCAAAGCGGCGAGAAAAAGTCTCCTTCACCGCACCCATGCCAAGCGATATGGCTCAAGCTCTCGAGAAAATCAAATGCATCCACCGCTCTTACGCCGACTAATCAAAATGATGCGTGAAGGCAAGCGATTTTGCTATCTCTGCGTGCTGCTCTGGGCTTTAACAGGATGTGCGGCATCACAATCGCCGCAATCGTCTGTCTTTGAGCTAGCGCCTGACGACCGCCCCGTCTATGAGCAACTGATGAAAGAAACTGGCGCAGACCTTAGATACTTCCGCTCCTTTGACCTTACGCCGATTGCCTACCGCATTGTCATGCCCAAAGAAGAACCCGATATTGTGGTGGCGTTTATTCACGGTATTGCAGCACAGTCCAAATTATACTTACCGCTTGGCGATTCTCTGGCGACCCGTGGGATTGCAGCTGCCCTGCTTGACCTGCGAGGGCACGGCTGTTCAGGTGGTGCACGCGGTGATGTGCCCTCACTCGATGCATTGGTGCGCGATGTGCGGCTGTTTTTGGATACACTGCGGCGCGATTTCCCAAACAAAAAAATTGTGCTGGGCGGACATAGCCTTGGCGCAGGACTTTCCCTGCGGTTTATCACCGAATTCAGCGAGCGTAAAAAGCTCTACACGCCGCCTGATGGACTGATTTTGATGGCAGGCGGCTTTTTGGCAAATCCACGGTGCGATAGCCTTGAGCTGGCAGAACGACGGAAGTTTCTACGGCGAGGCGCGTTTGCTTCACTGGATGGATGGAAAATGGCAGCGGTCTTCCCGGCAGCAATTCTGAACATCAAACCTTACCCGATAAAACTCATTTTGCCAGAAGATGAATTGGTTGCAAAAGCGGTGAAAGATACGCTACTGACCACAGAGTACACCATGCAGTTTCTTTTTGCCGCATTCCCAACGGATGTGGCACGAGCTTACCAACTGATTAAATGCCCAACGCTACTCGTCGTAGGGCAGCGCGATGAACTGGTGCGTACTTGCGATGCCGATACATCCTTGCAACGGCTCATCAATGCAGAACAGAGAGAACTGTTCGTGGTCAAAGACGCCAATCATATCAATGTCATCTGGAAATCAGCTGGAGCGGTAGCTGACTGGATTAAGCAAAACATTGTGATGGACTCGCTACCTAAGCAAACGCCACCTGAATAACCCTGCAAATCCAAAAAGCCAATGGGCTTCGATGACCCTAACAAGCCTTCCCGAAGCGCAAATCAAGGCGAGTGAAGAGAAAACTTAATCGGAATGGTCATCCAGCACTTGACAGGTCTGCCGTTCTGAATTGCTGGTGAATAAGAAGACTTCATAACGGCATCAATAGCAGATTCTTCAAAGGCTTCAATGCCAGTGCTTTTTACCACTTGAGCCTTCTTGGGTTTGCCATCTTTATCAATGAGCACGCGTACGACAAGGCGTCCTTCAAGCCCAGCTTTACGAGCAATTTCGGGATAGACGGGCTTGACTTGATTAACAAACTGCGGCTCTTTTTCAAGTGCCACGAAAACATCAGGGTCAGGCTCATCCTTTTCTTGAGGCTCAGCTAACGACAAGCTCTCACCACGACCCAGCGCACCGGCTACATAGCGTTGAGCGTCAGCCAGACCAGTGGTATCGTCGCCGGTCACCACACCTTTTTCAATCATCTCTTTGAGTTTTTCTTGCGTGGCAATAGTGCGTGTAGGCGGTGCTTCTTCATCTTTGACACGCTTAATTTCGCCAACATCTGGTGATTCTGGCGGCTTGATGGCTGCCGCAGGCGGTGGCGGTGGCATCTTCTCATCCATCGGCGGTGGCGGCGGTAAATCCACAATACTCACCGTTCGTGTAACATTGACCGTAACCGCTTCATCTTCATCGCCTTCCAAATGCAATTGGATGAACTTCCAACTGACGTAACTGAAAATCAATAATGCGGCAAACGAGCTTGCAAGCAAGACGCCACGCGCTAAATAAAGATGTGTGTATTTGCGTAGAATGAGCCCACCGTAATGAATATGGCGCAAATTTTCGGTATCCAAGTATTCAAGACGAACAAAGGTGTGCGGCGATGATGGCGTAGAAAGTGAGTCGTTAGGTTGGACAGGCGGCGATGGTACAACGCGGTGCTCACGTGCCTGCGCTTTGTGCAAAACTTCTGACATAATTATTCTCCTTTCACTACAACGAACTTGCAATTGCTCTTGCAAGCACCTGCTACTACAAAGGTAAGAAAACTGCATGAATTTTTCTTCTCAATTTTGTAAGAAAAAAAATGGCATACGCACGGACCGCCTCATACCTCACTGGTAGAAGCATTTCCTGCACTTGTGTATCTTTGGAGTCAGGTAAGTACCACGCATCTTTCAATGACTTAAGGAGCTAAAGTTCAATGAAATACAACTTCACCGAGATTGAAAAAAAGTGGCAAACCTACTGGCAGGAAAATAAAACCTTCCACGTGATAGAAGACCCCACAAAGCCGAAATTTTATGTGCTGGATATGTTCCCCTATCCAAGTGGAAGCGGCTTGCATGTTGGACATCTGGAAGGCTACACCGCAACCGATATTGTGGCGCGCTTCAAGCGCCATAAAGGATTCAATGTGCTTCATCCAATGGGCTGGGACGCCTTTGGATTGCCTGCAGAACAATACGCAATAAAGACGGGCACACATCCGCGTATCACGACCGAGCAAAATGTGCAAAGTTTCAAACAAACGCTCATGCACTTCGGATTTTCCTACGACTGGTCACGCGAAATCAATACCACAGACCCGTCCTATTACAAATGGACGCAGTGGATTTTTCTCAAGCTCTATGAAAAAGGTTTAGCCTATACAGCCGAAGTGCCCGTGAACTGGTGCGTGGAGCAAAAGGTGGTCTTAGCAAATGAAGAAGTGCCAGAGTATTTGGAAAAAGGCTTTACGGTCATTCGCAAACCGCTGCGCCAATGGGTGCTGAAAATTACTGCCTACGCCGAGCGGTTGCTTCAAGACTTAGATGAACTTGACTGGAGCGAGAGCATCAAAGACATGCAGCGCAATTGGATTGGCAGAAGTGAAGGCGCCGAAATTGATTTTCAACTGGTAAATGCGGCAGAGAAAATTACCGTCTTTACCACACGACCCGATACGCTATTTGGTGCAACCTACATGGTGCTTTCGCCCGAGCATCCGCTGGTCGAGCGCATCACCACGCCAGAACAGCGCAAGCTGGTAGAAGCCTATCAAGCCGAGACCGCCAAGAAAAGCGATTTGGAACGCACCGACTTGCAAAAAGAAAAAACAGGTGTATTCACCGGCGGCTATGCGTTCAATCCTGCAACCAAATCTGCCATTCCAATCTGGATTGCCGACTATGTGCTTATGAGCTATGGCACAGGCGCCATCATGGCGGTGCCAGCGCATGACGAGCGAGACTGGGAGTTTGCCAAAAAATTTGGACTGCTGATTCAGGAAGTTGTGCAGTCGCCGCACAGCGTGCAAGAACGTGCGTTTGTCGGCAAAGATGCGGTCTGCGTCAATTCAGCTAACGATGAAATTTCAATCAATGGCTTAGGTTTCAAAGAAGCGTCCGAAAAAATCATCGCATGGCTGGAGTCAAAAGGCATCGGGCGACGCCGAGTCAATTACAAACTGCGTGATTGGGTCTTTTCGCGTCAGCGCTACTGGGGCGAGCCTATTCCAATCAAATACTACCAAGATGAAAATGGTCAATACACCATTCTGCGACCAGAAACAAATCTGCCGTTGGTGTTGCCCGATGTGGAGAAGTATGAGCCATCTGGTACAGGGGAATCGCCACTGGCAAACGTGATGCACTGGCTCTACGGCGAAGATGAACAGGGCAAATTCCGACGCGAAACCAACACCATGCCACAATGGGCAGGAAGCTGCTGGTATTACTTGCGCTTTAAGGACGCACAGAATCCAAATCAGTTGGTCGCACCTGAAAAAGAAAAGTATTGGGGCGCCGTAGACCTTTATGTGGGAGGAGCAGAGCATGCGGTCTTGCATCTGCTCTATGCACGCTTTTGGCACAAGGTGCTCTACGACTTAGGATTGGTCTCAACCAAAGAGCCGTTCCAAAAACTGTTCAATCAAGGCATGATTTTGGGCGAAGACGGCGAAAAAATGTCCAAATCACGTGGCAACGTCATTCCCGCCGATAAGGTGCTGGCAGAGCATGGGGCTGATGCCACACGCCTGTATGAGATGTTCTTGGGACCGCTCGAGCAAGTCAAACCGTGGAGCACAAAAGGCATTGAAGGCATCTCAAGATTTTTGGGGAGAGTATGGCGCTTGGTCTTCAAGTCGCATGAGACAGAAGAATATGACGTGATTGTCGATGACCAACCGATAAGCGCCGAGATAGAGCGCGCCATGCACAAGACCATCAAAAAAGTAGAAGAAGATTGCGAGAACTTACGCTTCAATACGGCAATTGCCGCCATGATGGAGTTTGTCAATCTGCTCACGAAAGAAAATTGTCATAATCGCACGGCAATTGAAAACTTGCTCATCATGCTCTCGCCATTTGCGCCACATCTTGCCGAAGAACTTTGGCGAGCGCTGGGACACACAGAATCCATTGCGAATGCACCTTATCCAAGCTACAATCCTGACTTAGCTAAAGATGAAGTGGTGACGATTGCGGTGCAGGTCAGTGGAAAATTGCGTGGCACATTTGAAGCACCCGTAGGCATCACAAATGAAGAACTCATTGCCCGTGCTATGCAGGTCGATACGGTGCAAAAATTTATTGATGGCAAAGAAATCACAAAGAAAATTGTAGTGCCAAACAAACTGGTCAACCTTGTGGTCAAATCATGAATCCGATGAAAAATGCCGCAGAAGAGCAAAGCCATGCTAAACCGCATAACCTAACGAACGCATGAGCATGAACGCCGAATCCAAAGTAGAAGCTAAAGCCAGCAGACTGACGAGCGGCATCTTTATCAAAGGGGCAAGGACGCATAATCTCAAAAATATCGATGTGCTCATTCCGCGAGGTAAGTTGGTGGTGATTACAGGAGTGAGCGGGTCAGGCAAATCCAGCCTTGCGTTTGACACGCTGTATGCCGAGGGGCATCGCCGATATGTGGAATCCATGTCTGCCTACATCCGACAGTTTCTGGAACGTATGCAGCGCCCAGATGTGGATTACATTTCAGGCATTGCACCTGCAATTGCTATTGAACAAAAAACCATTTCCAAAAATCCGCGCTCTACGGTAGGCACAGTAACCGAAATCTACGATTACCTACGCCTGCTCTTTGCACGCATCGGCAAAACCTATTCGCCCGATACGCACGAAATGGTGCTCAAACACTCGCCTGAAGATGTGCTCATCCAAATGCGATTGCTGGAAGAAGGCTTAAAGTGCTACATCTGTTTCCCCTTCCCGCATCACAAGGATGAAAACAAAAAAGACCGCACACTTACCGAAGAACTTCAAAATCTCAAGAAAAAGGGATTTTATCGCATCGTGCATGGCAAAAATATCTTGGACATCAGTCAGGCAGAGGATGAAAAAAAATTGCTCACGCTACCAAAAAAAGAGCAAGAAAAATTGCTGGTGCTGGTCGACCGCTTGGTGCTCAAACACAACGATGAAACCTTTTCACGCATTACGGAAGCCGTAGAAACCGCATTTGCAGAATCCAATGGATATTGCACGGTGCGCGTCTTGGAAGGACGAGATTATTCGTTTAGCGATAAGTTCGAACTCAATGGTGTCGAGTATGAAGAGCCAACACCGCAACTTTTTGCCTTCAATTCTCCTTACGGCGCATGCCCGACCTGTCAGGGTTTTGGGCGTGTTGCTGGCATTGATGAGGACGCAGTAATTCCAAACAAAGCGCTATCGCTGCGCGATGGAGCAATTGTCTGCTGGAACTCGGAAAAGCATATCCGACACCTCCACGCCCTGATTCGCATTGCGCCAAAGCATAACATTCCCTTAGATGTGCCTTACAGCAAATTGCCTGCCAGCGTCAAAAAACTCATTTGGCAAGGCGCGCCGAAAGAAGGGTTTCTGGGCGTAGATGGCTTTTTCAAAGAGGTTGAAAAAGAGGCGCAATACAAAATGCACTACCGCGTGCTGCTGAATCGTTACCGCGGCTACACCACCTGCCCAGATTGCGGCGGCTCGCGCCTACGCAAAGAAGCTTTGTATGTGAAAGTGGCGGGCAAGACCATCTTCGACATTGTGCAGATGAGCATTGCTGAAGCATATCAGTTTATCAAGAACATCGAAATCTCACGCTTCGATAGGGAAATTGCTCAAACCATTTTGAACGAGTTAGAAAAACGCTTGGGCTACTTGGTGGAAGTCGGAGTGCATTACCTGACGCTGAACCGTCCGTCAAATACGCTATCGGGTGGAGAATCACAGCGTATCAATTTGGCAACTTCGTTAGGCTCGTCGCTCATGGGCTCAATTTACATCTTAGATGAGCCTTCAATCGGATTGCATCAGCATGATGCTGCTCGACTTATTCAAATCCTAAAAAAGCTACGTGATATTGGCAACACGGTTGTGGTTGTCGAGCACGACCGTGAAATCATTGAGGCAGCCGATGAAGTCCTTGACTTAGGCATAGGTGCAGGACGCCATGGCGGTTCGCTGGTTTTTCAAGGTTCGCCAGCCGAGATTATCCACGCGCCAAATTCACTGACGGGCAAATATCTAAAGAATAAGCATGCGATTCCAGTGCCAGAGCGTCGCCGTCCAGTGAGCTTCTCAAAAGCTATTGAAATCGAGGGAGCATTAGAGAACAATCTCAAAAATATCAATGTCAAATTTCCGCTCGGTGTCATGACCTGTGTAACGGGCGTAAGCGGTTCAGGTAAATCAACACTGGTGGGCGACATTCTCTATTTGGGTTTGCTAAAGCAAAAAGTAGGCACCAGCGAGAGAGTTGGCACGCACAAAGCCCTGCGCGGTGCGCATCTTATCGAAAAAGTTGAAATCGTTGACCAATCGCCAATTGGACGCACCAGTCGGAGCAATCCTGCCACATACATGAAAGTCTTTGACGACATTCGCATGCTGTTTGCACAGACTCAATATGCCAAAATGAAAGGCTGGGATGCCGGCTATTTTTCGTTTAACATTCCGGGCGGACGCTGCGAGGCGTGTGCAGGTGAAGGCATGATTCGTGTCGAGATGCAATTTCTTGCCGATATCGAAACGCTCTGCGAAGCATGCAATGGCAAGCGTTACAAGGAAGACACACTCAACGCCCTCTACAAAGGCAAATCTATCGCCGATGTGCTCAACATGACTGTGGCTGAAGCGGCGGAGTTTTTCAGTGACCAAAAAAGCATTACCAAAAAACTGAAAATTCTGCTGGAAGTCGGATTAGGCTATCTGCAACTTGGGCAATCGGGTAGCACACTCTCGGGTGGAGAAGCCCAACGGCTCAAACTTGCTTATCACATCGCAAGCAATGAGTCAAAAAATAGTCTCTTCATCTTCGATGAGCCCACCACAGGCTTGCACTTCGACGACATTCGCAAACTCATTGAGTGCTTCAATCGCTTGCTTGAACAAGGAAACACATTGGTCGTCATTGAGCATAATCTTGATTTGATTAAGCAAGCTGACTGGATTATCGATTTAGGACCCGAAGCTGGCGAGCAAGGCGGTGAAATCGTGGCACAGGGCACGCCAGAGGAAGTAGCGCAATCGGACCGCTCCTACACCGCAAAGTATCTGCGCGAGTATCTTAGCGACAAACAAGCAAACCAACCTGATGCCGAAAAAGCTCTCACTGGCTGAACAAAAAAAACGTGCGGCATGCATCAAGCTGGTGCTCACCGATAGCGATGGCGTGCTGACCGACACCGGCGTCTACTACTCGGAAAAAGGTGAAGCCTTCAAGCGCTTTTCCATACGAGACGGCATGGGCGTAGAACGACTGCGCAATTTGGTCGGCATTGAAACTGCAATCATCACCGGTGAAGAATCAGGTAGCGTAAAAAAGCGTGCGGAAAAATTAAAGCTGCCATTTCTCTACTTGGGCGTCAAAGATAAGCGTGCATGTCTGGAGCGAATTTTGCAAGAGACAAACCTGCAACTTGAAAATCTGGCTTATATCGGCGACGATATGAACGATTGGGAAATTTTGCATGCCATCAGTGAAAAGGGTTTAACAGCAGCACCAAGCGATGCCTTGCCAGCTATTCGCACAATCGTGCATTATGTGTGCAAGGCTCGTGGCGGATATGGCGCCTTTCGTGATTTTGCCGAACGATTGCTGTATCTACGCGGCGAAAAAAGCGCAATGCAGCCCTGAAAAGCAAGGAACGTCGCAAATTAAAATTGCGTGAATACACGCTCAAGAAAGGATACAAATTGAACCGATTCTGCCCCAGCGTCTTGCAGATATACCATCATTCTGAATGGAGCGTAGCGTCGTGAAGCATCTAAGGTGGATTCCTCGCCTGTGCTCGGAATGACAAAAGACAAGTGCACAACGATACTGCAAAACCTACACATTCATTTGTCAACACTACCTTAGTTAGGCAACAGCTGGTTCAATATGCAGCACTTGAGTCAGATTCATGGTCTCAAAGACCTTTCTGAGGTTAGGTGTCGGGTTGGCGATGATGAGCTTTACGCCAAGTTTTTCAGCTTTAACATGCAAGCGAATAAGCAATCCTACGCCTGAGCTGTTGGCAAAGAAGATATTGCCAATATCCAAAACAACTTCTTTATGCCCTGCTTCAAGCAGCCGAGTAACTTCGCTGTAGAGCGGTTGAGATTGCTCCCCGCCCCAAAGTTCGCCACTGACTTCAACGACCGCACGTAGTGAAGAAACCTTCGTGTTGAGAGTCAGTGAGATAAAGTCTTCGTCGTTTCGCGGTACAGAAAACGTAAGAAGAAAAATGCTTTGCATGGTGCAGTTTTGAGTTCAAGGTTTATTTAACAGCTTGCCAATCGCGCGCATAACGAAAATCAATGCCAAGCGTGCGTGATGATAATTTTGCAATCACAGGTGTCATACGCTTGAATTGATTGCGGACGACAAGCCGCCTTGTTTTACTCAAAAACTCCCAAGAAGTTCCATTCTTTAAGAGGTCTTCATCAGACATGCGCAAATCTATCATTTGATAGAGCAGCTTATCGACTTCAGCGTAGGTAAAGCCAAGTTCATCTTCGTCAGTTTGTCCTTCCCACAAATCGGCACTGGGCTTTTTTTCTATGATGCAGTTTGGGATACCAAGATGCTTGGCAAGTGCCCACACTTGAGTTTTGTAGAGGTCACCAATTGGATTGATAGCAGATGCCATATCGCCAAAGAGCGTGCCATAGCCTAAAAGCAGTTCCGTTTTATTACTGGTGCCAATGACAAGCCGCCTATCTCGCATGGAAATATCATAGAGCACAATCATACGCATTCTTGCCATCACATTGCCGCGCCGCACGTTGTCGGTAACCTGTTGAGCGGCAAAATACGCATCCACCATTGGTGTGATTTCGCATAGCTCGTAGGAAATGCCAAGCTGGTGCGCCAATAATTTGGCATCAGCAAGACTATCTGGACTGCTGGTTTTATAGGGCATCATGACGGCAAGGACGTTTGCTTTGCCCAGAGCACGCGTAGCTAATGCGCATGAAACCGCTGAATCTACTCCGCCCGATAAGCCAATAACGACTTTCTCAAAACCAACTTTGCGAACTTCGCAGCAAATGAAGTTGAGAAGAATTTCTTCGACAGTGCGGTAATCAATGTCTAAAGGAAAATTCACTTGAGTCATGGTTGGATGGATGGTTTAACGCTTGATAGCAAGTTCATCTTCGACAATTTGTCCATCGCGCATGACGATGGTGCGGTCTGCAATCTGTGCCACATCACTGGCGTGAGTAGCAATGATGAAGGTTTTATTTTCTTCATGTGCAAGGGTTTGAATCAGGTCTAAGACCTGTGCTGCATTTTTAGAGTCTAAGTTGCCCGTCGGTTCGTCGGCGATGATAAGGTCTGGGTTATTCATTAAGGCGCGAGCGATGGCAGCGCGTTGCATTTCACCGCCTGAAAGCTCGAAGGGTTTATGCGAAAGCCGATGTGAAAGACCGACACGCTCAATCAGCATGTGTGCGCGCGTCAAAGATGCCTTGGGGTCAGTGCGTGCTAGCTCGCTGGGAAGCATGACGTTTTCTAACACCGTCAGCGTAGGCATGAGGTTGAAAAATTGAAAAATGATACCCACCTTCTTGCGCCGAAACACCGTAAGGTCGCGCTCGCTCATGGTGGTAATCTCGACGCCATCGATGATAACTTTACCGCGTGTAGGTTTATCAATCGCAGAAAGAATGTTGAGAAGGGTGGTCTTGCCACTGCCTGAACTGCCCATCAGTGCAACAAGTCCTGCCTGCTCAATCACCAGTGAGATGCCCGAGATGGCATAGACAGGAGATGTTTTTTCATTGTAGATTTTGACAACGTCTTTGAGTTCAATCATCTTGCCTATAAAAGAAGTTGCTCTCAAAAACGCCGCATGTCTAAAAGACGTTCAGTTAAAGTCTGTATCTTTGAGAGATTCAACCAAAGCTAAAGTATGTCCAAGAATGTCGTTGATTTCAAGGAAGCGGCGCAGAAAGCGCTCTCACACTTTCGAGATGTCATGCAAGACTCTGCTTACCAAAATATCTGCATAGAGGAAATTGAGAAATCAGAAGATGGACAGTTCTGGTTCGTAACGATTGGCTACGATGCTCCGACAAACGACTCGTCTTATGCACTGTCGAACACGGTGCGCCGTTACAAGGTCTTCAAAGTCGATATTCTGACCGAAGAAGTGGTCTCCATGAAAGTGCGGACTTTAGAGTAGCGCTCACAGGTCGCCAGCAATAGGTCGTAAGACAATTTCTTCAACGCTGGTGCGTTCAGGCTGCAAGTAGGCGGCGACGACAATTTTGGCGACATCTTCGGGCATCATCATGCGAGATTGAAAGGTTTGAGCTGCTTCACCCCACATCGGTGTATAGACTGCACCGGGCATCACATTGGTGATACGCACGTTGCATTTGCGCCCATACAGACGCAAGACTTCCACCAGACCTTTCTGACCAAATTTTGACATGCAATAAATCCCACTTTGCTCAAAAGGAACTTCAGCCGCAACCGATGTGATGAAGATAATGTGACCACTACGCCGCTGTTGCATATCCTTGAAAATGCGCTGCGTAAGGAAAAACGTGCCTTTGAGATTGGTATTGATAGTGTAGTCGAAATCCGCTTCTGTGAGCTCTAAGATATCTTTGAATCGACCGACACCAGCGTTATTGACAAGGCAATCGACTCTGCCAAAACGCTGCAAAGCACAGCCATAAATGTTTTCAATACTCTCAAGATGGGCAATATCAGCAACACAGATTTCGGTTTCGACTTGATAGGCATGGCATTCATGTTGTAGTGCTTCCAAGTCGGAACGGGTGCGTGAGACGAGCAGGAGTTGCGGCTCGAAGTTCTGGTTTTTGCTCTTTGCAAACTCAAGGGCAAGGTGGCGACCAATACCTTTGCCTGCCCCAGTGATGAGAATAACAGGCATATATGTAGAGATTGGAAAAAGAAAAGCGTTCCAAGATGAGTGTATCTTGAAACGCTTTCTGGTGTCAAATGCAGGCATTAGTAAAGCTTTGCGCCGGGAGCTCTGATGTATGCCGCAATTTTCTTGGCTTCATCGTCCGTGAAAGCCTTAGAACGGTCTTGCTTGGCAAGACGCTGCATCCATTGAACAAGCTCGAGCGCTTTGGCGTCATCTTTCATCCACTTCTGCTTCATCTTACCGGCGTTGGCGGTAAGCGAGTGGCAACTGGCACATTTCTTTCTATAGAGCGCCTCATGAGCCAGTGCATCTTGTCCAGCAGATGCAGGCACAACAGCGGCTTCAGTAGGTGCAGGTGCCGGTTCTGCCGCAGGTGCCGGTTCTGCAGAGGCGACGCTGGGTGCCGCCGCTGGTGCGGGTGCAGCCGAAGTGGCTTTCTTTTCTTTTTCCTCCTTGCGCTTCAAAAATTCTTTCATCAGGTAATTTTGAATCTTGAAGACATCAACGTCTTCGACCTTGATGGCCTCTCCCTTAGAATTTTTGGACGCAAGCATCTTGGCTACAAACTCATTAACCTTAGACTCCGAGACGATGAAAGTTTCATCGAACTGACGAAACTGCTCTGGAAAGTCGTACTTCTTCATCAGTTCATCATATTCCGCCTTTGCAGCATCGACAGAAGTCAAGGCTGGCGGCGTAACCTCACTGGCTGGAGTTGCAGGCGCTGGCTCTTCACCATTGAGCTGAGCTACCGTGCGTGGGGCAGGTCTGCCATCTTGGAACATTCTGACTTCACGTGGGTTGGTGGAAACCACGCCAATCCATGCAAAGAAGATGGAAGCCATGCCGACGAAAATGATTGGCAAGAACCAGCCTGAATTATACTGCTGCACAAACTTGCCAGCAATCCATACGATGAGGCTTGCACCAAGGAACAAGGCTACATATCGGATGTAGGTGTAGCCAACTTTGCTAGCGGGAACGCCATTCCAAGCAGCAATAGCTAGATAAATCACGAAAATGGTCAGGATACCTAACACGACTGCTAGGAATAACTTGATTGATGATTTGTCCATAGTTTGCAAAAGTAGTTTAGTTTGTTACAGATGTCGTAATACAATGCTTGATTATTGCCCATACCCACAAGACCATGCGCAAAACTGCTGTGCATGTGTTATGAAGGTTTGTGGATAAGAACATCTACCCACTGAAACCACTCTAATTTACGTAAAGTTCTTAGCCAAGGGAGAGAGTGCTCCGACAAAGTTGCTACTCGATAAGAAAAAGTCACCCTTGCTCATAAAAGCACTTATCCAAAAATTCGGCTGTATCGACTGCATTTGCCATGCAAGTAAAGATTCTCTCTGCTTAGTCTGCAGCTGAGGCACTTGTTGGCAAGTCTGTCGTGGTGCTCGCATGAGAAGGCAGATGATGACGATGCGCATACTTTTTCTCATATGCGGCAGTAATGTATTGCTCAAGGGTCATGAGGTTGTCAATGCCTAAGATGCGCTTAGGAACAGTCATATCACACTCCATGTTATCGTAACTGAAATCAAGAAGGTGAATAAGTCCCCATGCCTGTTCCCAAATTGGTTTAAGTGCTTCGCCAAGCACGCGCAGCGGTGTAAGCGGAATGTGAAAGGCAACGACTGGCTTGCCTTCATATTTCAAGCGTACTTTCGACCACTCTTCAATAAGCTCATCGAAGGTCATGATTCTGCCGCCGCCGATTTCAAGAGTTTTGTTCATGCACTCGGGATTGCCAATGGCGGCAACATACATCTTGGCAACATCTTGTTCAGCCAGCATCTGGGTAGTGGTTTTTCCATCGCCAAGAACGGGAAAAATGTTGGTGGCTTGCACGAAAGGTTCGCCGCGATAATAGAGCTCATAGAAGAATCCACACGGTCGGAAAATGGTATAGGTCAAGCCGCTTTCACGAAGTTTTTCTTCGGTCATCAATTTTGCCCACACGAAGCTATAGCCGAGAGAGTTCTTCGGAAAGAGCGTAGAAGTGAAAATAAACTGCTTGACACGGTTCTCTTGTGCGGCGGCGATGGCGTTCATTTGTCCGAAGTGTTCGGCATTGCCACGTGAGGCAGCGGTGCGGTCTTGACCAGCGCTGACGCAAGAGATGACCACATCCACACCGCGCATGGCTTCCACTAAGCTGGCTTTATCCATGATGTTGCCATACGCAACTTCGAACTCAGGTAAGCCTGCCTCATGTGCGGCTTGCAATTTTGCTTTGGATTCAGGGCGCACCAAGCCGCGCACCGCATAGCCCTTGGCTTTGAGCAGAGGGACAAGCTCTCTGCCTAAAACGCCAGTGGTGCCAATGATGAGGACTCGTGTCATGAATGTTCTCCTTTAAATCCTTTAAAGTTATGTGTTGTGCTTGTAAGCTTACTGAAAACGTGAAACCAAATCTGCTGTGATGCGCCGTGGTCGGAAAGTTTGTCTATCTAACAGGCACCACACGCTGCGTACCTTAGCCAAAAGTTGCTCATCGCTAGGGCGCCAAATTTCTGTAAAGCGTTCGCAGGTGGCGGCGCTGGCTTTGCCAATCCAAGTTCTCGAAAGCAATTCCTGACCAAGAAAGGATGGTTTGAGGTAATCAATCTCATGACGAATCACAACCCAAGTGAAGTCTTCTTGCTGCTCAAGTGTGGCACGAGCGCGCCAATGTGAGACGGCTACATCTTGCGTCCATTTGAGATAGGCAATATTACTGGCATGATTCTGCACATCAATATCTTCAGGTCTGACACGAAAGCGTTGCTCAAAGACTTGTGCCGGTTTCAGCGCAGACATGATTTGGCGATAAGTTGCAAATAAATTTGCGACATGGTCACTTGTGCTGCGGACTCAATCGGCGGCGACGGCAAGTACGCGCTCCAACGAGACTTTGCTTTCTCTTTGAAGTTTTTCCTGCGAAAATCGTGGTAGCATCAATGTGGCAATGCTAAAAGCAAGAATTTCAAGTAAAAAGACGGCACCATAAGCCAAATTTGGGCTTGCAAATGTATAAAGCAGAACATCGCGGATGGCGCCCATGCCAAGCTCACCTGAAAAGTTGGCAAGACTCTGCGCTGTGCCCCAAAGTCCAAGGTAGAGCCCCGTGCGCCCAGCATGCATTGATATCATGAACACAATATTGCTGACTGTAGAGCAGCCTAAACCTACACCGATGACAATCAGCCCTGTGTAAAGAAGCGCAGATTGATGCCATAGACCAGAGAGAAGCAGAACGAAAAACCCAACTGCAGCAACTGTGTTGCCAAATGCGATGGCAGTTTTCAGACCGATGCGATTGATGGCAAAACCTGTGATAAGCATAAAAAGAAGTTGCGTGCTGCCCAGATACTGCCTGAACTTTGTGGTTTCGCTCACGCTCAAGCCATGCACGTCGGCGCCAAAAGGCTCCATGATAAGCTCATTGCCAAATGCGGCAAAAATGGAGATGAAGACGTAGAAAAAAAATCCCTTAGTTAAAGGCGAGGCATTTATCAGGGCAAGTGATTGCAAAAATGTTAGTGAAGGCTCGCTTTGTTGCTGCACCGAGTCTTGATGGCGGCGCTCTAAGCCAATCGTCATGAGTGTGCCAAATAAAAAAGAAATGAGACTGGCATTACGCATGGCGGCAATCAGCTTGTCATGCGTGAAATCCTTCAGTGCCTGACTCATGGCAACGGCAGTAAAAATGCCAGAGAGCACCATCAAAATCCAACTGACGGCTGCTACTTTGCTCAATGATTTTTCGCCTGCATAATCGGCAATTAGGGCGTAGTAGGTGGTCAGTGAAGCATGGTAGCCAATGCCGAAGATGGTGAAAATCAAAATCAGAAGGGGCAAGTTAATCCAGAAGTTTTGCTGTAAATCAATGGCAAGTGGTGCAATCAGCGAAAATGTTGCGCAGCAAAGTGCTAAGCCGCCCAAGATGAAAGGCGTGCGTTTGTAGCCAAAAAAGTGGGTGTGGTCAGAGAGATTGCCAGCCCAAATTTTCACTCCCAAAAGCACCATTAGCTCGCGAATGCCAATAAGCATGCCAACCAAGGCAGCGGCAATGCCCAGCTCAATGGTCATCACACGGTTGAGTGTGTCGGTAAGGATAGCGTAGATGATACCGAAGGAAATTTGAAACAGCGCAAGCCGCGCAAGATTGAAGTAAAATACGAGCTTGTTCATAAAGTTATGGTAGGCAAAAGTCATTGTGTTCGTTTTTTACACTTGTCAAGAAAATAAGAAACGAAAATATGTGATTCAACCTTTAAAGAGGGAAAAAACGCAACGCTCAAAAGCCAATTCACCTTTTTTCAGCTTTCTTTAATTTTGGCATAGCAACATTATTCCTAAATGAAAAACTCTATGCGTTTAGCTCGTCACTTTACAGCCTCTTTCATTCTGTTTTTTCTTGTAGCAAGCGCACTCCATGCGCAAAGCTCGCTACTTCAGTCCGGTCCGATGCTGGGCTACTCGGAGATGCGTGAAGTCTTGCTCTGGGTGCAAACTAAAGCCCCAGCAAAGGTGCAGTTCAGATACTGGGATAAAGAAAATCCAAAGCAAGTGTTTGAAACGGAAACGGTGCAAACCAGCAAAGAGAAAGCCTTCACGGCATCACTGATTGCCGATAAAGTGTTGCCGGGGAGAAAGTATCAATATGAACTTTACATCAACGCCAAGAAAGTCGACCGACCTTACCCATTAGAATTTCAAACCCAAGCGCTATGGAAATATCGCACAGACCCACCTGACTTCACGATTGCGGCTGGCAGTTGTACTTACATCAATGAGCCAGAATTCGACCGACCCGGAAAACCCTACGGACAAGGCTACGAAATTTTCAAAGCCATTCATGAAAAGCGCCCTGATGCCATGATTTGGCTCGGCGATAACATATACTTGCGTGAAGCAGATTGGAACACCCGCACAGGCATCTACCAGCGCTATCAACACACGCGCTCCCTGCCAGAACTGCAACCCTTGCTGGCATCGGTGCATCACTACGCGATTTGGGACGACCATGACTTTGGACCGAACGATTGTGACGGCAGTTTTTGGAACAAAGAGCAAGCGCTCGAAGCCTTTAAGTGTTTTTGGGGAAATCCCTCTTACGGGGTAGGCACCCTGCGCGGAACGTGCACGCAATTTTCTTGGGGCGATGCCGACTTTTTCCTCTTAGACAATCGCTACTATCGCACGCCACAAGCACGCAAGACGGGACCGAAGACCATACTCGGCAAAGAGCAATTTGAGTGGCTCATCAATGCGCTGGTGGCAAGCCATGCCACATTCAAGGTGATTGTCATTGGTGGGCAGGTCTTAAATCCAGTGGCGGTCTATGAAACCTATGCCAACTATGCCGAAGAGCGCCAACTCTTGATTGACACCATTACGAAGGAAGCGATTCCGGGCGTCATCTTCATCAGCGGAGACCGGCATTTTACCGAGCTGATAATGCTACCACGTAAGGATAGCTACCCACTCTATGAACTGACTTGCTCGCCATTGACTTCAGGTGTTTTCACTGGAGCACGAAAGGAAGCCAATACCCTGCGCGTAGAAGGCACACTGGTCGAAGAGCAAAACTTTGCACTGATGAAATTTTCAGGCAAGCGAGAGGAGCGCGCGCTGACCATGTCTATTTACAACAAAGACGGCAAAGAACTCTGGTCTCGCACGATAAAAGCCAGCGACTTGCAAGTGCCGACGCAAAAAGTGGAGTAACCTTAGCTGCGGCGCAGGGCCTGTGCCTTGAGAAAGTTATGCGCAAGTGCGCCATCCTGTGTGCGTGGCAGTGGGGTAGAGCAAAACTCAATTTCGCTAAGGGTAGCGGTGGCGCTGAGTTCATGGCGAAGATAGTCGCGCAAAATCGAGCGCATGGTATCCGTCGGCTTATGACCTGCTTTCAGCACCACAAAGGCTTTGATTTTCTCGCCAATCTCTTTATCAGGCAGACCGACGACTGCTACTTCTTCTATCGCAGGATGAGTGTGCAGGACCTTCTCAATTTCGGAGAGTGCAAGCCGCTGCCCACTGATTTTGAGCACATCGTCGATTCTACCCATCACGCAGTAGTAGCCATCTTCGTCATAGAAGGCGGCGTCGCCAGTGTTGAAGCAACCGGGAACATGCTTCCAATACTTGGCGTAGCGTTCTTCATTGTTCCAAATCGTGTGCATCAGATGCGGAAGCGGGTAGCGCAAGACAAGCAAGCCGCTGGTGTTAGGCGGAACGGTTTTGCCGTCCTCAAGTGAAACAATGTCCAAGACGACACCGGGCATTGGGCGACCGACTTTACCGAGCTTGACGTCTGCAGCAAGGAAATCGCCAAGCACAGGTGCGGCGATTTCCGTCTGCCACCAGCTATCCAACACGCACCCACGCTTGCCCAGTACATGTTTCTGAATCCATTCATGTGTATCGGCTTCCAAGTAACCGCCTGAAGAGGTAATCAAGCGCAAGGTAGAAAGGTCAAACTTTTTGATGGGCTCTTCACCGTGCTTCATCAAGGTTTGCAGAGTCAGAGGAGAACTGAACAGAATGTTGACACCGTGGCGCTCAAGAAGTCGCCAAAACGTTTCGATATGCGGATAATCAATTGCACCTTCACGCATCATCACAGTGGCGCCGTTGAGCAAAGGACCATATGTGATGAAGCTGTGCCCGAGAATGCGCCCAATGTCTTCGGTATTGAAGAAAATGTCATATTCTTTGAGGTCATACATGGCTTGTGCCATGTAGTAGGTGCCAACCATATAGCCACCGTGGACATGCACAACGCCTTTGGGCGCACCACTGGTGCCACTGGTGTAGAGGATAAAAAGTGGATGATTGGCTTCGACGATTTCAGGGTTAATCCACTGGGGCTGCCTGTCGATAAGCTCATGAAAATCGACTTCACGCTCAGAAAAAAGCTCGAGCTTAGGGTCATCGCGACGCAACACAATAATTTTCTCAACCGATTCAGCATTGGCAATCGCATGGTCGACAATGCCTTTGAGCGGAATGCGCTTGCCATTGCGGTATGTTACATCGGTGCAAATCACGACTTTGGCGGCGGTATCATGCACACGATGACGCAGAGATTGAACACCTAAGGTAATAGGAGCATAGACGTGAATAGCACCAATACGCGCGCAAGCCAACATAGCATAGACTGCTTCGGGTGTATTCGGCAAGCAAATCAGCACACGGTCGCCTTTGCTGACACCAAGGCTCTTGAGTGCATTTGCTGTCTGACACACTCGGCGCAGCAGCCGGTCATAAGTCACAAGGGTTTCCTTACCAGTTTCTGAGACAGCCAAAAGCGCAACTTTATTGCGGCGATAATTGACAATGTGTCTGTCCAAAGCATTCAGCGTGATGTTGGTCTTGCCGCCAATAAACCAATCATGTTTGGGCGGTTCAAATGTCAGCACCTTATCCCACTGTTTTTCCCACAACAGTTTTTCAGCAACCTCAGACCAGAAGCCTTCAGGGTCAGTCAGCGCACGCCGATAGTCGGCTTCATAGTCTTGAATGAGCGCATTGCGGCGCAGAAAAAACGGGGGCGAAATTCGACGCGATTCATTCAAAAATGATGTAATTTCAGGCATATAATTCAGGCATCATTAAGCCAAAAAGGCGAAAGGATTTGCTTGACTTTAACATCCAATTTAGACCAGAGCGTTCAACTTCTCAAAACATCAGGAGAGGCCCGTAGCAGGGAGTCAATCCAAAACACACAAAGTTCGCCAAAAGAGAAAGAACATCGTAAAAACGAAGTGACTGACTAAATTTCATTGAAGACATTCTGATAACTTAAAACTCTCTCATAAGCTATGGCAGTCAAAGATGCAGTTCAGAATGAGGTAGAGCAGCGGCTTGCTGAAATTGAAGAGGAACTGGCAAACCTGCGCGAAGAACAGCGGCGCATTCAGGCAAAATGGCAAGCTGAAAAAGAAGTCATCACACGCATTCGTGAGCTCAAAGAGCAAATTGAGCAAGCAAAAATTCAGGCAGAAGAATATGAACGGCAGGGCGATTTGGGCAAGGTCGCCGAAATCCGCTATGGCACCATTGTTACGCTACAAAAACAGCTCAATGAAGCCAAGCAAAAAATGGAAGAGATGCAAAGAAACGGCGCCATGATGAAAGAAGAAATTGGTGCTGAAGAAGTGGCTGAAGTGGTCTCCAAATGGACGGGCATTCCAGTAACCAAGATGTTGCAATCGGAGCGTACCAAGCTCCTACACATGGAAGAAGAACTGCATAAGCGAGTGGTTGGGCAAAATGATGCCATTCGCGCCATCAGTGAAGCGGTGCGACGCGCCCGTGCAGGGCTCAGCGATGAGCGCCGTCCAATTGGTTCCTTCATCTTTTTGGGCACTACGGGCGTTGGAAAAACCGAATTGGCACGCAGTCTTGCCGAATATCTCTTCAACGATGAAAATGCTCTGATTCGCATCGACATGTCCGAATACATGGAACCGCATAGTGTCAGCCGTCTTATCGGGGCACCGCCCGGCTATGTGGGCTACGACGAAGGCGGACAACTGACCGAAGCCGTGCGCCGAAGACCATTTTCAGTCATCTTGCTCGACGAAATCGAAAAAGCCCATCCCGACGTCTTCAACATCCTCCTGCAAGTCTTGGACGATGGTCGACTGACCGATAACAAAGGACACGTGGTCAATTTCAAAAACACCATCATCATCATGACAAGCAATTTGGGCGCGCACCTTATCCAAGACCAAATGCAACTGCTCAACGACAGCAATCGTCAGGAGATTATGTCGCGCCTGCGCGTGGAGCTCTTTGAAATGCTACGCAAAAAAATGCGCCCGGAGTTTCTCAACCGTATTGATGAAATCATTGTCTTTGCACCGCTCACACGCGATGAAATTGCCGCTATTGTAGACATTCAATTCCAACGCATTGCAGAGATCGCAAAGAAGCAAAACATTACGCTCACACTTTCAGATGAAGCCAAAGATTGGTTAGGACAACTTGGCTACGACCCCAGCTTTGGTGCAAGACCGCTTAAGCGTGTCATGCAAAAGTATATTGTCAATGCGCTGGCAGAAAAAATCCTCAAGGGCGAAATCGCCGAAGGCGATAGTGTAGAGCTAGTACTAAGCGATAGACAACTGGAATTTAGAAAGCGCTAAATGGCAATTGCCTACATCGGTTTGGGCTCAAATCTGGGCGATAGATTCACCTATCTGCAAACGGCGCTCCACAAGCTGAGCAGGTTGCCGCACACGGCGGTCGTGGCAGTCTCGCGCGTCTATGAAACTCCGCCGTTGGGAGTGGTGCATCAGCCCGCTTTCCTCAATGCCGTAGCCAAGCTGCAAACCACACTGGCGCCAGCAGACCTGCTCGAGCATCTGAAAGCAATTGAAAGACAGCTGGGACGACCCAAACACTACGCACGCTGGAGCGCACGCATCATTGACTTAGATATTTTGCTCTATGACGATTTAGTCATGCAGCTGACCTACCTGACCATTCCACATCCGGAACTGACGCGCCGAAAGTTTGCTATGCAACCGCTCTTAGACCTTGCCGACCCCATTCATCCACTCTTGCAGCAGCCTATCTCCAACCTGCTCGAGCACACCGAAGACACTTCCAACGTGACAGCACTGCGTCAGATGCTACAACTTTAGCACCGTAACTTTACAGCAAAATGTCTAAATTCGGTCAGTAAAACATTATCTATCTAAGCGGTTATTAGTCGGTTATTCCACAGGGATATTTTCATGCTGGAGAAGCAAAATCTGGAGAAATCCACTATCCCTAATGCAACATGAGCGAGTCGGCTTTGCATAAAGAAGCACCTAATACAGGACAAAAAGATACCAACGGAATGATGCAAGCTTTACGCCTGACCCTTCAGCGTAAGTACACACTGACCTTTTCACTCATCTTTCTCGGTGTGATTATTTACTTGATTTACTCATTGCTGAATGAGGAAGAGAAAGACTTCATAGACTATACCAACGAAAACTTCAAGACGATTTTTCTGACCATCAATGCGATGGGTGAAGAGGCAATGTCCGTGGGCACACGCGATAGACTGGCGCTCAAAACTGTCGTTAAAAGCATCTTTGAGTCGGAAATAAAAGGACTGGAAAAAATTTTCTTTGTGCGCTACAATCCTCAGAAGGACGAATACCGATACTTCGTCTATCACGACAAGGCAGGACAAGACCTAACGGACTCACTCGTGACGCCAGAAGTGATGGCGACAATCAAGGCGCGTGCGGCAAAATTTCAAGTCATAGAAAACGGCAAAGTGTATCTGACGCAAAAGGTGGTCTATAAAACGCCAATTAAAGATGTGTTTTTAGGATATAGCCAACTGGTGTTTTCCTACGACCATATCAGCATGGTTATTGCTAAGCGGCGGCAAGACCACTTGACCATCGGTGTGCTCTGTTTTCTGTTGTCGCTGGTCATCATCAGTGTGGTAACGGCGCTGCTGATTCGCCGCATCAAATTGCTGAATGAAGCCACAAAGGGAGTGTCGCAAGGAAAGCTCAATACCGTATCAGTCAAAGGCAGTGATGAAGTGGCGGAATTGACGCAGTCTTACAATGAGATGATTTTAGGTTTGCGTGAACGGCTATTGATGTCGCGTTATGTGTCGCAGTCAACGATAGGGCTAATTCGTGAGAAACGGCTGGAAGATGTGGATTTAGGAGGTTCTCGCGAGTCTGTGTGCATTTTCTTTTCTGACATTCGAGGCTTTACAAAGTTTTCAGAGCAGCATGATGCGCAGCAAGTGGTCAGTTATCTTAATCATTTGCTCAATGTACAAGTTCAACTGATTCGCGAACACGGTGGAGATATTGATAAGTTCGTTGGCGATGAGGTGATGGCCGTTTTCAGAGGAGAGCATAAAGAAGTGCGAGCCATTGAAGCTGCTATTGCCGTGCAACGTAGCATAAGCAGGTTAGTGGCTGAAGACCCTCTGTTCAGTGAACTCAAAGTCGGAGTCGGCATCAATACAGGCGAAGTTGTGGCTGGCAATATCGGTTCGCGTGACAGAATGGATTATACAGTGATTGGCGACGTGGTCAATACAGCTTCTCGACTCTGCAGTGCTGCTGGTGCAGGGGAGATTTTAATCACTGAAGACGTAAAAAATAAGCTCCCAAAACAAGTCGTAACGCTAAGCGAGCCATTTAATTTGCCACTCAAAAACAAATCCAATACCCTTAACCTATACAAGGTAGTCTATGACCAAGTTGGACAAAGTGCACCTTTACATCAGGACGGCGTGGTGGCTTAGTCTTGCCCTCATAGCGATTGGCTGCGGTAGCGCGCAACCTACAGCAGAAGAAAAGCTCAACAATCGATTTACGCGCGATGAGAAAATCATGTATATCTACAACCGCGCCGTTGCAAATTTTGAGCGAGGCAAACAGACACTCAACCCTAAACTTTTAGAGAGTGCAAAGTACGAACTCATGTTCCTTGCTGGAGAATTCAAGCATGACTCTTCCATAGCCAAGCTCAAAGAAATAGATGCATTCTATGCCGAAACCATCACGAACTACAAAGAACTCATCAAGAACGCACAGTCAAAGCAAGATACCTTGCTTTTAGCCAGCTATTACAAAAGGGCAGTTACACTGGCGCCCGATTTTAGCGAAGCCAGAGAGTTTCTAAAAGCTAATGAGAGCACTATCAAAAGATTGCTTCAGGAAAGTTTGGAAAAAGCCAGTACGGCACTTAAAGCTAAAGACTACGCGCGCGCTCAGCGTTACTATACACGCGTGCTTGCCTACGACTACGATAACCCAGAAGCGCAAAATGGATTGACAGAAGCGGCAAAAATGCGGCGGCAGCTGAGCCTGCGAAGTGAATCACCGAAAACATGGGAGCCAGAAAAAGCAAAATTGTCTGAGGAAGAAAAAGAGCGGCTTTACCAAGCCGCAAAAGCTGCTTTCGAGGCAAAAGACTATCTGAAAGCACGTGAGCTGTGGATTAGCATTGGTGACCGTAAGTACAAAGATGTATCGGACTACTTACAACGCACAGTCGAGAAAATCGAGACTTTGGGTCTTGAAAATTAAAGCTCTGGCGCCGACTTGGTGGTGATGATGAACACGGCAAGTACCATAAGCGCAGCTGCCACCAGCAGCTGTGCTGTGATAGGCTCGCGCCCAATGCCCCAGCCTAAAAACACAGCAACCACAGGGTTGACATATGCATACGTGGCAACACGACTGAGCGGTGCAACGCGTGCCAGCCAATTGTAAGCAGTATAAGCCACAATAGAACCGAAAATGATGAGATAGCCTAAAGCAACCCACGACGACCAAGCAACATGCGCCAATGAAAACTGCGACCACTCGCCACGCAGCGTGCCCGTAGTGAGTTGCAAAATTCCGCCAACCAGCATTTGCATAGATGTCGCTTGAAGCGCAGAAGCAGGCCACGAAGCCTGCCTGACATAGAGCGAGCCAATCGCCCAAGCCAGTGTGGCAGCAATCACGGCGGCAACCCCAGCGTAATCTACATGGAGACCTTCGGAAAAAAGTCCGTTGCCAACCAACAAGATAGCGCCTAAGGTACCCATGAGAAGCCCAAACCAGATAGCGGTGCTGGGCATCTCTCTGCCCATCACAAGCCACTGAAGCAGAACAATCCAGAGCGGTTCAGTGGTGATGAGCAGCGCAGCAACACTCGAGGAAATGTGTTGCTCTGCCCAGACAACACACCCGTTGCCGATGAAAAGCATGAGTGTGCCAAGAATGATGGCACTACGCCAGTGTGCCACTGTTGGCGCAGGATGACGCAAAGCCGTGAAAAGATAGACCAGCGTGCCAGCCGTAAGGAAACGCATTCCCCCCATGAGAAAGGGAGGAATTGTGGAAATGGCAAAACGGATGGCAAGGTAAGTTGAACCCCAAATGAGATAGACGGCAAGAAATGCCAAAATCAAAAGTACAGGATGCGCAGCAGTGCGCGTTGATGTAACAGCCATGAAAGTTTTTTGAACAATTTTTACGGCAAAAACATCAACGCGCAACAGAGAATTTCGTTACTTGCCCTTCTTCTTGCCCTTCGCTTTTTTGGCAGGCTTTGAAGGTTTGGCTTTGCTTGGTGCAGATTTGCCACCGCCACTCTTTGCAAGCTGCATCAGTTCACTCAAGTCGGGGGTGAGGACAATTTCAATGCGACGGTTTTTCGCTTTGGCTTCAGGTGTATTGCGAGGGTCAACAGGATAATACTCGCCGCGCCCTGCGGCAACGATGCGTTTCGGATTAACTTTGCCCTCCTGTGTGAGATAACGGACAACCTCTGTGGCACGCAAGGCACTTAAATCCCAATTGTCCTTGACATTCTCAAGTTTCGTAATAGGCGTGGTATCCGTATGCCCCTCGACTTGAATGTTGATGTCTGGATTTTCATTCAAGACACTGGCAAGTTTGTCCAAAGCTTTTTTGCCCTTGTCATCAATGGTGGTGCTGCCAAGCGGAAAAACAAGCTTGTTAGAAAGCGAGACATAGATATTATCTCCCTTCATGTAGACATCCAGTCCGCTATCCTTGAAACTGAATAGGGCAGAATTCAGGGCGTTCTGAAGTTTTTGAAGTTTGGCATCGCGTGCGGCAAGCTGCTTTTCTAATGCACTGGCGCGTTGTTCAAGGTCAGCTAAGTTCTTTTGAGCTTCCTCTTGCAGTTTCTTTTCGCGCTGTTCAGCTTCGGCAAGGCGAGCTTGAAGTGCAGCCGAATCACCCCGTAGGGAAGCATTCTGAGCTTCTAATGCACGGATTTGAGCGGTCAGAGAATCCTGCATTTTCTTTTTATCACGCTCTAAGGCATCGACAACTTCTTGCGAAACGCCGCAGGCCATCAAAAGTGTAGAAAGGGCAACAGAAACGCTCAGCAGAAATGAGGTGTGTTTGTACATCGGTGATGAAAGTTAGGTTAAATGAAAAATAACTATACCTGCTTGAAAACAGCGCAAAGATACAACACCAAGGTAGCTATGAAAAGGTGTGCCGTGGAGGCTTGTGAGATACATCACGCTTGCAGAAAGCCGTGCTAAAACTCTATCTTGTTAGACGTAAACTGAAAACAAAACGGCACTTGCAATGAAAAAACTTGTCATATTCATACTCTTCTCCCTCTACATCACATCAGGGTT
>Ga0308411_10000131_pt1 | contig 43388 bp, 42 predicted proteins | sample HotsprottomLayer_2_FD_203530 | JGI IMG/M metagenome (GOLD analysis project Ga0308411, IMG submission 203530) | Hot spring phototrophic mat microbial communities from Octopus Spring, Yellowstone National Park, Wyoming, United States -... | ecosystem: Environmental > Aquatic > Thermal springs >... | reverse complement strand
ACACTCTGATGACGATCCGCCGCTTCCTGCTGATCGGGCTTGCCGCCGCAGCCATCGCAGGCCCTGCCCGGGCGGACTGGCGCGGCCAGTTCCGCGAGCTCGGCTTCGGGGTGATCCCGGTCGAGACCCAGACCCAGGCGATGGCCTCCTTCGAGGCCTTCATCCCCTATGCGACCGCCAAGCTCGGTGTGCCGGTACGACTCTTCACCGCCTCCGACTTCATCGGCGTGAACAACGCCCTGATCGCCAAGCAGATCCATTTCGCCTGGACCAGCCCCTCGGCGATGGCGGGTTCATGGCTCGAATGCCAGTGCGTCGAGCCGATCGTCGCCGCGCTCGATAAGGACGGCAACCTCGGCTACAATTCTGTGTTGATCGTGCGCGCCGACAGTCCCTTCCGGACAATCGACGATCTCAAGGGCCGCACCGTCGCCCGCACGGAGCCGAACTCGCAGTCCGGCTTCCTGGTGCCGACCATCGAGTTCGCCAAGATGGGCAAGCCGGTCGATCGGTTCTTCACGAGCCCCGTCTCCGGCGGCCACACCCAGTCCGTGCTCGGCGTGCTGAACGGCACCTACGACGCCGCCTTCACCTGGACCACACGCGGCGACGGCTACGGCCAGATCCGGACGATGATCGACAAGGGCATGCTCCGGCGCGATCAGATCCGGGTGATCTGGGAGAGCGATCTCGTCCCGGCACCGCCGATCATCGTACACAAGGACATGCCGGCAGACCTCAAGGAGACGCTCACCGCCTTCTTCCTCGACTTGCACAAGGAGCGGCCCGACCTCGCCCGCGCGGTCGCGCATGGCGAGACCCAGGGCTTCGTGCGGGTGGGCCTCGCCCAGTACGAGAGCACGATCGAAAGCCGCCGCATGCTGAGGGACGCGCGGCGCCGCGGTGGCTGACGCGGCACCGCTCGAGGGCAGCGCCCGCGGGCAGGCGTTCGCGGGCGCGCTTGCGCGCCACCGCCGCCGCCGCTCCCTACGCTCTGTGGGCGCGGCTGCGAGCTTCGCCACGGCAGTGCTGCTCGCCGCCGTAGTTGGCGGGTTCGATCCGGCACGGCTGATCGCGGGCCTTCCCCGGGTCGGAGAGTTCCTCGACCTGCTCGTGCCGCCGCTGCGGCCGGACCACCTCCTCGAGGATCTGGGCGAGTGGTACTGGGGCTTCAGCAAGTGGCTCGCGCTGCTTGCCGACACGCTTCTGATGGCGTTCCTCGCCACCGCGCTTGGCTCGCTCGGCGGCGCGGTCGCCTCCTTTCCGGCCGCGGCGAACCTCACGCCGGGGCCCGTCACCTACTGGATCTCGCGCCGGCTGCTCGAGTTCGCGCGTGCCGTCCCTGACCTCGTGTTCGCGATCGTGTTCGTGTTCGCCTTCGGCCTCGGCCCTCTCGCAGGCGTTCTCGCGATCGCCCTGCACTCGCTCGGCGCGCAAGGGAAACTGTTCGCCGAAGCCAACGAGAACATCGACATGAAGCCCCTCGAAGGGCTGCGCGCTGCCGGGGCAAGCCCGCGCGAGGAGATCGTCTACGCGGTCCTGCCGCAGGTCCTGCCGAACTGGATCTCCTTCACCTTCTGGCGGTTCGAGGTGAACGTGCGCTCGGCGACGATCATCGGCTTCGTCGGCGCCGGCGGCATCGGCCTCGAACTCTACGAGGCGCTGCGCCTCTCCTACTACGACGACGCGGGCGCGATCCTCGTACTCGTCGCGCTCACCGTGTTCGCGATCGACGGCGCGTCGGAGGCGTTACGCGGGCGGATCATGCAGGGGGCGAGGCAGTGACGGTGGAGGCGGCAACGGCTGAGGCAGAGCGGCGGCAGCGGCTCGCACGAGCGCTTGTCTCCGGCCGGCCCGATCCGTGGCTGCGCCGGCTCGCACTTCTCGCCGCGGTGGCGCTTCTCGTCTTCGCCGCGATGCGCTTCGATCTGATCGGCGCGAAGTTCGCAGCCGGTCTGCCGAAGCTTGCTGATGCCGCGTCGATGATGGTTCCGCCGCGCGGTTGGCAGCACCTTCCAGAATGGCTGAACGCGCTAGCCGAGACGATCGCCATGGCGTTCATGGGCACTCTGCTCGGCGCGATCGCCGCCGTCCCGCTCGGCTTCGCCTGCGCGCGCAACACGCTCCCTTTGCGCGCGCTGCAGTTTGGCTTCCGCCGCTTCGCCGACTCGCTGCGCAGCCTCGACCACCTGATCTGGGCGATCGTGTTCGTGCGCGCGGTGGGCCTCGGTCCTCTCGCCGGCATCATGGCGATCGCCGTGGTCGATGCGGGAACCCTCGCCAAGCTCTATTCCGAGGCGATCGAGAATGTGGACCGCCGTCCCCTCGAGGGGGCGCGCTCGACCGGAGCCTCGGAGCCGGAGACGATCCGCTGGGGCCTGTTGCCTCAGGTGCTGCCGAACATGCTCGCAAGCACCCTCTACATGTGGGAAAGCAACACACGCTCGGCGACGATCCTTGGCATCGTCGGCGCCGGCGGCATCGGCTACCAGCTGTCGGATCGGCTGCGCGTGTACGACTTGGGCGAAGCGAGCACGATCATCCTGCTCATCCTGATCGCTGTCTACGCGATCGACCTGATCAGCGCGCGGCTGAGGCGAGTGCTGATCCAGGGCGGCGAGAGCGCGGCGAGGCTGGCCTGAGCCGCTCACGCCCTGAGCCGCCCACGCCCGAACCCTCCCTCGCCCCGAGCCCGCCCCGAGCCCGCCCCTGCCCGAGCAGAGCCTCAGAACCCGGCGGCGCGCACCGCCCAGAACGCCGCCACCCCGGCAAGCAGGGCCGCGGTCGCCGAGCGCGTGGCCGCCATAACCCCGACTGTCGCCAGAGCGCCGACGAGCCCGGCAAGGCCTGACCGCGCAACGGAGGGGGCGGCGAAAGCGACGAAGATCGACCCAGGCAGGTGGGAGAGGAACGCGCGCAGGAACGCGCCAGGTTGGATTCTGCGGAAAACGAGATACCCCGCGGCGCGCACGGCGAAGCTCGCCCCCGCCATGCCGAGGATCGCAAGCAGGGTCGCAAGGTCGGCCCCGCTCAACCGCCCGCTCCCCTTCGCCGGGTGTCACGCCAGGCGCCGGCCGCAGCCCCAGCGACCGCGCCGATGACCACGGCAAGCGCCGGGTTTGGCAGCATAGGCGTCGCGAGCAGCGCCACGGCCGCCGCGACCGACCAGGGAAGCACGTCCGTCCCCGCGCCGCGCCAGACCGGCACGAGCAGCGCGATGAGGCAGGCGGGGGCTGCGAAGAACAGCGGGTGGCCGGGCGGCAGCGCCACCACCGCGCCCATCAGATGCCCCGCCGCCGTCGTCACCACCCAAGCCCCCCAGAGAGCCGAGGCCGCGCCGAGAAAGAACAGCGCGTCCTGCCGCCCCGCCCGAATCTCGGCCAGAGAGAGCGCCCAGGCATGATCGACGATCACTGCGACCGAGATCCAACGCCGCCAGCCCGAGAGCGCGTCGAGCCAAGGCGCAAGCGAGGGGCCCATCAGCGAAAACCGCAGGTTGACGGCGATCGCGGCAAGGGTGGCCGAGAGCACCGGCGCCGCCTCCTGCCAGCTCTCGAGCGCGAGTATCTGCGCCGTGCCCGCGAAGACGAGCCCGCTCATCAGCACCGTCTCGACGAGCGACAGCCCCTTGGCTTCGGCGAGCACGCCAACGACGAGCCCGAACGGAACGAGGCCCAGGTTCAGGGGCATGGCCGCGCGGAAGCCGCGCCGGAACCCCTCGCCGGTGGCGACCACCGTCACGCCCCTTCCCTCACCGTCGGAACCGGGCGATTCGGGCCTCCGCCTCGGCAGCATCCAAAGCCAGCACCGCCTCGGCCACGCTGCGGGGGAAGCCCGCGCGGGCGAGCGCTCCAAGGGCGCGGCGGCGCGCCTCGGCATCGGGCGGGGCCGCGGCGAAGGGGCCGATCCGACGCCTGCGGGCAGCGATGCAGGCTGCGGCGATCTCCGCCTCCTCATCGGGCAGGGCCTCGGCGATCGCCGCTGCCGCAGCCTCCCCAACGCCTTTGGCGGAGAGAGCCGCCGCGATCCGGGCGCGCGACCGCCCGCCGCGGGCGAGGCTGCGCGCGCGCGCCTCGGCGAAGGCGGTATCCGACACGGCCCCGGCCGCAGAGAGCCGCGCAACAACGCGGGAGACGGCGTCGCGCAGCGGAGCGAGCGACGCCTCGTCCTCGACGCCCGCTTCGCGCGCCCAGCGGCGGATGCGGTTCGCAAGCACGCGCTTGAGCCCCGCCTCTGTCGTGGCGTAGCGGGCGAGGTGGGCGAGCGCGGCTTTGGCGAGCTGGTCCTCGGTCGGGGGGGGTGGGCTTGCGTCGCGTCGCGGCATGGGGCTGAGCATGGCAAACCCCGCGTTGCGCCGCATCCCGCCAGGCCGCCTGCGCGATCCTGGCAGAAGCGCACGCGCTTCATTTGACTTCGCGCCGACCCCTCCGCACTCTGCCTGCTTCTCCGGAACGGTCCGGGATGCGACGACGAGGACAAGGACAGAGCCGTGATCCCCGCCCTGATGCCGACCTACAACCGTGCCGACCTCGCCTTCGAGCGTGGCGAGGGCGCGCGTCTGTGGACGGAGGAGGGGCGACGATTCCTCGATTTCGGCTCCGGAATCGCCACGACCTGCATCGGCCACGCACACCCGCATCTCGTGCGCGCCATCGCCGAGCAGGCGGCGAAGGTGATGCACGTCTCCAACCTCTACCGGATCCCGGAGGCGGAGCGGCTTGCAGCACGCCACGTCGCCGCCTCCTTCGCCGACAGCGTGTTCTTCTGCAATTCCGGCGCCGAGGCGAACGAGGGCATGATCAAGGCGATGCGCAAGACCATGGCAGAGACCGGCCAAGGCGAGCGCTACCGAATCATCACCTTCGAGGGGGCCTTCCATGGCCGCACCCTCGCCACCCTCGCCGCCACCGGCAACCCGAAATATCTTGAGGGTTTCGGCCCGAAGGTGGACGGCTTCGACCAGGTACCCTTCGGCAACATGAACGCGGTGCGCGACGCGATCGGCCCTGCAACGGCCGGGGTGATCATCGAGCCTGTGCAGGGCGAGGGCGGGGTGCGTCCGGCAGAGCTTCGCTTCCTGCGCGAGCTGCGTGCCGTTTGCGACGAATACGGGCTCCTGCTCGGGCTCGACGAGGTGCAGATCGGCATGGGGCGGTCCGGCAAGCTCTGGGCGCACCAGTGGGCCGGCATCGAGCCTGACGTGATGTCCGCCGCCAAGGGCATCGGCGGCGGCTTCCCGCTCGGCGCCATTCTCGCCAAGGAGCATGTCGCGAAGCACCTCAAGCCCGGCACGCACGGCACCACCTATGGCGGCAACCCGCTCGCCTGCGCAGCAGGCAACGCCGTGCTCGACGTGCTCCTCGCCGACGGTTTCCTCGACCGGGTGGATCGGGTCGCCCGCCATCTCTGGCGCGGCCTCGTCGGGCTCGCCGAGCGGCACCGCGATCTCGTCGAGGACGTGCGGGGAGCGGGCCTTCTGCTCGGCATCAGGCTGCGCGATGGGTTCCTCAACACCGACCTCCAGGCGGCGGCGTTGGCGGAGGGGCTCCTGACGGTGGCTGCCGGGCAGAATGTGCTTCGCCTCGCCCCGCCGCTGATCATCACCGAGGCGGAGGCGGACGAGGCGGTCGACCTCCTCGGCAGAGCGCTCGGGCGCATGCCCGCAGCAGCGGCCGTGCCCGAGGCGGCGGCGCAATGAACCTCCAGCGCGCGGTCAGGCTCGCCCCGGCGGTCGCCGGCAAGGGGGAGGCCGGTCAAGCCTCCCAGCCGCCGCGGCACTTCCTCGACATCGCCGACCTGCCCGAGGCTGAGCTTCGCCGCATGCTCGAGCTCGGCGCCGCCTTCAAGGCGCGCCAGGGCGTGCTCGCGGCGCGGCCGCTCGAAGGCAAGGCGCTCGCGCTGATCTTCGAGAAGCCCTCGACCCGCACCCGCGTCTCCTTCGAGGTGGCGATGCGCCGGCTCGGCGGCGAGGTGGTCGTGCTCTCGGCCAAGGAGATGCAGCTCGGCCGCGGCGAGACGGTGGCCGACACGGCGCGTGTGCTGTCCCGCTATGTCGATGCGATCATGCTGCGCACCGACAGCGCGGCGAAGCTTGCCGAGCTCGCCTCAGCCGCCACTGTGCCGGTGATCAACGGCCTGACCGACCTGTCGCACCCGTGCCAGCTGATGGCCGACATCATGACCTTCGAGGAGCATCTTGGCCCGATTCGTGGCCGCACCGTCGCCTGGTGCGGCGACGGCAACAATGTCGCGCGGAGCTGGATCCACGCTGCGGCCCGGTTCGGCTTCCGTCTGCGGCTCGCAACGCCACGGGCGCTGCGCCCGCCCGCGGAGCTGCTTGCCTGGGCGGCCGCGGAAGGCGCTGTGATCGAGCTCACAGAGAGCCCTGAGGAGGCGGTCGCGGGGGCGGACGCGGTGGTGACGGACACCTGGGTGTCGATGAACGACGCGCCAGGGACGAACCGCCACAACCTTTTGCGCCCGTACCAGGTGAACGAGGCGCTGATGGCGCGCGCCGCCGCGGGCGCGATCTTCATGCATTGCCTGCCCGCCCATCGCGGCGAGGAGGTGACCGACGGCGTGCTCGACGGGCCGCAGAGCGTTGTCTTCGACGAGGCCGAGAACCGCCTGCACGCCCAGGCAGGCATACTCGCCTGGTGCCTCGGCGTTGGCGAGCCGGCCCGGTCGTTGCGATGATCGCGCAGCGATGAGCCCCGGCGCGACGCCCCCCGGCGCGACGAGCCCCCGCGACGCGCCCGACCGCGCGGCAAGCCCGGTGCCCGATCTCACCGTTCCGAACGCTGTCCGTCCCTTCTACCTCGAGGGCGCACCAGCGCGCGGCCAGCTCGTCCGCCTCGGCCCGCTCGCCGAGGCTGTGCTCTCCCGCCACGCCATGCCGGCCCCCGTCACCGCCCTGCTTGGCGAGGCTCTGGCGCTCACCGCGGGCCTCGCCGCGGCGCTCAAGTTCGAGGGCTCCTTCTCGCTTCAGGCGCGCGGCGACGGGCCAGTCGCGATGCTGCTCGCAGACTGTACGGCGAGCGGGGCTCTGCGCGGCTACGCCAAGGTCGATGCCGCGGCCGTCGCCGCGCTCGACGCCAACCCCTCCGCCGCGCGTCTGCTCGGCGCGGGCCACCTCGCCTTCACCGTCGATCAGGGCCCTGAGATGGAGCGCTACCAGGGGATCGTGCCGCTCGAGGGGGCGACGCTTTCGGACCTCACCCATACCTGGTTCCGCACCAGCCAGCAGGTCGAGGCGGCGGTGAAGCTCGCCGCAGCCCCCACGAGCTCCGGCTGGCGGGCGGCGGCGCTTCTGCTTGAGCGTATCGCCTTCGAGGGCGGCGGGGAGCGGCGTAAGGCAACGCCCGAGGAGGAGGACGAGGCCTGGCGCACGGCGGTGACCCTCGCCGGCTCCGTCACCGCCGCGGAACTGCTCGACGACACGCTCAGCCCGGAGCGTCTGCTCTGGCGGCTGTTCCACGACCTCGCCCCGAAGGCGCAGGCGCCGCGGCCGGTCTCCTTCGGCTGCCGCTGCACCCGCGAGCGCATCGCCCGGATCCTCTCGGGCTTCGGCCCGGGCGATCTTGACCAGATGGCGGAGGCGGGGGCGATCACCGTCAGATGCGAGTTCTGCAATGTCGACTTCCACTTCCTGCGCGGCGATGTGGGCGCGGGCACGGGCTGACGCTCGCCCGCCACAACCCTGGGAAAGCCGCACGCGCATGCGCACAGCACGCAGGGCCTTCTGTCTTGCCGCACTCGGACTTGCCACCGGCTGCGCCTCCGAGCCAGAGCCGATCCCGCCGCCCGCGACGCGGCCGCTCGACTACACCTGGCTCACGCCGCTCAGGCTCGACGTCGCCCGCGTCGAGATCGTCGAAGGGTATGTCCCGCCGCGAAGCCCGCCCAATGTCGACCACCGCATGATGGTTGAGCCGCGCGCAGCGCTCGAGCGCATGCTGCGCGACAGGGTGCTTGCGTGGGGCACGGCGGGCACGGCGATCGCAACCGTCACAGACGCAGCGATGACGGAGGAGAGGCTCGCCCGGCCAGGCGGGCTTGGGGGCCTGTTCGGCTCCCACCCGTCGGAGCGCTACACCCTCACCCTCGGCGTCGCGCTCGAGGTGCGCGGCGGGGGCGCCCTGCGCGGCGGCGGGATCAACGGCCGCGCAGAGGCGCGGGTCCGCCGCGTCCGCACGGTCAACGACGACGTCTCGGAAACAGAGCGCCAGCGCATCTGGGATGCGATGCTGCGCGAGGCGATGGACGATTCGCGCGGCATGAATGTCGAGTTCGAGTTCCAGGTGCGGCAGGCGCTGCGGAGCCTGCTCGTGCCGGAAGGCACGCCGCGGCCCAATCCGGCCGAGGTGGAGGTGCAGGAGCTCGGCCCCCCCACCGCAGGCCAGCAGGCAGGGCCCGGGCCTGGCTCTGCCCCGCGCGAACTCACCCCCGGCCTGCCCACCACCCCCGATCCGGCGAACCCGCCGCGAGGCCTCGTGCCAGGCCCGGGCGGAACCCCCGGCATGGGCACGCTCGGCACCCTGCCCGTGCAGCGCTGACGCGAGCCCGCGACAAGCGAAGAGAGGAGAGCCCCATGCCCCGCCCGAGCTTCCGCAACCCACCCAGCGTGCATGCGACAGGCGGCCGCTACAGCCACAGCGCCATCGTCGAGGGGGCGACGCGCTGGGTGCACTTCTCCGGCCAAGTCGGCACCCGACCGGACGGGACCGTCGCCGCGACGGGAGAGGAGCAGGTTGCGGTGGCGATGGAGAACCTCATCGCCCTGCTCGCCGATGCCGGGATGTCTCCGGCCAACATCGTCAAGATGACCGTGTTCCTGACCGACCCTGCGCTCATCCCCGCCTACCGGGCGGCGCGGCTGAAGGCCTTCGGCGAGGGGTTCGCGCCTGCCTCCACCCTGCTCATCGTCGCCGGGCTTGCGAGCCCCGACTACAAGGTTGAGATCGAGGCGATCGCCTGCGACTGAGAGGGCAGCGCGGCGGTTCCTTGAAGCCCCGGGCGGCGGCGGCTAGAAACCCGCGATGGCCTCGCCTGCCGTCCGAGTCGCCCCGAGCCTTCTGGCAGCCGATTTCGGCCGCCTCGCCGAGGAGGTGCGCGCGGTCGAGGCTGCCGGAGCCGACTGGCTGCACCTCGATGTGATGGACGGGCATTTCGTCCCGAACATCAGTTTTGGTCCGTCGGTCGTGCGGGCGGTCAAGCGCGCAGCGACCGTGCCGCTCGACGTCCATCTGATGATCTCCCCCGCTGATCCCTTCCTCGCCGCCTTCGCCGAAGCCGGGGCGGACGTGATCACCGTCCACCCCGAGGCCTCGCCGCACCTGCACCGGACCCTGCAGGCGATCCGCGGCCTCGGCTGCCGGGCAGGCGTGGCGCTGAACCCGGCGACGCCGATCTCGGCGGTGAAGTGGGTGCTCGACAGCACCGACCTGATCCTCGCGATGACGGTCAACCCGGGCTTCGGCGGCCAGGCCTTCATCGAGGCGCAGCTTGACAAGATCGCAGCGCTGAGGCGGTTGATCGACGCCTCAGGCAGGGCGATCGCTCTCGAGGTCGATGGCGGGGTGACGGCTGACAACGCGCCTCGGCTGCGCTCCGCCGGCGCCGAGGTGCTGGTCGCGGGAACCGCGGTATTCGGCGCGCCAGACTACGCGGCGGCGATTGCGGCGTTGAAGGCGCCGCTCACCATTGCCGCCTGAGGCGCGCCGCGTGATGGGCTGGGCGGCGTGATGGCGGGAACCGATCCGCTCGATCCGCGGTCCTGGATCAGGGCGGCAGGGAGGATCTTGGGCCGGCTGCCGCATGCCTCGGTGCGGCTCGGCAAGCTGCCGGCAGCGCCTTCGGTGCCTGTGCGCGACCCCTGGCGCGGCGACGCCCAGGGCGGAGCGCGGGTGCTGAAAGGGGAGTTCGCCGTGGAGGGCACGGCGCGCCCGCTCGAGCCGGCGCTCTGGGGCGGGGCGGAGGCCTCGGCGGTCTGGGCAGCGGCGGCACACGGCTTCCTGTGGCTGAGGGATCTCCGCGCTGTCGGGTCGGATGCGGCGCGGCTGAAGGCGCGCGCGCTCGTGCAGGCCTGGATCGCCGGCGCAGGCCGCTCCTCGCCGGTCTCGACTCGGCCTGAGGTGCGCGCCAACCGGCTCTCCGCCCTGCTCGCGCACTGGGACTTCCTGGCAGAGAGCGCGGAGGACGGGTTCCGCGCCCAGGTCATGGCCCAGGCGGTCGAGGACGCGCGCGCGCTTGCCGACTCGCTTCCCGCAGAGGCGATGGACGCGCGCGCGATCGCCGCCCTGCGCGGCCTCGCCGTCGCTGGTGTGGCGCTGCCCGGGGCGGAAGCCTATCTCGCCCGGGCGATGCGCTTCCTGGAGCAGGAGGTGGCACGCCAGGTGCTCGCCGATGGCGGGCATGTCGAGCGCAGCCCCGCGGCGCTTCTTTCGGTGCTGCAGGATCTGATCGAGGTCCGCCACCTCGTCGGGGCGGTGCGGCAGACGCCGCCCTATTGGCTCGGCGCGTCGATCGAGCGGATCGGCCCGGCTCTTGCCGCGCTGCGGCATGGCGACGGGGCGCCCGCGCTGTTCAACGGCACGCGGGAGGAGGCGGCTGGCCTACTCGCGCAAGCCTTCGCCCAGGGGCCGCAGCGCGCCCGTGCGGTTGCGCGCCTGCCGGAGACGGGTTTCGAGCGGCTCGCTGCCGGGCGGACGGTGCTTTTGGTCGACACGGGCCCGCCGGCGCCGAAGGGCCAGGACAGGCTCGCCCATGCCGGGACTCTCTCTTTTGAGATGTCGGTCGGCCGCGACCGGCTGGTGGTGAACTGCGGCGCCGCGCCTGCCGCCTCAGCGGCCTGGCGCGACGCGCTGCGCGCAACGGCGGCGCACTCGACGCTCGTGATCGCCGACGTCAACTCGTCCGAGCTGCGCGAGGGCGGGCTCGGGCGGCGGCCGGAGGTCGTCTCCGTGCAGCGGCACGAGGCGCATGGCGCGCACTGGCTCGATGCGAGCCACGACGGCTGGCGCAAGCCCTTCGGCGCGATCCACCGCCGCCGCCTCTATCTCGGCGAAAGCGGCGAGGACGTGCGCGGCGAGGACAGCATCGAGTCGGCCGACCCGCAGCCTTTCGCCATACGCTTCCATCTCCATCCCTCGGTCGACGCCTCGCTGCAGCAGGACGGCTCGGGGGTTCTCCTACGCACGCCTTCCGGAACGGGCTGGGTGTTCCGCGCAGAGGGCGCGCGGCTTGCGCTCGAGGAGAGCATCTACGCGGGCTGCGGGGAGCCACGCCGCAGCGAGCAGATTGTCCTCTCCGGCGGCCCGGCGGACGGGCCCTGCCTCGTGAAGTGGGCGATCTCGAAGCTCGGGTGAGGGCGGGGTAGCGCGGGCGTGTGTGGCATCGCTGGCCTGTTCCTGCGTCGGCCCGCCGAGCCCGCAGCGCTGATCGCCCGCGCCCGGGCGATGGGCGAGGTGCTCGCCCACCGCGGCCCTGACGGCGAGGGCCAGTGGGCGGATGCTGCAGCCGGCCTCGCGCTTGCCCATCGCCGGCTCGCGGTCATCGACCTCTCAGAAGGCGGCGCCCAGCCGATGCTGTCCGCCTGCCGACGCTACGCCATCAGCTATAACGGCGAGTGCTACAACCACCGAGCGCTGCGCGAGGAACTCGCCGCCGAAGGCGCGGTGTTCCGTTCCTGCTCCGATACGGAAGTGCTGCTCGAGGCGATCGCGCGCTGGGGGCTCGAGCGGACGCTGCCGAAGCTCGATGCGATGTTCGCCTTCGCGCTCTGGGATGCGGCAGAGCGGCGGCTCACCCTCGTGCGCGACCACGCGGGCATCAAGCCGCTCGCTTGGACGGTTACGGAGGAGGGCGCCTTCTTCGCCTCCGAACTCGGCGCCTTCGCCGCTGCCGGGCTCGCCCCTGCGGTCGACGGCGCGGCTGTTGCCGCCTATCTCCGCCTCGGGGTCGTGCCGGCGCCGATGACGGCGCTTGCGGGGGTGCGCAAGCTGCCGCCTGGCGGGCTCGTCGAGATCGGCATGGAGGGCGAGGCGCGCGAGCGCCGCTGGTTCGATCTCGGTGCGATGGCGCGCGCCGCACCGCCATCCCGCCTCGGCGCGGCGGAGGCGGCCGAGGCGGTGGACTCAGCGCTCGGCGACAGCGTCCGGCGACAGCTCGTGGCGGACGTTCCGGTCGGCGCCTTCCTCTCGGGCGGCATCGACAGTTCCTCTGTGGTCGCGGCGATGGCGCGCGCAGCGCCTGGGAGCGCGCATGCCTTCACCATCGGCTTCGACGATCCGGCCTATGACGAGAGTAGCGAGGCAGCGGCGATCGCCCGAGCGCTCGGGGTGCGCCACACAGTGCTCCGGGCGACCGAGGCGGAGGCGCGCGCCCTCGCTCCCGAACTTCCCCGCCTCTACGACGAGCCCTTCGCCGACTCCTCTGCGCTGCCGACGCTCCTGCTCTCTCGGCTGACGCGCGGCCATGTCACGGTCGCGCTCTCCGGTGACGGCGGCGATGAGCTGTTCGGCGGCTATCGCCGGCACCGCCTCGCTGCTGGGCTGTGGGCGCGCGCGTCGCGGCTGCCCTTCCGCCGCGCCCTCGCCGGCCTCGTCTCGTCGCTGCCGCCGCGGGCGCTCGACCGGTGCCTTGGCTGGCTGCCTGGCGCGCCGCGGCGGCCGGGAGAGACGCTGCACAAGACCGCGGCCGCTCTCGCCGCGCCCGACCTCGACTCGGCCTATGCCCGGCTCACCTGCGTCTGGGCAGACGATGCGACGATCGCGCCTGCCGCCCTGCCGCCGCCGGCCGCCCTGCCCGACGACCCGCTCGCGCGGATGCGTGCGCTCGACGCCCTCACCTACATGCAGGACGACGTGCTCACGAAGGTCGACCGCGCCTCGATGTCGGTCGCGCTTGAGGTGCGTGTGCCGATGCTGTCGCCTGCGATGATCGCGCTTGCCTTCTCGCTGCCGCCTCGGCTGCTCGTGCGTCGCGACGGCGGCAAGGCGCCGCTGCGCGACGCGCTTGCGAAGCACATCCCGCGCGCGCTGTTCGAGCGCGAGAAGACCGGTTTCGCCGTGCCGCTCGGCGCCTGGCTGCGCGGGCCGCTCAGGGACTGGGCGGGCGACCTCCTCGCCTCGCGCGCGCTGGCCGCTTCAGGCTTCATTGACAGAGCGGCGGTTGCGGCCGCCTGGCGCGAGCACGAGACCGGGCGGCGCGACCGGTCGGCAGCGCTTTGGGCTGTGGTGATGCTCGCAGGCTGGCTCGAGGCGCGGCGCGCGGGGGCGAGCCCGTGAAGATCGCGCAGCTCACGAACGTCGATTTCTCGCTGACGCACTTCCTGTTGCCCCTGATGCGTGCGCTGCGTGAGCGCGGGCACGAGGTGGTCGGCATCTGCGCCGACGGGCCGAAGCTCGCGCCGGCCCGCGAGGAAGGGTTCCGGATCGAGCACGTTCCGTTTGCGCGAAGCGCCAATCCCTTCGCCAACCTTCCTGCCTTCCTCGCTCTCGTGCGGCTGTTCCGCCGCGAGCGGTTCGACCTCCTACACGTGCACACGCCGCTTGCCGGCCTTCTCGGCCGCATCGCCGGGCGGCTCGCCGGCATCCCACGCATCGCCTACACAGCGCACGGCTTCTACTTCCATGAGCGGATGCACCCCGCGGTCTACCGCGCGCACGTCCTACTCGAGCGTCTCGGCAGGCGCTTTACCGACGTGCTGATGACGCAGAGCGCGGAGGACGCCGAGACCGCGAGGGCCGAGCGCATCGCGCCGGGCGGGACGGTGACGGTGATCGGCAATGGCGTCGATCCTACCTTGTTCCGCCCTGGCACCGAGGCTGAGCGCGCCGCGGCTCGGCAGGCCCTCGGCGCCGCTCCGGGCGATGTCGTGGCGGTGATGATCGGCCGGATGGTGGCGGAGAAGGGCTACCCGGAGCTGTTCGCCGCACTTGCCCGAACGCCGGGGCTCACACTCGCATGCATCGGAACGCGACTCGAGAGCGATCACCAGGGCACCGTTGATGCTGCGCTTGCTGCCGCGCAGAGAGACCCCGCGACGGCCGCCCGCCTCAAACTGCTCGGCTACCGTACCGATGTTGCGGACCTCCTGCGCGGGGCGGACCTGTTCGTGCTGCCCTCCCACAGGGAAGGAATGCCGCGGGCGATCATCGAGGCGATGATGACCGGGCTGCCGGTGGTCGCGACCCGAATCCGCGGCACGCGCGAGCAGGTGGTCGATGGCGAGACGGGGCTGCTCGTCCCGGTCGGCGACAGCGCCGCGCTCGCCGCCGCCCTCGGCCGGCTCGTGGCCGACCCGGCCCTGCGCGCAGCGATGGGCAGAGCCGGCCTCGCCCGCGCCCGCGCCCTCTACGACGAGGCGCGCGTGATCGCGCGCCAGATCGAGGTTCTCGGCCTATGATGGCCGCCGACACCCTGCCGGAACCCGCCCAGATGACAGACACGCTGCCGATCAGACGCGCGCTCCTCTCCGTCTCGGACAAGACCGGGATCGTCCCCTTCGCCGCCTTCCTCGCAGGGATCGGCGTCGAGCTCGTCTCCACGGGCGGGACAGCGCGGGCGCTGCGCGAGGCCGGGCTTGCAGTGCGCGACGTCTCAGACCTCTCGGGCTTCCCCGAGATCCTCGACGGCCGGGTCAAGACGCTGGTGCCGCAGGTCCATGGCGGGCTGCTTGCGCGCCGCGACGACCCGCACCACATGGCCGCCCTCGCCGCCCACGGCATCGGGCCGATCGACCTCGTCGCGGTGAACCTCTACCCCTTCGAGGCGACAGTGGCCGAGCGCAGAGGCTTCGACGAGTGCGTCGAGAACATCGACATAGGCGGCCCTGCCTTGATCCGCGCCGCAGCCAAAAACCACGCCTTCGTCGCCGTGCTCACGGCACCTGAGCATCTGTCGGAACTGCGTGAGGAGATCGCGGCGAAAGGCGGCACGACGCTTGCCACGCGGCGCCGGCTCGCCGCCGAGGCCTATGCCCGCACCGCCGCCTACGACGCCGCCATCGCCCGCTGGTTCGCCAACGCCAACGACATTCTGTTCCCGCCCCGCGCCGCCTTCGCCGGAACGCTCGCGCAGACGCTGCGCTACGGCGAGAACCCGCACCAGAAGGCCGCGTTCTACCGCACCGACACGCGCCCCGGAGTGGCGACGGCGGTGCAGATCCAGGGCAAGGAGCTCTCCTACAACAACATCGCCGACACCGACGCCGCCTACGAATGCGCCGCCGAGTTCGACCAGCCGGCGATCGTCATCGTCAAGCACGCCAACCCCTGCGGCGTCGCAGTCGGCCCCACGCTCGCCGCCGCCTGGGACCGGGCGCTCGCTTGCGACCCAGTCTCTGCCTTCGGCGGCATCGTCGCCGCCAACCGCACGCTCGACGAGGCGGCGGCAGAGCGGATCGCAGCGATCTTCACCGAGGTGGTGATCGCCCCCGACGCCACCGAGTCGGCAAGGGCGGTGTTCGCGCGCAAGAAGAACCTGCGCCTGCTGCTCGCCGGCGGCCTGCCCGACCCGGCCGCGCCGGGCCTCGTCTTCCGCTCCGTCTCAGGCGGATTCCTGGCCCAGACGCGCGACGGCGGCCGTCTCGACACCGCATCGTTCCGAGTAGTAACAAAGCGCGCGCCGACCGACGCCGAACGGGCCGACCTCGTCTTCGCCTTCCTGGTGGCCAAGCACGTGAAGTCGAACGCGATCGTCTACGCCAAGAACGGCGCGACTGTCGGCATCGGCGCGGGCCAGATGAGCCGGGTCGACAGCGCTCGAATCGCCGCCTGGAAATCCGCCGAGGCGGCGAAAACGGCAGGCCTCGCCGAGCCGCTCGCGAAGGGCTCCGTGGTTGCCTCCGACGCCTTCTTCCCCTTCGCAGACGGGCTGATCAGCGCGGCGGAGGCGGGTGCGACGGCGGTGATCCAGCCCGGCGGGTCGGTACGCGATGCGGAGGTGATCGCAGCCGCAGACGAACGCGGGCTGGCGATGGTCTTCACCGGCATTCGGCACTTCCGGCATTGATGCCTTGCCGAGGAAGCGGAGGAGCGGTTGATGCTCGAAGCCCCCGCAGCACAGTCCGCTGCGCTTCTCGGTGTTGGGCTTCTGCTTGCGGTCATCGCGGTCGTCGCGCTCTGGCGCCGCCCCGCCATGCCGCCCGACCTCGCCGCGGCCCTGCAGGGCCTGCGCGACCAGCAGGCGATGCTCGCAGGCAGGCTTGACCAGATCGGCCGCGACCAGCAGGCGCAGGCGATGGCGATCACTGCCCAGGAGACAGCGCTCGCCGACCGACTGGCGGCGCAGGAGCGCGCCCTTGCCGCGGCCGTCGATTCGCTCAACGAACGGCTGAACCAGAGACTGTCTGCAGCCTCGGACGCCACGCTCGAGAGCTTGGGCAAGCTCGGCGAGCGGCTCGCGGTCATCGACAGGGCGCAGGAGGCGATGGCGGCGCTGTCGGAGCAGGTGACGGGGCTGCAGAACATCCTGTCCAACAAGCAGGCGCGCGGCGCCTTCGGCGAGGCGCAGCTCGAGGCGCTGGTGCGGGACACGCTCGCGCCGTCTGACTACGCGTTCCAGCACACGCTTTCGAACGGCACGCGCGTCGACTGCCTGCTCAGGCTCGCCACTCCCCCGGGACCCGTCGCGGTCGACAGCAAGTTCCCGCTCGAGGCCTTCCGGCGCCTGCGCGATGCGGCAAACGAGTCGGAGCGGGCAGCCGCTGCGCGGCAGTTCCGGGCGGACGTGCTGAAGCACGTCAGGGACGTCAGCGCCAAATACATCATCCCCGAGGAGACGGCAGACAGCGCGCTTCTCTTCGTCCCCTCCGAGGCGATCTACGCCATGCTGCATGCGGAGTTCGAGGACATCGTCGAGGAATCGTTCCGGGCCCGTGTCTGGATCGTCTCGCCAACGACGATGATGGCGATCCTGAACACGATGCAGGCGGTGATGCGGGACGTGCGCATGCGCAAGGAGGCGCGGGCGATCCAGAAGCAGGTCGCTGCCCTGGCAGACGACGTCCGGCGCCTTTCCGACCGGGTGTTGCGGCTTCGGACGCATTTCGACCAGGCCCAGAAGGACATCGGCGAGATCGAGGTCTCGGCGCAGAAGATCAGCCGGCGATCCGACCAGATCGCCGCCGTCGAGCTCGACGAGCCGCCGCCGCTCGCGGGGCCGCCGTGACGCCGCAGGCCGCCTCAGCGGTCGGGTTCGCAGCGATCGCTGCCTTCGCCTGGGGCTTGGGCAGGATGCGCGGGCCTGCGCCAGTTCCATGGCGGCTCCTCCTCGTCGGGCTCGCCGCGCAGGTTGCGCTCGCTGCGCTGATGCTCTGGCTGCCGCCGCTGCGCGCCGCGCTCGGCGCAGTCGGCGCGGGCGTCGATTCGCTCGCGCGCGCCACCGAACAGGGAACCGCGCTCGTGTTCGGCTATCTCGGCGGCGCTCCCCTGCCGTTTGCCGAGACTGGCCCCGGCTCGTCCTTCATCCTCGCCTTCAGGGCACTGCCGCTGATCCTCGTCGTCGGCGCGCTGTCGGCGCTCCTCTACCATCTCGGGGTGCTCGCCCTCGCGGTGCGTGCGATGGCGGCGGTCTTGTCGCGCGGCCTCGGGCTCGGCGGGGCTGCGGGTTTCGCAACCGCCGCCAATGTGTTCGTCGGCATGGTCGAGGCGCCGCTGCTCGTGAGGCCCTGGCTTCAATCCCTCTCGCGCGCCGATCTCTTCGTGGTGATGGTGTCGGGGCTTGCGACGATCTCGGGCAACACGCTCGCCGTCTACGCTGTGTTCCTGCGCGAGGTGCTGCCCGACGCAGCCGGGCAGCTCGTTGCCGCGAGCCTCGTCTCGGCGCCCGCCGCGGTGCTGGTCGCGCGGCTGATGCTGCCGCCAGCGCCAGGCGAGGCAGAGCGCGAGGCGCTGCCGCCGCCTCGGCTCTATGCCGGTGCGATGGAGGCGGTCGCCCGCGGCACGGCGGACGGGCTTGCGATCCTGCTCGGTGTGATCGCGACGCTGATCGTGTTCGTCGCCCTGGTCGCGCTCTGCAACGCGCTTCTCGTGCCCGTGGCCGGCGTCACGCTCGAAACGGCCGCCGCCTGGCTGATGCGGCCGGTCGCGCTCGCCATCGGTGTGCCGGCTGCGGAGGCGGCGGAGGCCTCGCGCCTGCTCGGGCTCAAGCTCGTGATCAACGAATTCGTCGCCTATCTCGACTTCGCAAGGACCGGGGCGAGCCTGTCGGAACGGACGCGGATCATTCTTGCCTGGGCGCTGTGCGGCTTCGCCAACCCCGGCTCGATGGGGATCATCATCGGCGGCATGGGCGCGCTCGTGCCGGACCGACGCGCCGAAATCGCCGCCCTCGGCCCGGCGGCGACGTTGGGCGGAACGCTTGCCACCTGCATGACCGGCGCGGCGGTGGGTGCGCTCCTGCCGGGTTAGGGAACGTTGCGGTCGAGCGATGCCGAACGATCGGGCAGCGCCTAGAGCGGTTTCGAAACGAGTGGAAACCGCTCAGGCCATGTTATGCGATCAGCTTCACGCACACGGCTGATGCGAGCAGTGTGCGACCTGCTCTAGGCAGGCCGCCTGGCTGAGAGGGCGGCGGCGAGCGTGCCGTCGTCGAGATAGCCGAGCTCGCCGCCCACGGGCACTCCGTGCGCAAGCCGCGTCACCACGACGCCCAGGCCGCGCAGCCGGTCGGCAAGATAGTGCGCGGTGGTCTGCCCCTCGACAGTGGCCGAGGTCGCGAGGATCACCTCCCGCACCTCGCCCGAGGCAGCGCGGCTCAGAAGCGGCTCGATCGAGAGGTCCTCAGGCCGCTGGCCGGCAAGCGCGGAGAGCGTGCCGCCGAGCACGTGGTAGAGCCCGCGATGCGCGGCGGCGCGCTCGAGCGCCCAAAGGTCCCCGACCGTCTCGACGACGCAGACGATGCCGCGGTCGCGATGCGGATCGGCGCAGATCGCGCAAGGGTCCGTGGTGTCGAGATTGCCGCAGACGGAACAGGGGCGGACCGCTTGCGCCGCCGCCGCAAGCGCCTCGGCGAGGGGCAGCATCAGCGCCTCGCGCTTCTGCAGGAGCGCAAGGGCGGCGCGGCGGGCCGAACGCGGCCCGAGCCCGGGCAGCCGCGCGAGCAGGAGGATCAGCCGCTCGAGTTCCGGGCCGGCCGGGCCGCGTGGCGCCATGCGTTCAGAAAGGCAGTTTCAGCCCGGCAGGAAGGGAGAGGCCGCCGGTCACCTTGCCCATCTCCTCTGCCACCATTGCCTCCGACTTCGCGCGGGCGTCGGCGAGAGCGGCCACCAAGAGGTCCTCGAGCACCTCGACCTCAGCCGGGTCAAGGAGCGCGCGATCGATCTTGAGACGCTTCACCTCGCCCTTGCCCGTCATGGTCACGCGCACCATGCCCGCGCCGGCGGCGCCCTCGACCTCGGCATGGGCGAGGCGCTCCTGCATCTGTTGCATGCGCGCCTGCATCTCCTGCGCCTGCTTCATCATGCTTGCGAGATTCTTCATCCGTCCTCTTCCTCGTCCTCGTCTGTCCCTGGATGCGTGGCCTCGGCCTCTGGCGCAAGCGGGCGGATCGCCTCGATCGTCGCGCCTGGGAAGGCGGCGAGGATCGCCCGCACGAGCGGCGCCTGCTCGACGCTTGCGCGAATGCGCGCCGCTTCTGCCCGTTCCGCCTCCGCAAGCGTCGGCGCGCCCGGTTCCGCAGAGATCGCCACCGTCCAGCGCCGGCCGGTCGCCTCGGAGAGCAGGGCGGCGATCCGCGGGCAGAGGTCGCGTGGCGCGTCCTCGTCGGGGCGTATCTCGAGGAGCCCCTCCTCGAGCCGCACGAGATGCACCCGGCTTGCGATCATTGCAGCAAGGCTCGCCTCTCGGCGCGAGACGGCGAGATCGACGATGTCGGCAAGGCTCGCGATCGCGACCCCCGGCTTCGCCTCCCTCTGGGCAGCGGGTTCGGCAGCGGCGCGGGCGCCGCCGCCTGCGATGGCGCGAAGCCCTCCGCCGCGCGGGGGCGGCGCTGCAGGCGAGGGTTCGGTCGCAGGCTCGTTGCCGAGGCGGCGTATGATCTCGCCAGGCGTCGGCAGCTCCGCGACATGGGCAAGCCTGATCAGCACCATCTCGGCGGCGGCGAGACGGTCCGGCGCCTCGTTCACCTCGGCGATCCCCTTCAGGAGCATCTGCCAGGCGCGGCCGAGCTGCGGCAGCGCAAGCGCGTCGGCGAGCCTCGCGCCGCGCGTTCGTTCCGCCTCCGACAGGGCTGCGCTTTCTGCAAGCGCAGGCGCGAGCTTGAGCCGTGTGACGGTGTGGGTGACGCCGAGCAAGTCGGCGAGCACCACCCCAGGATCAGCCCCGGCGGCGTTGCCCTCTGCGAGCTGCGAAAGCGCGTCTGCGATCCGGCCTGACATCACCGCCTCGAACAGATCGAACACCGCCTCCCGGTCCGCAAGCCCGAGCATGTCGCGCACCGAGGCCTCGGTAACCGGCCCCTCGCCCGCGAGCGCGATCGCCTGGTCGAGCAGGGAGAGGCCGTCGCGCACAGAGCCGTCCGCGGCGCGGGCGATCAGGCGTAGAGCGCCTTCCTCGACGCTCACTCCCTCCTCGGCGGCGATCGCGCGGAAATGCGCCGCGAGACGCTCGGCCGGGATTCGGCGCAGGTCGAAGCGCTGGCAGCGGGAGAGGACCGTGAGGGGAACCTTGCGTATCTCCGTGGTGGCGAAGATGAAGGTGACGTGCGGCGGCGGCTCCTCCAGCGTCTTGAGCAGCGCGTTGAACGCGTTGCGCGACAGCATGTGGACTTCGTCGATGATGTAGACCTTCTGCCGCGCCGAGAGGGGGCGGAAGCGGACGCCCTCGATGATCTCGCGAATGTCGTCCACGCCCGTGCGGGAGGCAGCGTCCATCTCGAGGACGTCGGTGTGGCGGTCCTCGGCGATGGCGCGGCAGTTGGCGCACACCCCGCAGGGCGTGATGGTGGGGCGGTCGTTTCTGCCGTCGGCGCCCAAGCAGTTCAGCGCGCGGGCGATGATCCGGGCGGTGGTGGTCTTGCCCACCCCGCGCACGCCTGTGAGCATGAAGGCGTGCGCGATCCGCCCCGAGGCGAAGGCGTTGGTCAGTGTGCGCACCATCGCCTCCTGGCCGATCAGGGCGTCGAAGCTCTGCGGCCGGTACTTGCGCGCGAGCACGCGGTAGGGCTGGGGGGCGGCCGCCTGCCCGGGAGGCGTCGGAGGCGCGTCGCCGAACAGGCCGGAGCGTTGCGGCGGCGGGGCAGCGCCCTGATCCGGCGCCTCGTCTCCGAACAGGTTGGCCATCGCGTCCCGGACGTGGGGGAGAGGGTGGGAGGCTGGCGAACGACCCGGGCAAGAACCCGTTACGGCTGCTTCCTTCCGGACCTGGCCGGGTTGGCGGGGAGCCCGTCCGCCGCCAACCTCCCACTCGGGATGTAGCATGCGCCGGGCCTTGGCGGCCACCCCCGAGGCGTTGGGCAAGGCCTCGATGGACGGGCGCCATCCCGCGTGGCAGGGTCGCGCCGACGCCCGATGACGCTGGCCAAGAGACCGAACCCCTACACTGGAAGCCCGCTCGATCGCGCCGCGCACCGGCGCGACGACGAGGCCTTCATCGCCGCCGCCCTGTCAGACCCGACGACTTTGTTCGCGCCCGTCTGGCGATCGAAGTCGCTGCTCCGCGGCGTCGAGGCCGGGGAGCCGGAGGCGGTGTTCCTGACTACGCTCGCTGCGGCGGCGATGGGCGTGGAAGGGCGGCCGCATGCCTTTCTCGGGCTTTGGGAGGGGCGAGCCGTGTTCGCCCTCGATCTCTCCGATGTCGAGGACCCCCAAGCCCTGGTCGCCGAACTCGGCGGCGCCGCCTTCACCGATTTACGCTCGGTCGCGGGCCTGCTCGACCCGGCCGAGGCCTCCGTTCTCGCGCATGCGCGGGGGCTGATGCACTGGCGAATCCGCAACCGCTACTGCAGCGTCTGCGGCACCGCCTGCGCGCCGAGGAGCGCGGGCCACGTGATGGCCTGCCCGGCCTGTGGCGCGACGCATTTCCCGCGCACCGACCCTGCCGTGATCATGCTCGTCTCCCACCGCGACGGCGCGGGCGTGGAACGCTGCCTGCTCGCGCACAGCCACCGCTTCCCGCTCAGGCGCATGTACTCGACGCTTGCGGGCTTCGTCGAACCCGGCGAGAGCCTCGAGGAGGCGGTGGCGCGCGAGGTGTTCGAAGAGGCGGGCCTCAGGGTGCGCGACGTGCGCTACCACTCGAGCCAGCCTTGGCCCTTTCCTTCCTCCATCATGCTCGGCTTCTACGCGGTCACCGACGACCCGACGCTTGCGATCGATTCCGGGGAGCTCGAGGATGCGCGGTGGTTCACGCGCGAAGAGATTCGCGCGATTGAGAGCCTCGGGCTGCTCCTGCCGAGGATGGACAGCATCGCGCGTCGTCTGATCGAGGACTGGGTGGCGCGATGAGGGGGAGAGCGGTTCTCGCCTTCGCGGCCCTCGCGGCTGCCGCCTGCTCGGAAGGCAGCGGGCTTGCCGTGCCCGAAGGCGTCGCCGCCGCCGACCCGCGGCTTGAGCGTTGCCGCGACGAGGCGACCGGGGCGCCCGAGGTGCGCGCGATCGCGCACCGCCAGCCGGCCGCGACGCAGGGCGAGGCTTGGGACCGCTGGCGCGAGGAGTTCGCGGCGACGCGGCGGCAGATCTTCCTCCGCTGCCTCGCGCGCGAGGGAGCGCTCGCGGCCAGCGCAGGCCAGCGGGAGAGCGGCGTCGGCTTCGGGATCGAGGCGCCAGGGGCGCGGGCGCCTGGGACGCTACCTGAGCCGCCCCGCCCGGCACCGTCCGGGTATTGATGCGCGAGCGGGCACCGCTGGGCCCGGCGCGACGTGCGGGACAGCCTCAGTCGCCCCCGGCCATCTCGCGCCGGAATGGATGCGCGGGATAGACGCCGAGTATTCGCGTCTCGCGCGAGAAGAACTGCAGTTCCTCGAAGGCGCGCCTCAGCGGCCCCTGCTCTGGGTGGCCCTCGACATCGCAGAGGAACTGAGTGGCGGTGAAGGCGCCCCCGACCATGTAGCTCTCAAGCTTGGTCATGTTCACGCCGTTGGTGGCGAAGCCTCCGAGCGCCTTGTAGAGGGCAGCGGGCACGTTGCGCACGCGGAACACGAAGGTTGTCATCAGCCCAGGCTGATCGGGCGGCGGCGGCGCCGCCTCGCGGGCCATGACGTAGAACCGCGTGGTGTTGTGCGCCGCGTCTTCGACATTGCGCCTGAGGATCTCAAGCCCGTAGATCTCGGCCGCAAGCGCGGAGGCGATGGCCGCGTCCTCCGTGCCGCCAAGCTCCGCCACGTGCGCCGCCGCACCTGCCGTGTCTGCCTCGATCACCGGTTCGAGGCCGAGCTCCCGGATCAGCTTGCGCACCTGGCCGAGAGCAACCGCATGGCTGCGCGCGCGCTTGAGCCCGGCGATGGTCGCTCCCTTCGGCGCGAGCAGGCAGTGCTCGACCCGCTGAAACTGTTCCGCCACCACGTGCAGGCCGCTGTCGGGCAGGAGCCGATGGATGTCGGGCACGCGGCCGGCGAGGCTGTTCTCGCAGGGAAGCATGGCGAGCCGGGCACGCCCCTCGCGCACGGCAGCGATGGCGTCCTCAAAGCTCGGGCAGGGCAGGGTCCGCATGCCCGGATAGGCGTTGCGGCAGGCGAGATCGGAATAGGCGCCGGGCAGGCCCTGGAAGGCGATCACGCCGGCCTCCTCGGTCGGTTCGGTCACGGTGCGTGTCCCTCGATGATGGCGCGGGCGCGGGCGAGGTCCTCGGGCGTGTCGACGCCGAACGGGGCGGTCTCGATCGGCGTGCAGGCGATCGTCATGCCTGCCTCGAGCGCGCGGAGCTGCTCGAGCTTCTCGCGCTGCTCAAGGCCCGAGGGCGGCAGGCTGACGAAGCGCGCAAGCGCCTGCCGCCGCCAGGCATAGATGCCGATGTGGTGCCACAGCGGCCCCTGGCCGTAGGGGACTGGCAGGCGGGAGAAATAGAGGGCGCGGGCCGAGCGGGCGCCGTCGGCGAACACCACCGCAGCCTTGACGAAGTTCGGCGCCATCGCCTCGGAGGCGTCGTGGATGGCGGTCACGAGGGTGGCAATGTCGACGCCAGGATCGGCCAGAGGGCGGAGCACGGCGCGGATCGCTGCCGGGTCGAGCGTCGGCAGATCGCCCTGGAGGTTCACCACAACGTCGTGCCGGCCTTCCGGGTCGAGCGCGGCAAGGGCGGCGAAGCAGCGGTCCGATCCGGAGGGAAGCTCGGGGTCGGTCAGCACCGCTGTGCCGCCGGCAGCGCGCACCGCGGCGGCGATCTCCGCCTCGGCGCAGGCGACGGCGACCGGCCCGATGCCGGCCTCCCGGGCCCGGTCGAGCACATGCGCGATCATCGGCCTGCCGGCGATCGGCGCAAGCGGCTTGCCGGGCAGGCGCGAGGACGCCATGCGGGCGGGGATCAGGACGATCGGGCTCATCGGCGCTCGCGTATGCTGCTCTGCGGCAAGAGGGTTGAGGCGCGGCGGACGATGCCCTAATGGAGGGATGCGCGACTGAAAAGCCCCCGGCACGGCGGGGCCGGGCAGGTGTGCGATGCGAGGAGCCGGGACGACGCCATGAGCATGGAGCTGAACAAGGCGGTTGCCGCCGTCCTTCTGGCCGGGATCCTGTTCATGGTGACGGGCATCATCGGCAAGGCGCTCGTGCATCCGAAACGCCTCGAACAGTCGGTGCTGCAGATCGCCGCAGCCCCGGCAAGCGCTCCGGCTGCGCCCGCAGCGCCAGCCGCCCCCGCGATCGAGCCGATCGGGCCGCTGCTTGCCGCCGCGAACCCGCAGAACGGCCAGGCCATCGCGCAGCGCCAGTGCGCCTCCTGCCACAGCTTCAATCAGGGCGGCCGCAACGGGGTCGGCCCCAATCTCTGGGGAATCGTCGGCGCGCCGCACGCCCACGCCGAGGGCTTCCAGTACTCCGCCGCACTTTCCGGCATGCGCGACCAGCCCTGGGACTACGAGGCGCTGAACAGCTTCATCGCCGCGCCGCGCGCCTATGCGCCAGGCACGCGTATGGCCTTCAACGGCATCGCCTCCGCCTCCCAGCGCGCAGATGTGATCGCCTATCTCCGCAGCCTCGCGGCCGAGCCGAAGCCTCTGCCCTGAGGGGGCGGCGTGGCGCTCGACCTCGACGCTGCGGCGCGGGTCGCGCAAGCCGCAGCCGACATCGCCGCGGCGGTGGTGCGGCCGTTCTTCCGCGAACCCCTCCCCGTCGACCGCAAGGCGGACGCAAGCCCGGTGACCGCCGCAGACCGCGCGGCAGAACGGGCGATCCGGGCCCTCTTGGCCGAGCGCTTCCCGGACCACGGGGTGATCGGCGAGGAGTTCGGCTCAGAGCGGGAGTCGAGCCCGTTCCAGTGGATTCTCGACCCGATCGACGGCACCAAGAGCTTCATCACCGGCCGCCCGACCTTCACGACCCTGATCGGGCTTTTGCACGAGGGCGTTCCGGTGCTCGGCGTGATCAGCCAGCCGGTGACGGGAGAGCGCTGGATTGGCCTCGCCGGCCGGCCGACACGCTTCGCCGCGCCCGCAGGCTTCGCCGCGCCAGTCGGCACGCGCCAGGGCGTGGCGCTGACGGAGGCGCAGCTCTCCTGCACCACGCTCGATCTGTTCACGCCGAAGACGCTACCGCGCTGGCAGCGTCTCGCTGCCCGGGCCGGGCAGGTGACCTGGGGCGGCGACGCCTACGCGCACGGTCTGCTCGCTCTCGGCCGGATCGATCTCGTCGCCGAGACCACCTACAAGCTCTGGGACTGGGCGGCGCTCGTGCCTGTGATCGAGGGCGCGGGCGGGGTGATCACCGACTGGGCGGGTGCGCCTCTCAGGCCCGGCGCGGACGGGTCGGTGCTCGCCGCCGGCTCGGCCGCGCTGCACGCGGAGGCGCTCGCCCTCTTGCGAGAGGAGTGAGCGGCCTCTCGGGGCGGCGAGACTTCTGCCGGGAGCGTGACGGGAGCGGCGGCCGTTCTCCCTTGCGACATGCATCGCGCTGCATGATCTAATCGCGGCAGGATTGCCACGAGGCCCCCAGGAGAGCTCCCGATGCAGCGCCGCGCGATCGTTTCGGCAACCTTGGCAGCGCCGCTTCTTGCGTCGCTGCCTCGCGTCCGCAGCGCCTCCTCGCGGGCCGGCTCGACCAGGACGCACGCGCTGTCGCTGCTCGGCGAGCCGCGCTACAAGCCGGGCTTCACCCACTTCTCCTACGTCAACCCCGAGGCGCCCAAGGGTGGCGAGGTGGCGCTCGCCGCGATCGGCAGTTTCGACAGCTTCAACCCCTTCATCGTCCGCGGCGTGGCGGCGGCAGGCGTCTTGATGCTCTGGATGACCCTGCTGAAGAGCTCGCAGGACGAGGCCTCGACCGAGTACGCCCATCTCGCCGAGGCGGTCGAGATCGCCAACGACCGTACCTGGGTCGCGTTCGAGATCCATCCGCACGCGGTCTGGCATGACGGCAGGCCGGTGACGGCGGAGGACGCGGCCTGGACCTTCGCGACCCTGCGCCAGCACGGAAGGCCGTTCTATCGCGCCTACTGGGCCGACGTGACGGACGTGCTGGTCGAGGGGCAGCGCCGGGTGGTGTTCCGCTTCAAGGACGGCGCGAACCGCGAACTGCCGCTGATCCTCGGCCAGCTCACGGTGTTGCCGAAGCACTGGTGGGAGGGGCGCGATTTCACCAGGCCCTTGCTCGAGCCGCCGCTCGGCTCCGGCCCCTACCGGATCGAGAGTTTCGAGGCCGGCCGCACCGTCACCTATCGCCGCGTGCCTGACTTCTGGGGGCGGGAGCTGCCGACCGAGAAGGGCACCGACAATTTCGACGTGATGCGCTACGAGTATTTCAGGGACGCAACGGTCGCCTTCGAGGCTTTCAAAGCCGGGCAGATCGACTTCCGCACCGAGAACATCGCCAAGGAATGGGCCACCGGCTACGACTTCCCCGCCCGCCGCCGCGGCCTCGTGAAGCTCGAGGAGATCCCGCACGAGCTTCCCACCGGCATGCAGGCCTTCGTGATGAACATCCGCCGCCCCCTGTTTCAGGACCGGCGCGTGCGGGAGGCTCTGATGCTCGCTTTCGATTTCGAGTGGTCGAACCAGAACCTGTTCTTCGGCGCCTATACGCGCACCACCTCCTACTTCTCCAACAGCGAGCTTGCCTCCTCCGGCCTGCCGCAGGGCGAGGAGCTCGCCCTGCTCGAGCGCTTTCGCGGCCGCATTCCCGAGGAGGTGTTCACGCAGGAATTCAGGCTGCCGGTGACGGACGGGTCGGGCAACAACCGCGAGAACCTCCGCCGCGCGCTCGAGCTCCTGCAGCTGGCGGGCTGGACGGTGCGCAACCAGCGCCTCGTCAACGCCCAAGGCCGGCCCTTCAGCTTCGAGCTCCTGCTCTCCTCGCCCTCCTTCGAGCGCGTCGCCCTCCCTTACGCGCGGCAGCTGCAGCGCCTCGGCATCGAGATGCGCGTCCGCACGGTGGACACGGCGCAGTATCAGGCGCGCACGGACGCTTTCGACTTCGACATGACGGTCGACGTGTTCGGCCAATCCCTCTCGCCAGGCAACGAGCAGCGCGACTTTTGGACCTGCGCGAAGGCGAGACAGGAAGGGTCGCGGAACTCGATCGGGGTGTGCGACCCGGTGATCGACGAGCTCGTCGAGCTCGTCATCTCCGCCCCCGACCGCGAGCAGCTGATCATCCGCACGCGCGCTCTCGACCGTGTCCTGCTCTGGGGCCACTACGTCGTGCCGCACTGGCACAGCCGGACCTTCCGAATCGCCTATTGGGACAAGTTCGCACGCCCCGCGCAGACGCCGCGCTACGGCCTCGGCTTCGACACCTGGTGGATCGACCGAGAGCGCGAGCAGCGGCTCGCCGAGGCGCGCCGCAGCGGCGGCGGCTGAGCGGAGGGCTTATCCTGGCATGGGCGCCTACATACTCAGACGCCTCCTGCTCGTGGTGCCGACCCTGTTCGGCATACTCGTGATCAATTTCGTGGTGATCCAGTTCGCGCCCGGCGGGCCGGTCGAGCAGATGATCGCCGAGATCAGGGGCACGGCGGTTGCGGCGACGGAACGGATCGCCGGCGGCCAGGGGGAGATGGTGCGTGCGCCTGACCTCGCGAGCCCAGGCGGCCAGGCGAGCGGCACCACCGACAGCGTCTATCGCGGCGCGCGCGGGCTCGATCCCGAGATCGTGAAGGAGATCGAGCGGATGTTCGGGTTCGACAAGCCGCCGCTGACGCGGTTCGTCGAGATGGTCTCCGCCTATCTGCGCTTCGACTTCGGCCGCTCCTTCTTCCGCGACCGCTCCGTGATCGAACTGATCATCGAGAAGATGCCGGTCTCGATCTCGCTCGGGCTGTGGACGACGCTGCTCGTTTATCTTGTCTCGATCCCGCTCGGGGTGCGGAAGGCTGTGCGAGACGGCAGCCGCTTCGACGTCTGGACCTCGGCTGTGGTGCTGATCGGCTATGCGATCCCGGGTTTCCTGTTCGCGATCCTGCTCGTGGTGCTGTTCGCCGGCGGGTCGTTCTTCCAGTGGTTCCCGCTCAGGGGCCTCACCAGCCCAGGCTGGGCACAGATGAGCTTGGGCGAGAAGATCCTCGACTACTTCTGGCACATGACCCTGCCGATCACGGCGATGGTGATCGGCGGATTCGCCTCGCTCACGCTGCTGACCAAGAACGCCTTCCTTGACGAGATCGGCAAGCAGTACGTGATGACGGCGCGCGCCAAGGGCGCCTCGGAGCGGCGCGTGCTCTACGGCCACGTGTTCCGCAACGCCATGCTTCTCGTCATCGCCGGGTTCCCCTCCGCCTTCATCGGCATACTGTTCACCGGCGCGCTCCTGATCGAGATCATCTTCAGCCTCGACGGCCTGGGCCTGCTTGGCTTCGAGGCGGCGATCAGGCGCGACTATCCGGTGATGTTCGGGACGCTCTACATCTTCACCCTGCTCGGCCTCGTGATGCAGATCGTGGGGGACATCATGTACACGGTGGTCGATCCGCGCATCGACTTCGAAGCCCGCCGCTGACCGGGCACGATGGCGCTGTCGCCGCTGAACCGACGCAGGCTCGCGAACTTCCGCGCCAACCGGCGCGGCTACTGGAGCCTCTGGATCTTCGCCACCCTCTTCGTCGTGACCCTGTTCGCCGAGCTTATCGCCAATGACCGCCCGCTCCTTATCCGCCACGACGGCGCGTTCTTCTTCCCGGTGTTCGTCGACTACCCGGAGACGGCGTTCGGCGGCTTCTTCCCCACCCGCACCGACTACCACGACCCGGAGGTGCGGGCGCTGATCGAGGAGAAGGGCTGGATGGTCTGGCCGGCGATCCCCTACAGCTACCAGACCGTGGTGAAAGACCTGCCCGAGCCGGCGCCGGCGCCGCCGTCCTGGCGCAACCTCCTCGGTACCGACGACCAGGCGCGCGACGTGCTCGCCCGCGTCATCTACGGCTTTCGGATCTCGGTGCTGTTCGGCTTCACCCTGACCATCATCTCCTCGATCATCGGGGTGGCGGCGGGCGCTGTGCAGGGCTACTACGGCGGCTGGGTGGATCTCGCCTTCCAGCGCTTCATCGAGATCTGGTCGGGGCTGCCCACGCTTTACCTCCTGATCATCCTCGCCTCGATCATCACGCCGACATTCTGGATCCTGCTCCTCTTCCTGCTCCTGTTCTCCTGGATGGGGCTTGTCGGCGTCGTCAGGGCGGAGTTTTTGCGCGGCCGCAACTTCGACTATGTGCGCGCGGCGAAGGCCTTGGGCATGTCGGATGCCCGCGTGATGGCGCGCCACATCCTGCCGAACGCGATGGTGGCGACGCTCACCTTCATGCCGTTCATCCTCGCGGGCTCGGTGACGATGCTGACGAGCCTCGACTTCCTCGGCTTCGGCCTGCCGCCGGGCTCGCCCTCGCTCGGCGAGCTTCTCTCGCAGGGCAAGAACAACCTCCAGGCGCCGTGGCTCGGCATCACCGGCTTCGTCGTGCTCGCCCTGCAGCTGACCCTGCTCACCTTCATTGGCGAGGCGGTGCGCGACGCCTTCGACCCGCGCAAACTGCCTGGAGGGGGGCGGTGAGGGCGGGCGGCGACGGGCCGCTGCTCAGAGTCTCGAACCTCGGCGTGATCTTCCGCGTCGCCGGCCGCGACGTGGTCGGCGTCGAGGGCGCGAGCTTCACGCTCGACCGCGGGGAGACGCTTGCGCTCGTGGGCGAGAGCGGGTCGGGCAAATCGGTCACCGCGCTTTCGGTGCTGCAGCTCCTTCCCTATCCAGCGGCGCGGCACACGGAAGGCTCCTCGATCCTGCTCGCCGGCCGCGAGATGGTGGGGGCGGACCTCGCCACACTGCGCGAGGTGCGCGGCGGCATAGCGGGGATGGTGTTCCAGGAGCCGATGACGAGCCTCAACCCGCTGCACACGATCGAGCAGCAGATTGTCGAGGCAATCGAGCTGCACCGACCTCTCTCCCGCGCGGCGGCACGTGCCCGCACCGTCGAATGCCTGCGCATGGCCGGTTTCGCCGATGCATCGAAGCGCCTCGGTGCCTATCCGCACCAGCTCTCGGGCGGGCAGAGGCAGCGAGTGATGATCGCGATGGCGCTCGCCAACGACCCGGCACTCCTGATCGCCGACGAGCCGACCACGGCGCTCGACGTGACCATCCAGGCGCAGATCCTGACGCTTCTCGCCGACCTCAAGGAGCGGCTCGGCATGGCGCTTCTACTGATCAGCCACGACCTCGCGATCGTCCGCCGCTACGCCGACCGTGTGTGCGTGATGCAGAAGGGCAGGATCGTCGAGCAGGGGCGGGTGGCGGAGGTGTTCGGCTCTCCCCGCCATCCCTATACGCGGATGCTGCTTGCGGCAGAGCCGAGGGGCGCGCCTGCGCCCGTCGCTGCCGACGCCCCTGTGGTGATGGAAGGGATCGACGTGAAGGTGCACTTCCCGATCCGCCGCGGCCTCTTCCGCCGCACCGTCGGCGTGGTCAAGGCGTGCGACGGCATCTCGGTGCGCGTGCGCGAGGGCGAAACGGTCGGGCTTGTCGGCGAATCGGGCTCGGGCAAGACGACGATGGGATTGGCGCTTTTGGGGCTCGAGCGGTCGGAGGGGGTGATCCGGTTCGAGGGGCGCGAGATCCAGGGGCTTGATAGGCGCGCGCTGCGGCCCTTGCGGCGTCGGATGCAGATCGTCTTCCAGGACCCCTACGGCTCGCTCTCGCCGCGCATGTCGGTCGCCGAGATCGTCGGCGAGGGGCTAGCGATCCACGAGCCTCGGATCGGCGCGGCGGAGCGGTCGCGCCGAGTCGCAGAGGCGCTCGCCGAGGTCGGGCTCGACCCTGGCTGCGCCGAGCGCTACCCCCATGAATTCTCCGGCGGCCAGAGGCAGAGGATCGCGATCGCGCGCGCGCTCGTGCTGAAGCCCCGCTTCATCGTGCTCGATGAGCCGACCTCGGCGCTCGACATGTCGGTGCAGGCGCAGATCGTCGAGCTCCTGCGGGGGCTTCAGGCGAGGCACAGGCTCGCGTATCTGTTCATCAGCCATGACCTCAAGGTGGTGCGGGCGATGGCGCACCAGGTGGTGGTGCTGAAGGACGGCAGGGTGGTCGAGCAAGGCGAGACGGAGAGGGTGATGGACGCGCCGCGTGAGCCCTACACGCGCGCGCTGATGGATGCCGCCTTCTCGCTCAAGGCCACCGAGGGCGACGTGGTGCGGAGCTGACGCCTTGGCTGATTCGGAGGCGCGGCAGGCGCATGCGCGGCTGGTCAGGCTTTTGCGCGAGAATCGTCTTCGGCTCGGGGTGAACATCGGCCTGATGAACCGCCCAGGCAGCCCGGTGTTCCGCAGGATCGAGACGGCGCTGCCGATCTTCCTCGGCATCATGGGCGTGGTGATCGCGGTCGCGATCGGCGGCTTCCCGCTCGGCCTCGTCGCGCTCGCTGCCGGTCTTGGCGTGTGGTTCCTGGTCGTCCTGCCGCGCATCAAGGACCAGGTCTACGACCGCACGCTCGGCTACGTGACGGCCGAGCCGGAAAACTTCGTCCGGGCCTGGGAGGCGGGGGCGGTCACGCTGCAGCGTGGCGGCGAGGAGTGCCGCCCGCCGGGCGGCGACTGGGCGGCCTTCGTGCGCGAGACGCGGACGCAACAGGAGCAGGACCGGGAGGACGGCCTCGCATGAGCGCGCTTCTGCTCTCGACCAAGCCCGAGACGATGGAGGTCTGGCGCCGGGAGCTTGCCGCGCTCGACCCCGGCCTTGACATACGCCTGTTCCCAGACACCGGCCCGGTTGAGGACATCACGGCAGCGGTGACCTGGAACCACCCGCCCGAGGACTTCTTCCGCTATCCCAATCTCCGCCTGCTGATCTCCATGGGGGCGGGAGTAGACCATCTCTTCCGCCCGCCCGGGCCGCCGCCGGGCGTGGCGGTGGTGCGGCTCGTCGACCGGCTGCTGACCACGGCGATGAGCGAGTATGTGCTGCTCGCGGTGCTGCGCCACCACCGCCAGGACGCCGGCTACCGGGCGCTTCAGGCGCAGAGGCTTTGGCAGGAGCTGCCCGCCCCCGATACGGAGTCGACCCGAATCGGCGTGATGGGGCTCGGCACGCTCGGGGCGGATGCGGCGCGCAAGCTCGCCTTGCTCGGCTTCCGCGTGGCAGGCTGGTCGCGGACGCCGAAAACGCTCGATGGAATCGAAACTTTCGCCGGGCCTGAGGCGCTGTTTCCGTTTCTTGCGCGGACCGACATACTGGTCTGCCTCCTCCCGCTCACGCCTGCGACCGAGGGCATCCTCTGCGCGCGCACGCTTGCGGCGCTGCCGCGCGGCGCCTATGTGATCAACGCCGCGCGCGGCGGCCACGTGGTGGAGGAGGATCTGCTCGCGGCGCTTGAGTCGGGCCAGATCAGCGGCGCCACGCTCGACGTCTTCCGCACCGAGCCACTGCCGCCCAACCACCCCTTCTGGACGCATCCGAAGGTGATCGTCACCCCGCACGTGGCCTCGATCACCATTCCCCGAAGCGTCGCACCGCAGGTGATCGAGAACCTCGCGCGGCTGCGCGAGGGCAGGCCGCTGCTCAACGTCGTCGACGTCTCGGTCGGCTACTGACGGCGCCTTGGGGCTTGGCGGCGATGAGGCCCGGATCGGGGGGATCCGGACCTCGTTACGCAGTCAGATCAGGCGCGCCTTGGCCGGCAGGCGCCCTGGGCCGCCGGGCGTGGTCAGCCGGCGCGGCGCATGCCGTAGGCGCGGCTCTGGCCGTTCGCCTCGGTCATGATCTTGCGCAGCTCGCGGAGGAAGGCGGAGCCCTTCAGTGTCTGCTGCACGATCACGCTGCGGCGGTCCTGCGGATCGACCTTGCGTCGGGCGAGGTCGAGCTCCCCGAGCCGGTCGAGCGCGCGGGTGATCGCGGGCTTCGAAACGTTCAGCGTATGCGCAAGGCCCCGCACCGTGTGCGGCCCCTCGGTCAGATAGACCGTCAGGAACACGCCGAGCTGGCGGGCCGAGAGATCGGGGCCGTCGCGGCGCACGAGCGCGACGATGGTCTCACGCAGCACCGAAAGAAGATGCTCGCTGGCTGGATTGGCTGCCATATCATTGTCCTCATGCTTCTGTCGCGGAACCGTTCCGGCCGCTCCGTCACTGCATGTATTGCATTCCCAGAAAAATGCCAGTGCCCAGAACGAAAAAGTTACAGCGGCGAGACCAAATCCGCTCGCTCCGGAAGCAGGGCAGCGTTGCGTCCGCGCGATGGCACGGCCACGCCCGGCGGCCTCGGGGAGAGCAGCCGCGCCGCGGCCTCACGCCCTGCCGCGCCCTTGCGGCGGGAAGCGGTCGCGCAGCATCCGGAACACGGCGGCGAGACCGGTCGCCTCGCCGCCCTCGGGGCGCCCGGGCCTCGCCTGGTCGTTCCAGGCATAGAGATCGAGATGCGCCCATGGCGTGGCCGGGGAGACGAAGCGCTCGAGGAACAGAGCGGCGACGACGGCGCCCGCATGGGTGTTGCCAGAGACATTCGCAAGCTCCGCTGGGCCCTTCTCCAGCCACGCCAGATAGGGCTGCCACAGCGGCAGCCGCCAGAGCGGATCCTCCGAGGCCTTGCCGGCAGCCACCAGATCCTCGGCGAGGCGGTCGTCGTTGGCAAACAGCGCCACGAGGTCAGGCCCGAGCGCCACGCGCGCAGCACCAGTCAGCGTCGCGAAATCGAGCAGTATGGCGGGTTTTCCGGCATCAGCGTCGGCGAGCAGGTCACACAGCACGAGACGCCCCTCGGCATCCGTATTGCCGACCTCGACCGTCAGGCCCTTGCGCGTGCGCACCACATCAAGCGGCCGCATCGCATGCGCGCCGATCGCGTTCTCGACCGCACCCACCAGCAGCCGCAGCCGGACCGGCAGCCCCGCCTGCATCACGAGCCGCGCCACCCCGAGCGCGACCGCAGCACCCCCCATGTCCTTCTTCATCCGCAACATCATCGCTGGAGGCTTGAGGTCGTAGCCGCCTGTGTCGAAGCACACCCCCTTGCCGCAAAGCGCGACGAGCGGAGCGCCCGGCCCGGCACCGCTCCAGGCGAGGTCTGCGACGACGGGCGGGCGGGCGCTGCCGCGGCCAACCATCGCGATCGTCGGATAGGCTGCGGCGAGCTGCTCGCCAGAAGTCAGTGTCACCCGCGCTCCGAGGCTTTGGCCAACCTCTGCAACCGCCTCGGCAAGCTCCTGCGGGCCGAGCAGGTTGGCCGGGTGGTTCACGAGGTCGCGCGTGGCCCAGATGGCCTCTGCCTCCGCCGGGGCGAAGCCTGCGTCGGCGGTGAGCGCGAGCCTCGCCGGCAGGCGCCCTGGCTTGAAGCGGCTGTAGCGATACGCCCCGAGCGCCCAGCCGAGCGTTGCCGCCTCCCGATCGGCAACACCTTCGAGATGCCAGGCGCTGGCTTCCGGAAGCGCGAGCGGCGCGGCGGCGAAAGCCGCCCGGACCGAGCCGGCCTCGCCGAGCCCGACCAGGGCGCCGGCAAGCCCGCTCTCGCCCGGAAGCAGCAGAATCTCGCCCTGCCTCGCGGCGAAGCCGCCCGCCTCGGCGAAGCGACGTGCCGGCTCGGGCAGGGCCGCGAGCACGGCGGCAAGGCTTGCCGGAGAGGCTGCGTGCAGCGGCAGCGTCGACGCGCCGTCGGGCGCGAAACAGGGGAGCATGGCCTATCCTCGAGTGCGGGGGAGGAAATGGGCGCTGCCGGAATCGCCGCCGCGGCAGCCCGCGGCGGATAGCCAAACCAGCCCATCGGCGCAAGATCGCGCCCGGCTCGCGCGCCAGCCTTCCGTCGGCTGAGACGGGCGGCTGGGGCGGGCGATCCCGGCTGTGGGCCTCAGCCGCGCGCCGGGGCGAGGCGGGTGCGCTGGCCGCGCAGAACGAGCACCGTGTCGCCGACGCGCAGCCCCTCCTCGTTGCCCTGCACCACGGCGATCGTGCCGCCGCGCTCGAGCTCGACGATGAACTCGGTCGCCGTGGTCGCCGTCAGCGACCGCTCCGCAGCGTTGCCGGCGACACCGCCGATCACCGCACCGGCGATCCCGGCAAGCAGGTTCGAACGCCAGTCCCCGCCGATGAAGCTGCCGGCGACTCCGCCCGCAGCACCGCCGACCAGCGTTCCGGTATGCCCCGTCCCCTCGACGGAGACCGGACGAATCGAGACGATCCGTCCCCGCTCCACCACGGCTGCTTGGTTCGCCTCACGGCGTTCGTAGACGCTCGGGCCCGGGGCGCGGGCACAGCCGATCGCGACCAGCGCCACCAACAAGAGGCAAAGCAACGGCCGCAGAAGCCGCCACGGGATGAGTCTTTCATATCCTCGCAAGGGGCACCTCCTGACTTGGGGGCGGGAAGGACGGTCCTACCGGAGTGGCGCTGTGGCGCATCGGCAACAGAATGCCAAGCCCATGGCGGAAATGCGATGCCGCGGCCATCGCAGGCTTGGCACGCGCGAGGCTTTGGCGGTAGCCATTTAATGGCCGTCTTTGAGGGCGATCCTCAAGGTTGGGCCGGAAGTGGCTTCCGCGGCGCAGCGGGGCGCTGGCCAAACATGGCTGAGGAGGGGGCAGGGCTGTGACGTCTGCCGGCAGCACGGAGATGGGCCTCGGGCGGCTCGGGAGGGGCTTGCGGGCCATCATCGCCTGCCTTGCGCTCGCCTGCCTCGCCGCCTGCGGCGGCGGCCACCGCGCTGCCTATGCGCCACGTGAGGCAAACTACACCCCACCAGGCCCGCCGCACGACCCCTGGGGGCCCTACATCGTTGAGGCCTCGCGCCGCTACGACGTGCCGGAGGCTTGGATCCGCGAGGTGATGCGGGTCGAGAGCGGCGGCAGGCCGCTCGCGCTCTCGCCCGCAGGCGCGATGGGGCTGATGCAGGTCATGCCAGCAACTTATGCCGAGCTTGCGCAGCGGCATGACCTCGGGCCTGACCCCTATCACCCGCGGGACAACATCCTCGCCGGCACTGCCTATCTGCGCGAGATGTACGACCGGTTCGGCAACCCTGCCTTCCTCGCCGCCTACAATGCTGGGCCAGGGACGCTCGACCAGTATCTCGCCGGCCGCCGTGGCCTGCCGGACGAGACGCGCCGCTATGTCGCGATGATCGCGCCGAGGATCGCAGGCATCCATCCCGAGAACCGCGCTGCGCCCTCGGCCTATGCCTATGCCGCGCTGCCTGCCAACATCCCGCCAGGGCCGCGGCGTCCCGGCCGCGGCGCGCCGACCCAGCTTGCGGCTTACACCCCGCCGCGCCCGCCGCCTGCTCCGCCCGTCCAGGTCGCAGCGGCTCCGGTCACCGCCCCGGTGCGCGAGCCTGTGGCCGCTGCCGTCGCGCAGCGCCAGCCAACGCAGCTGCAGCCGCCACAGCCCCAGCTGGGCGGGTTCCGTCTCGTCTCCTCCGCGCATGCCGCGCCGCAACTTTCGAGCCCTCGCCCAACCACGCTGGTCGGCGCCTGGGCGATCCAGGTGGGCGCCTTCCAGGCAGAGTGGCAGGCGCGCAGCGCCGCCGAGGCAGCGCGCCGGGCAGCGCCCGACCTGCTTGCCGCCGCCCGGGCAGAGCTCAGGCCTGTGCGCACGAGCGGTGGCACGCTCACCCGCGCGCGGCTTGCCGGTCTCTCAGCTGAGGCGGCCATTGCCGCCTGCCAGCGGCTCGAGCGGGCCAACACGTCCTGCCTCGCGCTCTCGCCGGACGCGCAGGGCTGACGCCGGCGCGAGAGCAGATCGCACGGGGCTGGGATCAGCTCAGTGCGTGAAGATGCTCGCGTGACATGTCCAAAGCGGTTTCCACCCATGTGGAAACCGCTCGAGCGCGCGGTTGCCGTGCCGACCGCCGCGCGGCACACTTCCGCCGCGCGCCGGATGCGGCGTGCAAGCCGCAACAGGAGGGAAACGATCCGTGGCCGATGCGAAACCCGCGCCCGCTCCCGGCCCCGAGGCGGCGTTCCGCGCCTTCCTCGCCGAGGGCAGGTTTATGATCCAGAGAAGCGCCGCGACGGGCGCGCATGTGTTCTACCCGCGCGTCGCCACTCCGGGCACCGGCGAACGCGACCTCGTTTGGGTCGAGGCCTCCGGCTTCGGCACGGTCTACGCCACCACCGTTACGCGCCAGCGCCCGAACCCGGACGGCTCCTCGGCCGACTACAACATTGCCATCATCGCGCTTGACGAGGGGCCGCGCATGATGAGCCGGGTGGAAGGGATCGCGCCCGATAAGGTCACGATCGGCATGCGCGTCAAGGCCCGGATTGCCGATCTCGACGGCGCGCCGGGGATCGTGTTCGACCCGGCCTGAAAAGGGGGAGGAGAGGGATGGCACATCCGCTTCGCGGCAAGGCGGCTGTCGTCGGTATTGGCACGGCTGGCTGCGGTGAGGCACCGGGGCGGTCGGCGATCGAGCTGCTCGCCGAGGCCTCGCTCGCCGCGCTGGACGACGCAGGGCTCTCCCTCGCTGAGGTGGACGGGCTCTTCACCGCCACCTCCGTGCATGCCTTCCCGACCCTCTCCGTCGCCGAGTATCTCGGCCTCCGGCCGCGCTTCTTTGACGGCACGAACGTGGGCGGCTCGAGCTTCGAGGCGCATCTTCTGCATGCCGCGCTCGCCCTCGACGCCGAGCTCTGCGACGTCGCGCTCATCTGCTACGGCTCGAACCAGCGCACCGCCGGCGGCAAGCTCGTCTCGATGTCGGAACCGCAGGTCTGGGAAGCGCCCTACAGGCCGCGCCACCCCATCACAGCCTATGCGCTCGCCGCCTCGCGCCACATGCACGTCTTCGGCACAACGCGCGAGATGCTCGCCGATGTCGCCGTCGCCGCGCGCGCCTGGGCCAACCTCAACCCGGCCGCCTTCGCGCGCGGCCCGCTTACGCGCCAGGACGTGCTCGCCTCGCGCATGGTGTCCGACCCGCTCACCGTGCTCGACTGCTGCCTCGTCACCGACGGCGGCGCCGCCTGCGTGATGACCCGGGCCGACCGCGCCCGGCATCTCCGCCACAAGCCCGCCTGGTTCCTCGGTGGCGCCGGAGCGCAGTGGCACCGCGCCATCAGCATGATGCCCGACCTCACCATCACCGCAGCCTCCGAGAGCGGGCCGCGCGCCTTCGCCGCCGCGGGGCTCACGCCCGCGGACGTGCATCTCGCGATGCTCTACGACGCCTTCACCATCAACACGATCCTGTTCCTTGAGGATCTCGGCTTCTGCCCGAAGGGCGAGGGCGGCCGCTTCGTGCAGGACGGCGCGATCGCGCCGGGCGGTCGTATCGCCGTCAACACGAACGGTGGCGGCCTCTCCTGCGTGCATCCGGGAATGTACGGGCTGTTCCTGATCGTCGAGGCGGTGACCCAGCTCCGCGGCCAGGCAGGCGAGCGCCAGCTTCCCGTCTGCGACGTCGCCCTCGTCCACGGCAATGGCGGCACGCTGTCGAGCCAGGTGACGGTGCTGCTCGGCTCCGACGCGGCGCTGTAGCCGAAGCGCCAGCCGTCGCAGAAGCTTCACCCCTCCGGGGCAGCGCGACGCGCCAGCATCCTGCCGTTCGCAACGACAGGAGGACGGCATGAAGATCGAGATCGACGGAGACAGCCCCGAAGCGGTGGCGCTCGCGCTCCTGCACCTGGTTGCGGAGGCCGAGGGCAGGCTCGATGACGAGGGCAGGATCGTCGGCGCGAGCCGCGCCTGGCTGCTTGATGCCTATGTCGAGTGCCTCGCCGCCGTGAACGGCGCAAGGACTTTTGGCCGGGACGACAAGGAGGAGGAGGACGACGGCGACGACGAGGAGAGCGAGGGCGACGAGGACGAGGGCGGCGACGAGGAGGAGGACGAGAAGGAGGACGAGGAGGAACACGAGGAGGAGCGGAAGGAAAGGGCAGATACCGCGCCCCGACGCAGGCGCTGAAGGCTCCTGCCCCGCCTCTTGCCCGTGCCGGCCTCTGCCGGCACCCTGGCTAGGGGCCGGCCGCGCCGGCCGCGTCTCGGTCGGGGGAACGTAGGGGATGGCCGCGGAGGCTGCGTCTGGGTCGCCTGCTCAGCGGCGGTTCGCGTCGCTTGATGCGTTGCTCGCGCCGCGCAGCGTCGCCGTGCTTGGCGCAAGCCAGGATCCGCTCAGGATCGGCGGCAGGCCGATCGCCTATCTAAAGGCGCGCGGCTTCTCGGGGCCGATCCTGCCTGTGAACCCGAACCGCGAGACGGTGCAGGGCCTGCGCGCTTGGCCGCGTCTTGCCGACGTCCCCGGCGAGGTGGACGCCGCCATCATCGCCGTGCCCGGCCCGGCCGCCGACCAGGCGGTGGCCGACTGCATCGCCAAGGGGGTGAAGGCGGCGATCATGTTCACCGCCGGCTTCGCCGAGGTCGACGCCGCCGGCGCTGCGGCTCAGGCACGCCTTGCCGCGGCAGCGAAGGCGGCCGGCATGCGGCTTCTCGGGCCGAATGCGCTCGGCCTCTTCAACGCCCGAATCGGCTGGTTCCCGATTTTCTCCTCGAGCTTCGAGAACGGCTGGCCGAGGCCAGGGAGGATTGGCATCGCGAGCCAGTCTGGCGCCTACGGCACGCACCTCTTCGCGCTCGCCCGGGACCGGGGCCTGGGCACCCCGCTCCTGATCACCACAGGCAACGAGGCGGACGTGACGGTGGGCGAGGCGATCGGCTGGCTCGCCGAGGACGAGGGGACGGACGTGATCGTCGCCTATGCGGAGGGGATACGCGACGGCCCTGCCTTTCTCGCCGCGCTCGAGACGGCGCGACGGGCGCGCAAGCCGGTGGCGATCATCAAGGTTGGACGCTCCGCCCTGGGCGCGCGCGCGGCGCGGAGCCACACCGCCTCGATCGCCGGCGACGACGCGGTGACTGAGGCGGTGCTGCGCGACGCCGGCGCGTTGCGCGCGCGAAACACCGAGGAGCTGCTCGACGCAGCGGAGGTGGCGACACGGCGGATCTACCCAGTCGCCAACACGCTCGGGGTGGTGACGATCTCCGGCGGCGCGGGTGTGCTGATCGCCGATGCCGCGGAAGCGCTCGGCCTTCCCATGCCGCCGATGCCCGCGGCCGCGCAAGCGAGACTCAGGGCGCTTGTGCCGTTCTGCAACCCTGCCAACCCGGTCGACTGCACCGCCCAGGCCTTCAACGACATGTCGGTGATCGGCGCCTTCGCCGACAGCATGCTCGGCGACGGCGGCTACGCCTCGGCGATCGCCTTCTTCACCCAGGTCGGCGCCTCGCGGAGCGTCGCGCCAGCGCTGAAGGAACAGCTCGATAGGGTTGTGGCGAGATACCCTGACCGGCTGTTCATCCTCTCCGTCACAGGCGCTCCGGAGACGATCCGGGTATGGAAGGAGGCCGGCTATCTCGTGTTCGAGGACCCGACACGGGCAGTCACTGCGGTCGCAGCGATGGGCCGCTTCGGTGAGGCCTTCGCCCGCCCGGAGGCGTTGCCTGCCCCGCCGATCGCCCTGCCTCTCCCCCACACCGCCCCGGACGAGGCGGAGGCCAAGCGGCTCCTCTCGGCGATCGGCATCACCGTGCCTGAGGAGGTCGTCTGCACCTCCGCCGAGGAGGCGGCAGAGGCGGCAGCGCGGCTCGGCTTTCCGGTCGCGCTCAAGCTCGTCTCGCCGGACGTCGCGCACAAGAGCGAGATCGGCGGCGTGCGGCTCGGCGTTTCCGGCACGGAGTCGGTTCGTTCCGCTTTCGCCGAGATCATCGAGGCAGCCTCCCGCCATGCGCCGAAGGCGCGCCTCCACGGCGTGCTCGTCTCGCCGATGCTCTCGGGCGGGGTCGAGTGCATCATCGGCGTCAGTCGCGACCCGGTGTTCGGCCCGGTGGCGATGGTCGGCCTCGGCGGCGTGTTCGTCGAGGTGCTGCGCGATGTCGCGCTGCGCCTCTGCCCGTTCGGCGAGGCGGAAGCCGAGGCGATGATCCGAAGCTTGCGCGGCTTGCCGCTGCTCGACGGCGCCCGCGGCCGGCAGAGGATGGACATCCCGGCGCTCGCTGCCGCCCTGTCGCGTCTGTCGCGCTTCGCAGCTGGCGCGGGGCCGAGGCTGCGCGGCCTCGAGGTGAACCCGATCCTCGTCTTACCGGAGGGGCGCGGTGCGGTCGCGCTCGACGCCCTTCTGACCCTGGAGGAGACCGATGCCGCTTGACCCGGAGAGGCTGCTCGCTTTCCCCATCCCGGAGGTGCGCCAGACGCTGACGCGCAAGGACACGATCCTCTACGCGCTCTCGGTCGGGCTCGGCCAGGACCCGATGGACGAGTGGCAGCGGCGCTTCGTGTTCGAGCGGGGGCTCATGGCGCTGCCGACCATGGCGGTCGTGCTTGGCTATCCCGGGTTCTGGCTTGGCCGGCCCGAGACCGGGGTGGATGCCGCGAGGGTGCTGCACGGGGAGCAGTCGATCACGCTCCATAGGCCGCTGCCGGTGGAGGGCGTCGTGGTGGGGCGGACGCGGATCACCGGGCTGATCGACCGCGGCGCGGCTAAGGGGGCGCTGCTCTATTCCACCCGCGAACTGACCGACGGCGAGGGCGCTCCGCTTGCCACTCTCGAGAGCACCTCGGTGCTGCGCGGGGACGGCGGCTTCGGCGGCCCTGAGGGGCCGGTGAAGCGGCCCCACCCCACGCCGGAGCGCCCGCACGACGCCGCGCTTGCGCTCGCCACGCGGCCCGAACAGGCTCTGCTCTACCGGCTCAACGGAGACGACAACCCCCTGCATGTCGATCCGGCCGTTGCCGCCCGGGCCGGTTTTCCACGCCCGATCCTGCACGGGCTCTGCACCTTCGGCGTGGCCGGGCATGCGCTCATCCGACTCGCCTGCGGCGGCGCTCCGGAGCGGCTTGCGCACATGAGCGTCCGCTTCTCCGCCCCGGTATTCCCGGGCGAGACGATCGAGACGCGCGTCTGGGACGAGGGCAGGGGCGCCTTCGCCTTCGTCGCGCGCGTGGTGGAGCGGGACGTCACCGTGCTCTCCAACGGGCTTGCGCGGGTGGTGCCGTGATCGACAAGTTCGTGCGCACGGCAGCCGAGGCGCTCGCCGGCGTCCGCAGCGGCGCGACGGTGCTGATCGGCGGCTTCGGCCAGGTCGGCACCCCGAACGCGCTGATCGAGGCGCTGTCGGAGCTCGATCTGCGCGACCTGACCGTGGTGAGCAACAACGCCGGCACCGGCACGCACGGGCTTGCGCGAATCATGGCGGAGGGGCGCGTGCGGAAGATCGTCTGCTCCTTCCCGCGCAGCGCCGGGTCGGTCGTGCTCGAGGAGCTCTACCGCGAGGGGCGGATCGAGCTCGAGATCGTGCCGCAGGGAACGCTTGCGGAACGGCTGCGCGCGGCCGGGGCGGGAATCCCTGCCTTCTGGACCCCGACCGCAGCGGGCACCCTACTTGCCGAAGGCAAGGAGACGCGCGTGTTCGATGGCCGCACCTGCGTGCTTGAGCACGCGCTGAAGGGGGACGTGGCGCTGATCGAGGCCTGGGCGGCGGACCGCTGGGGCAACCTGACCTACCGGCGGTCGGGGCGGAACTTCAACCCGATCATGGCGATGGCGGCAGACTTCACCGTGGCGCAGACGCAGCACGTCGCGGAGCTCGGCGCGCTTGATCCAGAGGCGATCGTCACCCCTGGCGTGTTCGTGGACCGCGTCGTGCACATCCCCTACGGTGACCCCGATCTCGGCAAGCCGCTCTACTGAGGGCGAGAAGGAGAGGACGTGATGGAGGCAGCCGTCGAGCCGAAGCCGCTCAGCCGAAGGCAGATGGCCGCGCGCGTTGCCGCCGACATCCCAGAAGGCTGGATCGTCAATCTCGGGATCGGCATCCCGACGCTCGTGGCCGACCATGTGCCTGCCGAG
>Ga0308411_10000128_pt1 | contig 43557 bp, 41 predicted proteins | sample HotsprottomLayer_2_FD_203530 | JGI IMG/M metagenome (GOLD analysis project Ga0308411, IMG submission 203530) | Hot spring phototrophic mat microbial communities from Octopus Spring, Yellowstone National Park, Wyoming, United States -... | ecosystem: Environmental > Aquatic > Thermal springs >... | reverse complement strand
ATTTTACTATTATTTCTTCTTCTATATCCTTACAGGTAGAAACAAGATTCTGAATGGTAGCTCTGTCAAGGTATGATGGTATCTTTTGAGATACTTTTGGTCTTAAGATTTTTAAATCTTCCTTAGGGATGATATTGAGTTTATAAACTTTCTGTAAGAAGTCAAAAAAACGGTAAACTGAAGAGATTGAAACAGCTACAGAAGAGCTTACATTTCCTTTTTCATAAAGGGAGTTTTTAAACTTCATAATATCTTCAAAGGTAAGCTCCTTAACTTCCTTATCTCCAACTACCTTTAAAAGAAGATTTAATTGTTTTAAATAAGTTTTTACAGTGGCATCTGAGTAGATGCCACTGGTGTATTCTTTAAATCGTTCTATGGCTTTTGAGAGGGTCATTCAGGGTTAGTTGTCTATGGGTCTTTCTACTCCGTCATCACCTGTTACGGTGATTTTTGCATTTTTTAGTATTTCTTCTGCTTGTTCTTCTGTTGCTCCGTTCATTATCAAGGCTCTTTTGATGTCTTGTCTCATCTTGAGGACTACTCTTTCTACTTCGGTTAACTCTCCTACTCCTTCAAATCCTTCCATGTTGTTTGTTTTTTCTGCCATTTGCTCCTCCTTATTTTTGTTATATATATATTATAGAACTTTTTAGTAACCAAAAATTTTTTTATAATATATTGCAGGAAGATATATAAAGAATTGCCTGAATAAGATTATGTTTTTTCTGTGGAAAATCTTCAGGGGTTGTTTTTGCTACAAGTTCTTCATCAATAAGTTGAATTCCGAAACTTTTTAAATTAGAATTAAGAATCTGTCTTTTTTCTGGTGTAAATTCAAAACCACTTAATCGGAGGTTTGTTATAGTTTGCCCATTATCAGTTAAAATAAGTCCACCATCTGACTTTTTTACATATATTTGTAAATGGTCATTGTGTCTATCAAGAAACGGGGTGGTAATTTCATATATGCCATTTATCTCCTTAATGCTTATATTTTGGCGAAGCCATTCAATATAAGCATTAACCAAATTTTTGCAAGATTTTGTCATAGCAAAATAATTATTTTATCTTTTGTATTTTCTTCTTTGGTTCTAATAAGGCAAGTTGTTTTTGTGTGTTGTATGTCGCATATGATCTGTTTGTCGCATATGATCTGTTTTTTGCTATATTAACTTCTTTTAATCTCTTTTGAGCAATTTCTACATATTCACGATTAATGTCAATCCCAATAAATTTCCTTCCAAGATTTTTAGCAGCGACAGCAGTTGTCCCACTCCCAACAAATGGATCCAAAACAATGGCATCTTCTGAAAAAGTTGTTAGTGCAATTATATATTCGCAAATTGCTAAAGGTTTTACGGTTTTATGTGTATTAAAATTGCCTTTTTCTTCTCTGCCAGGCTTTGGCAAAAGAAAACATCTATCTATGTCTTCAGTAATTTCTTGAGTAGTTATAACATTAGAGGGGAACATGTTTTTACCAATTTTTACATTAGTATTTATGAGTCCAACATTATACTTCATTATATTATGTAAAAATGTTTTTTCATATTCTTTTTGAGCCATTACAATAGGCTCAAAACACGATTTTATCTGAGGTGTTTTCCATCCTTTTAATTTCTCTTTTATCTCATTTTTTTTCTTTTTATCAAAGTTTTCTTTTTCAATAAAATGGTTAAGAGACATAGCTTTTGGTTGATTTTGTGTATAGAGCCATATAAAACAATCCCTAATTAAAAACCCTGCATCATCAATTGCAGAAACTGCTCTATGATAAAGTCTTGGGCTTGAAAATGAAAAGAAAAAACCACCTGGTTTTAATACTCTATAAATTTCTTTTGATATTTTAAAATACCACTCATAAAACTTTTTCCCTTGTTCTTTGTCAAATTTCATTCCAGGTGGAAGAAATTTGACAACATGACAGTAATCTGTTATTTTTGATACTGTTTTAGGATCCCAACTATTATCCATTTTATCCAAAAAATAAGGTGGGTCAGTTAAAACAAGGTCTATTGAATTATCCTCAATTTCACGCAATATTTTTTCTGCATCTCCAAGTATAATTTTGTTTATAAACTTATCATTCATTAGGATTTACTCCCTTAAATTCTTCATATAGGATTTTATAAACCTTCCATCTAATTTTTCTTTCTGACCTTTTTATAACATTAGGATTGGCTAATTTTATCACTCGTCCTCTTTCATCATAGACCCAATTATTTCTATCTGCCCTATTACACTTTTGGCATTGTGGAATAATATTGCCAGAGATTAATGGTTTATTAGGATCCATATGGGCTTTTTGCAATCGGGTAATAGTATTTGGCCAATGGATATTAGGCTCACCTTCCTTTGAACCACAAGTAGCACACCTATATCCATATTGTCTTTTCAATTCCTCCCATTCTTCTGTATCTTCTATTCTATGACCATGAAAGGCTGGATAAGGTTTTTCAAGAGAAATAAGTTGGTATTCTCCTCGTGCAAGAATTACATCTCTATTATCACGACCACCTGCAGCAATAAACCATCCCTTTTGTGCTCCAAGATGCCTTGCTTGTTGGACATCAGCCACATTCGGGTAGTATTGACGAATAAACTGCGTAAGTTTTTCTTTTGAAATTTTTTTTGTATCAGGATAATCTTGTGCCAAATAAACTAAAACAAGGGCATCCTTGGTATAATTACCTTTTGCATTAATTAATTTAGGGAGTTTTACTCCATATTTTTCTAAAAAGTTCTTGTGATAATAACTAATCATATTATAGATTGTTTCAATTTCACTATTAGATAGATTATTTTTCATAATTAATTTAATTCCTTTGTTTTTACAAATATTATATATAATTTTATAAAACTTTTCACCACTTTAATTTTAATATTCTTTAACTTTATATCTGACTCTCGTCAAAACAACTTTCCACATTACCAATCAAGTTCTTCAATACATTGTTCTACAGGGGTTGCCAGCCATTCTTTTATAGATTCACGCATTCCATGAATGCTCAAAAGATACAATGTTTCTTGTATAGCTCTCCAGTCATCCTCTGAAATAAGAACAGCATTACCCTTTTTGCTTGTAATAATTATAGGTTTATGGGATAGGTTGACTTTTTCAATAAGATGGTAAAATTTATTTTTTGCTTCATTTGTTGTTATAGCTAGCATAATAATCCCCTTTCTAATTATAGAACTTATAGTAACCAAAAATTTTTTTATGAAGAAATGTTTTTCTAATTTCGTAGAATCACTCAGAAACGGTTTTTGGATTACAGGGGGATATTAAGATGCCCGTCGGTATAAAAAATAACTTATAAGCGATTTTAAGAACTAATTTATTTTGGCTAATAACTTCATTTTATTAGCCAAATTTTATGTTTTATTTTATTCTTTTGATATTTTTTTTGAGACGGAATAAAACTTCATTTTCAGTAAAAATTATCTTGAACTTTTTAAGATAATATGTATTATCTTAAAAATTTGCCTTAAATAGGTGTCTATGACTATACATAAATGAGTAGTTGAAATTACCACTCATCAAGGGGGATAAATCGGAATGGTTTTCGGAATAAAATTCGGAATAAGTTTCGGGATAATTCTTGAAAATTATGGTTACAGAAACATAGCCAGAAAGCTCAAATGCTTTAGCATTGAGATGAATGGTTACTGCGATGTTCATATATATAAGGGAGAAAAATGAACCAACGCATTTTAACAAAAAGAGAAACACAACAAAGACATAAACAGATGATTTGCAAATCTTATGAACTTAAGATAGACAAGTCTCATTTAAGCAAAGAACTTGCAAATCATCTTAGACAGCTATTTCTTGAGGCGAAATGGTTTACAAACTATGCCATAGCAAATGGAATATTTGAAGTTGACTATAAAATAAAGACAGTTCAAATAAAAGTAAAGGATACTTTTGAAGAAAGACAGATTAAACATCTATCTTCTCAGATGAGACAGGCAATTATTGATAAACTTAAACAAGATGTAAAAAATCTTTCAATTCTTAAAAATAATGGGCATAAAGTAGGCAAAATAAAATTTAAAAGATTTGTTAAAACAATTCCTCTTAAACAATTTGGAGTGACCTATGCAATATGCGATAAAAACCATGTAAGAATACAAGGCATAGGCAAGAAAGTAAGGGTAAGAGGAATAAAGCAAATCCCTACAGGTGCTGAATTTTCTAATGCTTATCTTATTCAGGATTACGGAGATTATTATCTCAGGGTTATAACATATCAAAATCCTGAAAATACCGTATCACAGGGAAATAGTAAAAATAATGCAGTAGGGATAGATTTTGGATTAAGGAATCAAATAACACTGTCTAATGGAATAAGTATCCAATACAGAGTTCCTGTTGTAACAAAAAAGTTAAGAAGACTTTATAAAAAGTTTAGCAAAACTCAAAAGGGATCTAACAACAGATTAAAGTTAAACCTTAAAATACAAAAACAATTTGCAAAAAGTAATAACATAAAGAAAGATATAAAAAACAAAATAGTACATTGTATTAGAGAAAACTTTTCAATAGTATGTTTTCAAAATGATGATATACGTCAGTGGCAAAGGATATGGGGGAGTAAGGTTTTGGATACTGCAATAGGTAAATTTAAGGATATTCTTAAAGAAAGAATACCAATATCTATTATGGTTAACAAAACTTTCCCCTCAACATATCTTTGTAGCCACTGTGGAACTATAAATAAGATATCTCTTGCTGAAGAAATTTATAAATGCCCTGTGTGTGGCTTTGTTATGCATAGGGATTTAAAAGCAGCAAGGGATATATTTTCTGAAGGATTAAAACGGCTACCTATGGAGCATAGGGAAGCTGCCCTGTTGTATCAGGGAAGATACGCCTGTGGAGAGGAGACCTCTACACGGATGCTGGAATACCTGAACAGTATTCCATACATCCGTGCAAGTTTTCTCTATGAAACAGGAAGCCTCACTGCTTTAGCGCGAGGTAGCTCACTACTTTCCCCTATATCCATATGAAAACCTTACTTCTTTGTGAAAAGCCATCGGTTGCACAAGATTTTGCCAAAGCAGTTGGCAATTGTAAGAAAGCCGATGGCTATTTTGAAAACGAAAATTACATAATCACATGGGCATTTGGGCATTTATGTGAACTCAAAGAGCCTGATGAATATAATCCTGCTTTAAAAAAATGGTCTTTGGATCCTCTCCCGATTTTCCCTGAAAAATTCCAATACAAAGTAATTAAATCAGGAGCAAAACAATTCCAGACAATCAAATCTTTGCTTAGTAAAGTTAGCAGTGTCTGTATATGTACAGACTGTGGAAGAGAAGGGGAAGCTATTGCAAGACTTATTCTTTATCAGGCTGGATGGAAACACTGGGATAAAACATATCGTTTTTGGACATCAGAGGCATTAACTCCTGAAGTAATCAAGAAGAACCTAAAAGCACTAAAGAAAGCAGCAGAGTTTGACAGGCTTTACAAGTCTGCACTTGCCCGTCAGTGGGCAGATTGGCTTGTAGGGATAAACTGCACAAGAGCTGTTACATGCAAAAACAGTGAATTATTTACGGTTGGTAGAGTTCAGACAGCAGTTTTAGCTCTTACTGTTCAAAGAGAAAAAGAAATCAGAAACTTCAAACCACAAAACTATTTTAATGTAAATGCAACATTTAAAAGGAGCTTAGATGAATTTACAGGCATTTATTTTAAGACGGCTCAAGGTGACAACAACGAAGAAGCTGATCAGGAGACGGATGATGAAGGCATTACTTCAAAGTTTGCTATTACAAAGAAAGATATTGCAGATAAAATCGTTACAGATGTCAAAGGTAAAACAGGCTTTATTAAAGAAGTAAAAAGCAAAGTTTCTTCTGAAAAACCACCACTGTTGTTTTCCCTTACAACATTGCAACAAGAATGCAATAGACTTTTTGGTTTTTCAGCAGACAAAACCCTTGAAATAGCGCAATCTCTTTATGAAAAACATCGTATTTTATCTTATCCAAGAACAGAATCACAGCATCTTGACCCGCAATATGCAGAACACTGTGGAAGAATTCTTAACCAGATAAAAAGTGTTATTAAGTTTGATTTAAGAAAATGTAGCATTGACAAAAACAACAAAAGAATTTTTGACTTAAGCAAATTAACAGATCATCATGCACTAATCCCACAGGGAGTGCCTACACAACAGCTTACAGAAGATGAAAAGAAAGTGTATGAATTAGTCTGTAAACGTTTTATTTCTGCATTTTATCCAGACTGCAAATTCAAAAATACCACTGTTTACATACAGATTGGTGAACACAGCTTTATGGCAAAAGGGAAAGTTTTACTTGATGCTGGATGGAGAGAGATTTATGGTGGATTAAAGTCTGATGTAATTCTCCCTGAACTTGCAAAAGGAGAGAAAGTTTTAGTATCTCAGGCACAGATAATTGAGAAACAGACACAACCACCACCAAGATACACTGATGCAACACTGCTTGAAGTGATGGCTAATGCTCATAAAGTTGTTCAGAACGAAAGTCTGAAAAAAATACTCAAAGAGAATGCAGGTATTGGAACACCTGCAACACGTGCAGTGATATTAAAAAATCTTCAAGACAGAAAATACCTTGTAAGGAAAGGTAAAATACTTATCCCGACACAAAAAGCAGAATTTTTGATAGAACTTCTTAAAGGAGAAAAAGTTGCATCAGCAGAATATACAGCAGTGTGGGAACAAGAGCTTGAAAAGATAGCAAAAGGAGAAAGTGGTAGTATTTTGCCGTTTTTAGAAGATATAAAAAAGTATGTGACCGAGTTTTTAGAAAAAATAAAAAGCAATCAGGCTGTTTATCAAAAGCCTACTTATCAGAACAGTAATAAGCAATCACATAATAAAACAAGTCAAGAAGAAGTTCACCAAAAACAATATAACAAATCATATCAAAAGACAACATACAGTAAAAATACTCAAAGAAAAAGCTATTCAAACAAAAGCAACAAATATCAAAAATCTAACAAATCAAAAAGCTCTTTTTCTTATAATAAAAAAAGCTATCCCAAAAAGAAAGGAGGTGAAAGATAGTGACAAAGGCAGAGCTTATTACTGAGATTGCTCGCAAAACTGGCTCAACAAAGAAGGATGCAGAGAAATTCCTTGAGGCATTTATTGGAGTTGTCTCTGCTACTGCAAAGAAAGGAGATGTAATCAGACTTCCACGTTTTGGAGTATTCAAGGTTGTAACAAGAAAGGAACGTATAGCAAGAAACCCAAGAACAGGAGAAAAAGTTAAAGTTCCAAAAACACGGTTACTAAGGTTTACTCCTTCTTTAGAGCTACGCTCTCTATAGCTCCCTCCTCTTTGAAAAGCTCCAGAGAACCCCTCCCTCTGGGGCTTGTTTTTTTAATGTTTTATAAAAACAGTTATGCATGATTGCTTGATATTGCTTATTGCATAAAGTTACTCTGTTTTCTGTTATTTTTATGAGCTACTCTCTCATGTAGCTCCTCCTCCTGACTTGCCAGTCGCCGAAGAGTTTGCCCCTCCCTTCGGTGGCTGGTTTTTTAAAGAGCAATTTTGTTTTTGATTTATAAGGTTACTTTAGTTTCTAATTGCAATACAATGCAATATTTAGCAGAACACATAGAATATATACAACAAAAAACCGCTGAGAGCAATTCATACGACCTCCATGAAGTTGAGACTTTTGGGCAGATTGTTGATTTTATAGAAGAACTTTCTGCTGAGTATGAAATCCCATTTGAAGATGCTTTAGACCAAGCAGAGTTTGCGTTAAGTTATGCTTTAAGCGAGAAATTAAATATAGATATTCAAGTTTATCTAAGGCAGAATTGTAGAATTCTTGGTTTTTCTGACAACAAATCTTTTAAGATCAGACCAAAACAGATACCTAAGGATGCGATTGCTTATGCAAAGGATTTTCTTAGGTATAGATTTCTTTGTTTGAATGCACAGAGAATTCTTTATGATGCAAAAAAGCTTACAAGAACAGTTGTAACAGGAACAATAAAGAGAATTATAGAGAAAAATCTTTACGTAAAATTTCAAAACCCGCATGCTATGACCGAGGGAGGGAGGGTTTTAATAGGGATATGCCCCCTGGAGCATCAAACTCCGAAAGAAAGAGGGGCATATAGGGAGGGAATGATTTTACCTTTCTTCGTGACAAGCGTGCGGGGCATAATTGAAAATGAAATGCCGAAGGTTGTAATTACACTTAGCAGGAATTCTATATCTTTCCCTGAAGCATTGCTTAGGCAGTTGTTGCAGGATAATGGCATTTTTATAGAGTTAAAAACAGTTCGTCGCATTGCAGGAGCTTATGCTGTGATACATGCAAGTGAAAAAGTGCCTAAAGAATATATAAAAAAAGTAACAGAAATACTTAAAGAAGGAGTAATTGTTAAATATTAAGGAGTTTTGCTATGAGCATGATAAGAAAAATTTTAAAAACTCTTGGATTTTCTGTTAATGGAAGAAACTTGATTGAAAGAGCAAAGCAAGAGAAACTGACATTTTTAGGTGAAGGGTATGCTCTTTCTGATACTCACAAAAGAAAAATTCCTCTTTACATTCCTGATTCACACAGAAAAGGGCATTTTTGGTGTTTTGGGACGACCCGTGCAGGTAAAACCAGACTAATGGAGAAAATGATTGAGCAGGATATAAGAAAAGGTTATTCAGTGGTGGTTATAGATCCTAAAAGCGATATTCAGTTATTTAGCAAAATTGTTCAGGTTGCTTTTGAAGAAAGAAGGCACGAAGACTTAATTTTTATAACTTCAATATTTCCTGAATACTCTGCTGTTATAGACCCACTTGCATACTATTATATGCCTGAAGAGCTTGTTGCCCATATAATTTCAGGAGTGCCTGTTGAAGAACTATTTTTCTACAAAGTTGCATACGAAATCAGTATGGTTCTTGTTCAGGCATTATTATTAAAAGCACAGGTAGAAAACAAAAAGCATTCTTTTAACATAAACGAAATTAAAGACAGAATGAGCAGAGAAGAAATTGCAGAATTACTCAAAGAAATTCAGGTTATAGACAAACCAGAAGCAAGAGAAATAGAAAAGAACATGGAGAAAATAGTCAACTCTCCGCATGATTATTATTCAAAAATTTCCACATCTTTAAGAGTAGCATTGATGCAACTTTCTGCTGGCAATATTGGAAAACTTGTTGGGAAAGCTGACGAAAACAGATTCATAAAAAGACTTGAAGATGGTAAAAGGGTTATTTTGGTTGCACATCTTGGAGCATTGCTTACTGAAGATGCAGCGAAAGTGCTTGGGAAAGTAATTGTGAGCATGATAAAAACCTATGTTGGGAGAGTTTTTTTAAGTGGTGGAGTGGTAGATCCTCCACTTTCTCTTTATATAGACGAAGCACAAAATGTGCTTTATTATGGCATTGAAGACTTATTTGCAAAAGCTGGTGGAGCAGGTGTATGGGTTCATGCTTTTAATCAGTCTGTAAATCAGATATATAAGGAAGTTGGGCATAATTTGGGGCGTTCTATACTTGACAATGCAAACACCAAAGTCTTTATGAGGGTGCCTGATACAGATACGGCTGAATATGTAGCAAAACACTTTGGCACAAGAAAGAGAATTTCTCCTTCAATATCTCCTGGTGGTGGAATAATTACCAAAGAAGTTGAAGAACCGCTTGTTAAGCCTGAGGATGTTCTTAAGCTTGGACCGAGACAGTTTTATCTTTTTACTTATAATGGGCAGTTTAAGGGGAGAACACTTGATGTTGAAGAAAATTATATAGAAATAAAATTTCCGAAAATTTCAGCAGAGCTTCAAGGAGTATTAGCATGAAAGAGCCTTTTTTGGTAATGTTTGTAGTAGGAGTTTTACTTCTTCTGTGGGCATTAAAGCCTGCGAAGAAGAATGCTGAAGAAAACAGGGCTAATGGAGAAAAGCAAGAAATTAGCATAGAAGATATTTCTATTATTTGGACAAAGAGAAAAGAAGCTTTAATCAGGCTTGAAGAACTTGCAAGATTATGGAGAAACTTTAATACAACTCAGGAACAAAATGATATTCCACACTTCTTTACTCCTGTAGTAAGGGAATTTTTTGAAAAACACATAAACAAAAAGCCTTTCTATACAGGCAATGTAAAGACAGTAATAAACAATCTTCTTACTTTACTTGACACAGAAGGTAATATCCCAAGTGTTGTATCAGGGCAGAATGAGACTGAAAGCAAGATACCTGAAAACACATACAAAATGCTTGCACAGGTATCATTAGCAGAGCATACTATACATGTTGCAGAAGAAATACTTGCAATAGTGCCTTATGGTGCTAATCTTCCGATAGCACTTATTTCTGCACTTGCACATGATTTAGGCAAAATGCCAAAGTTCAGGAAGCAGTATTATTCACTTGGAGACCATCCATTTATATCTGTAACAGTGCTTGAAAGCATAGGTGGATTTAAAGAGCTTGTGTATAAGGATGACATAATGCAAGCAGTAAGAGACCACCATCTTAAACCAAAGGGCTATGTAGGAGAAAATCTTAAAGAAGCTGATACAAGAGCAAGAAGGAGAGAGCTTACGGAAGTTCAGAAAAAGCTGGCAATGTCTCCTCCTCCAGATGCTTTTGAAAAATCCGAACCAAACATAGACATAGAAATTCCGAAAGACAACATAGATACAAAAAACTTAAAAGAAGGAGTTGTTGACGAAGTAACAATTCTTATGGAAACTCCCACAGATGAAATCCCTATTACTACTTCAAACCCAACAAACTCATCAAACCAAACTCCCACTCAAACTCTCACCAAACAGCCATTTACAAACCAAACCCAAACCCCATCAAACTCTCATCAAACTTTCTCATCCTTCACCCCTTCTGCCACAAAGCTTGACAAGTCTGATAAGTCTGACAAGTTTGACACAAGCTATATAGAGCCTGACAAGGCAGATGAGCCTGATGATATACCTGCGATATTTAACTATCAGCCTGCAAAGCTTAAAAAGCCTGAGCCAGAAACAACAGTAGCAGATATATTCATAAACACACAAACAGAGACTCCTACTGAAGAAGAGCAGAAGCCTGAGGAAATTCCTATGCCGTGGTTTAACCCTGAGGAGTTTCTTTTAAAGATATTGCCTTATGTAAACAAGATTATAAATGGGAGATGGTCAGCAGTAAGCATGCCTAATGGAGTTGTATATATACAGCCAAGACTGTTTTGGAATGTGCTTACAGAGATGGCAGCAGAAAAAGGTATTACTGAGCTTGTGTATTATGAAAACGATAAAACAATGAAGAGAAACTGTATCTATACAGTTTTAAATCAGATACAACAGCACAAAAATGCAGTTGAAATCTCTTTAATTAAAAAAGGATATTTTTCTGCTCCTTTTATTGTAAAGATGAAGTCTGGTGATACAAGTAGAGTGCTTTACATACCACTTAAAGCACAGGAAGCCTTTGGAATAAGTGTCGGTGAGCTTGAGGCAAGAAAAGAAGGTAAAGTAAGAGATATAGAAGATATCTATCCACCATACAAAGAAATTGATTGATAGATAAGGTTACTCTGTTTTGCACTATTATGTTAGATCGTTTCAGATTAAATCATTACTGAGAAAGTGAGGGGAGTTATGCAAGTTAACTGGTTATCGGTAAATGTATCCAAATCGAAAAACCATAAGGCACTTTTTTCAGCTGCGGGGATTAAAGTTGTTTATGGAGAATCTCAGGATACATTTACTTCGCAGGTAATTGAATCTACGAATGTTAAAGATGCTTATAACTATCTGCAAACGAAAAATATACAGAGCATAGCGAAAGCGGTTTTTTGTGAAGGCTGCGAGGTAAATTCTTCTTGTCTTCCTTTTATAGAAGCTCTTGCATATAAAGGCTATGCTTATTTTTGGCGTTTTGATGATTTACTCTGGTTTTTGAAATTTGCGATGAGATTAATTTATAACCCTAACGACATTATTGATTTAATGCATACTGTTGAAAGAGGCAATCATAGTGCAAATGTGGCTCAATTATGTTCTTATGTTGGAGAGGCTTGTGGGTTAACAGATTTCCCATGGGAAGATGTTTTGTATCATGATATAGGTAAAATTGCTATCCCACAGAGTCTGCTTTTTGCTCCAAGATATCTAACAGAGGTTGAAAAAAGACTTGTTCGATTGCATGTTATACATGGGAGAAACTTAATAAAAACTTTAAACTTTAATGGTATAAAAGAGCTTTTTGCTCTATATCATCATGAAAAATATAATGGCGAAGGATATGTGAAAGGATTAAAAGGTTCTGATATCCCGAAGTTTGTGAGAATTCTTACTCTTTGTGATGTTTATGAGGCATTATCCTCTAACCGTCCATACAGGTCAGCACTTGATGAAGATATTATATTTTCGTTTTTACAGTCTAAAAGTGGGGGGTGGTTTGACCCAGAGTTGGTTACTATCTTTTTAGATATTTTTATAAGAAAACAACGATTCGAAGAAAACTCAGAAGAGGGCTATAAAATATGAAAGTTAAACATATATTAATTACAGCATTAATTTCGTTTGTGATTTCTGCTGGTAGTATCTTTGTTTATGACCAGTTTTTTGCCCAGAAAATAATAATGTTTGACTTAAAAGGGTATATAGCTACTTTAAGGGATCTTTATATAGCAGGCAAAATTGATGACAAACAACTTCAGTCTGCAATAGATAGAATTGAAGTTGTGGTAAATAGTCAGCCAAAAAGAAAAATTATTATAACTTCAGATGTTTTATTAGGAGGTAACAGAGTTGAAAACATTACTCCAAAATTTGAAAGAACAAATATTCAGCAAAGCACAACGCAGAAGTAGGTTTTTCAGTCTGAAGGCAGAAAGATTGTTAAGAAACAGAAAGAAATTGCTGATTTTTCTTACATTTATTGCAGTAGTTAGCCTGGCAGGAGTTTATATAGCCGACAACATTGTTATTGCCAGCGGACAAAGTCTGGACAAGAAATTTTTTCTTAAGGCTAATGGGGACATTAAAGTGGGGGATTATGTGGTTGTTTATATTCCAGAAGATCCTATTGTCAAAGATAAAAAATTAAGCAAGAAAGTAGTCTGTCAGGGAGGGCAAACTTTAAAGATAGTAGAGGATGATTATTTTTGTGATGATACATATATTGGTAAAGCAGTAAAGCAAACAAAGGATGGGGTTCCTGTTGAGCCATATAATCCCTGTGTGTTACAGGAGACAATGCATTCTCCTTTTGATTTTTACAAAATAAAAGCAGGAACCTGTATATATAAAATTCCCGACGGATATTACTTTGTTGCGGGAACTCATCCACGAAGCTATGATTCTCGTTACTTTGGGCTGGTATCGAAAAAAGAAATTATTACAAAAATAGAACCGTTGTTTTAAGTGGAAAAGATGAGCAGAAGGATATTTACAATAAACGTAATTGTTTTATTTCTGTTGTTCTCTATTTCTTCTGTATATGCCGAAGATAAAAAAGAAGAAACAGTAACACAAAGATATTACAGGAATTCAGAAAAAGAAGGCTGGTGGTGGTATAAAGACTATGTAAAAGAAAAGAAAGAAGAAAAAAAGAAAGAAACAGAGCAGGCAAAAGAAGAATCAAGGAAAGAAACAAAGCCAGAGATAAAGCCTTTAACTGAATATGCATTTGAAGAACTGATGAAGATGCATCCTGATGAGCTGTCAAAAATATATGATCACTATTTAAAACTTGCTGTTCAAAATCCTTCAGAAGAGAATGTTTACAATTTCTACAACATTCAGGATGTAGTTCGGAAAAAAGCCCTTGCATTTGCAAAAGTATCTGGCTATGTATGGCAGAAATATCCTGATCTTACAACAGAAAAGGATGTTCCGATAGTAGGCCCTGGCATAGTACAGACAACGAAGCTAACCATGAATGAAATACAGAGTTATATAAAAAGTGTAAATCGGGACTTTGGTTTAATTGTATTTATATCCCCTACATGCCATTATTGTGAAACTCAGCTCGGGATATTAAAGTATGCAGAAAGCGATGGAGTTCAAATAAAAACTGTTGATATAACAAAAAACCCTCAGGCACAAGTTAAATTTGGAATAACAACAACTCCGACGATAATTCTGGTTGATAGAACAACAGGGCAGTACATGCCAATCAGTGCGGGAGTTATGTCTCTTGAAGATATATACATAAGGATTGTAAGAGCGATGAAACTTTTAAGTGGAGAGTCTCCAGAGCAGTATGCAACTTATGAGTATCAGAAAGGTGGAGGGCTTGATGTAACAACCCCACCACCATTATGGAAAGACAAAAAAGTGAATAAAGGGGGTAAATAAATATGCCTGATTTTTCAGGTTTATTAGGCTTAGTTGGCTTAAAGAAAACTTTAGAAGAACAGGAAACCTTAACACAGTCTGAGATTGAAAGTGAGTTTCAAAGAAGTAAGTTTTCTAACTTTTTACTGCCGAAGGCTTATGACCCTGAGACGAAAGTATTCTACTGTCAGGATGAAACAATTGGGTTAATGTTTGAGTTTGTTCCTGTGTTGTTGTTTGGGGGGCAGGATTTAAAGACGCTGGAAGGCTTGTTCAGAACAGGATATCCAGAAAAAACAGTATTGCAGTTTATGCTTTATGCTGATCCTGATTTGAAAATACATTTTGATTATTATGAGTATGCAAAACAGCATGCTCCTGATTTTATAAAGAAAGCATATAAATCTTTAAGGCAGTTTTATGAAGGTCAGGCTTATGGAAGTCCTCCAATAAGAAATTACAGAGGATTTTTCTTTATAAAAATGCCTGCAAAAAGTGTTAAGGAGAATCTTTTAAGAGAAATTATTACGAATACTATGGAAGTGCTTAAAGCAGTGGGATTAAATCCTGTACAATGTGAAGCAAAGGATTTTTTAAAACTTGTAAGGAGACTGCTTAATGTAAGAATATCGCAGAATGAAGAGGTTTGGGATAGATTTAGCCCGCTTAACAGACAGGTGATATACAGTGACACTGAAATAGAAATATTGACTGATGAAAATTTTATAAGAATTAAAGGGCATGATTATGATGAAAATGGTAATTCTGTTGAAAAAAATAGATATTTTAGATGTATAACACCAAAAAGTTTACCTGAAAGTATAGATTCCTTTTGGACTAATCTTGTTACAGGTTCTTATGAAGGAGTAAGCGGGGATTCATCTCAAATAAACACTCCTTTTTTACTGGTTCTTAATATAGTAGTTGAAGATTTAAAAGCAAAACTACATGCAAAGGCAAACCTTGTTTTAACACAACAGCAACTTGGATCTTTTATTGTTTCGCTAAGAAGAAAACAACAGGAATTTATCTGGGCAACAGGGGAGCTTGACAAAGGAGAAAAGTTTTTCAGAATAGTTCCTGCAGTCTGGCTTATGGGGGAAGATAAAGAGCAAGTAAGAACAGCAGTTTATAGAACCATCAGGTTATGGGAATCAACAGGTGCAGTAATGCAGGAAGATAAATACATTCTTGCACCATTTTTCTGTTACAGTCTTCCTTTTGGTTTTTATGCAGATAGCAAAACACTTGGATTGCTTGATAGAGACTTTGTAGTTCCCCTTAAAACTCTGCCTGCCTTGCTACCAATGCAAACTGACTATGCAGGAACTGGAGAACCTGTATTAATGTTTGTTGGGAGAAAAGGTCAACTGGTAGGATTAAATCTGTTTTCAAAAGGAGCATCTAATTATAACTTTTATGTTGCAGCACCAACAGGAAAGGGAAAATCTTTTACTGTTAACTATCTTGTTACAAATTATTACGGTGCAGGAACAAAGATAAGAATTGTTGATATCGGTGGCAGCTATAAGAAGCTTGTAAAGATATTTAATGGTAAGTATATAGATTTTTCTCCTGAATCAAATGTATCAATAAATCCTTTCTCTAATATAAATCTTGACCCTGAAGAAGTGAAATACGAAGTTTCGGTTATAACACAAATAATTATTCAGATGGCAATATCTTCAACAGGCAAATTCCCTGAAAATATAAATCAGGAAAGTGCTACAAATCTGGTTTCAAAAGCAGTTGAGTGGGCTGTTGCAAAATATGGAAGAGATGCGTCTATTGATGATGTTCAACAATGGCTTGCAAAATTCCCAGAATATCTTGAAGATACATCAGTGCTTTGTGCAGATGATAAATGCACAGAAGACTTTAAGCTGATTGCAACTCATCTTGCATTTAATCTTGATAAGTTTACATCAACAGGAAAGTATGGCAAATGGTTTCAAGGGAAAAGCACGATAGATATATCCCAGGATGATTTTGTTGTTCTGGAACTTGAACATCTTAAAAACCTTGAAGACCTGTTCAGAGTTGTTGTTTTACAGGTTCTTAATGAAACAACAAGAGATTTATACCTGAGTGATAGAGTTCACAAGAGAATGATAATAGTTGATGAAGCATGGCAATTTTTACAGGATACTCCACAGTTTCAAAAGGTTATAGAAGAAGGATATAGACGTGCAAGAAAGTATGGTGGAAGTTTTGGAATTGTAACACAGGCAATAACTGACTTAATAGATTTTGGAAGAGTAGGAAGAGTCATAAATGACAATAGTGCTTTTAAGTTTTTCCTTGAAAGTTCTTCCTTTGATAAAGCTAAAGAAGCCAATTTAATAGATTATGAAGGGGTTTTGCTTAATATACTTAAATCTATAAGGTACAATGCTCCAAAATATTCAGAAATATTCATTCACAGTGATGAGTTTGGCAAAGGAGTTGCAAGGCTGATGGTTGATCCGTATTCATACTACATATACACATCCAATCCAAAGGAAATATCAGAAATAGAATCAATGGTATCACAGGGGATGAGCTATGAAGAAGCAATTAATGAAATGGTTAAAAAATATCGTAGTAATAAGTAGTATTTTACTTTTGTTTTATCAGTGGTCTTTTGCAGACGAACAATCAGCGGAGGATACTGCAAAGACACAGTATGAGCAATTTAAAACCCGTGCAGGCAAATCTGATACTCTTCGGAAGAATTTCATAAACCCGCTTCTTGGTGGTGGAAACCTTAAAACCATAGACCTCAGTCAGGAGGGGCAGGTACAGATTGCCTGCCCTTCTTCTAAAGAGTTTTTAACTGTAATGATAAGACCAAAAGCAACAGGAGATTTTGATGCTGATATTTACTGGGATAGCAATTTTGATAACAGGATGGATAAATCAATGACTGTAAATGGGATATCAGGAGTATGTACCAATGGATTTATAGTTTGTGCCCCAGGAACATGGCAAAGCTGTAATCCTTATAAAATCACATTTGATAAATCTAACAGTAATTTATTAACTGAACCTGCAGCTATGTACGACCTTTCAGGATGTTTTTGTATAAATAATTCATGTGGTGGTTCACTGGTCTGGCAGAATCTTTCTTATATTATAAAAACCTTTGGGGGAGCAATTGCAGGAGCATTTCAGCAGGCAGATTCAAGATATGCTATCAGTGAAGCAAGAATAGATGGAACTGCCATATATTTTTACGGGCAACAGGCAAGCAATTGTTCTATAGTTCAGACACAGGGGGGCAGTGCCACTCCAGAACAGTATTATAACCCTAGGAATGCTACAATCTTAACACAGGCAGTAGAAAGCGAGACTGTATCTCAGCAAGGGAATCCTGATTCTTTTTATACTTTAATGGCTCGGGCTAATGAATCTCAACAGACAATTTTAAATAACTGCGTAATACAAAGAAACGTCTATGAAAATAGATTGGATTTATACGATATTATCGCTCCTGTTTCAGGTAATGGTGGAACTGTAAGACCCTGCGGAGACAGGTGTATACAGGTTGTATTAGGCTGGGAAGGAGATGACTACTGGTGTGGTTGCTGTAATATATATGAGCTTTATTACGATTTAATGGTTAAAAGACCTGATCTAATTGAGTCTGCTACTTTAGTTTATGCCGCATGGGATGACTGGATTCAGTTCTGGTTTAATAATTACCTTATCTGGAATGGTCCTTACGGAAACTGGACCTCTCCTACTGATTATCCTCCAGGAAACTGCGAATTATCTACATCCTGGAGACGGGGGCTTAATGTAGATGCAACACATTTTTTCAGCGGGATTCCTGTAAATTCCATTGTTAGAACAAAAACCCGTGTTGCAGTTTGCGGGTGTGGTGAGGGTTTCGGATTGCTGAACATCCAGGCTAAAAATTTCTGTGAAAAACAGGAAAGTATTTCTGATACCTGTCAGCAGTATGTTGGAGATCCAGCATGTACATTAAAAGATGAAATTGTTGATGGGGTATATACAGTGAGAAATGGAATAAGAACGGGGCTGACTCCTGTTCCAATCTGCAGAAACTACTGTGGAGAACCTTATTGTCCTCCATACTGGAAAAAAGAACGAATCTACACTTGCACTACCAACCCTGCTGATTTAAGCTATGCAAAAAGAAGGCTTGCCAGCATAGTTCCGTCGTCACAGTATGATAATTCAAAAATTACATTTACAGATGTAAGATACGAAAACAATACATGGGCATCTTATCCAAATCAGCAATTTTTGATAAACAAAGGGCAAGCTGGAGAAGATTGCGAAAAAGCTTGCAAAGTAAGAATCAGTAAGAAAAATACACAAATAGGCGGAACAACACAACCAGTAAGCACAATGCATTTTTCTGGCAGTGGAGATTATATTTACTATTATCGTGCCTGTTATAGCGATCAATGCCCTGTAGATGCAGGAGAAGAGCTTGTAACACCATGTCAGTGTATGCAGGATTTTGCTGGAGCAGCAACAGTAATGCAGTCTTTAAGAATGGCAGGGCAGGATATTATTTGTAGCAGTGGGAATATAAAGGCATTACCAGGGTATTAAAAGGAGGATAGGGCAGGTGAACGGGAAGATTCAAAAAATAATATCATTGATTATAATTTTAATCTTTGTTTTTTGTGATTTTAGTATTGACGTTCTATACTTACAAAGCATTCCAGTTTCAGTTGTTAAATTAAAAACTGTTTCCACAGTTCATGCAGACGTATATTGCCTGCCACCCAACGAAGGCGGTCAGACTCCTGTATTTGACCCTGTAATCGGATTTTGTACTCTGCCACCTCTTGATTCTTACGGGAAGTGTGCTGCACCTTACGTTTACTCCACTACTAATAAAGTCTGTATTCTAACACCAATATGTTCAGGAGCAGAGTACTGGGATGCAGATGCGAAACAGTGTGTAGCTTATACTGGAGGGGGTTCTGTACCAGGAGATACAATTCCTGTTTTTCCTGACAACTCCTGTGCAGTTGATTTAAATGGTAATGGAGAAGTAGAACAGGATGAGATATTTCAGTGTACGCAAACACCACAGGGATATATTTGCCCTCAAGGGCAGGCTGAATGTAATCCACAGTATACTCAGCCAACTTGCCCTGCAGGATATACATATAACAGTCAGACACAGAAGTGTGAAGCAACTGTAACACAGGGGAGTTGTTCATCAGCTCAGGTTCCTTATACAGATTACCAGTGTCCTACAACAGGTCAGATTTATCTAGATTTGACAACGTGTAATAACAATTGCATACAGACAGCACAGTGTAATTTAACAAACACTCCTGTATCAGTATCAGGGTCAGGTGATTGGACTGATCAATTTTGGTCTTGGTACTTTTCTATCACAGGAAGTGGGAGTCAGTTAATTTTTTATGGTCTTGAAGTTGATTACTCTGATCCATATAGTCCATATTTTCCTTATGCACATACATATATCGTAAATGTTCCAGGTGCGAATTTTTCAGGAAAGTTAGAAAATGATTTTTTAGAATGTAGTTGTGTTGATATATATGTAAGTGGTAATCAATTAGTTATGCGCAGATATTGTTGTTGGTGGTATGGGGGGTCGTATTATAGTTATTTAAATTTTTCTAACGTTTCTATTTCAGGAGGATATACGGGAATAGGAGGATATACTAATTACGATACTGTTCGTAGGATAACTGCAACATCCAATTATATTGATCTTTCTAATCGTTATGCAGGGTCTTTTGGGAGGTTGTATTTTTATAGATCTACCTACACCTGCCCCCTTGGCAACTACCCCTGCACAGGCGACCCTCCAACCTGCACAAGAGGGCAAACATGTGTAACACATACTGATTATACAACTAAATGGCGGTGTTCTTTAGATGGAGTTCAATATGATACTCAGTCTCAATGTATTACTAACTGTCGTTCTGCATGCCCTGCTGGTGGTTCATATAACTCAACGACAGGCAAATGTGAAGCAAATGCAACATGTTCAACGGGAACGTTACAATCTCAGGGGTGTTTAACAGGATATAGTTGTCCACTTGGCAACTATCAATGCCAGCAGGTTGGCAGTCGGTGGATGTGTTCTCCCTATCAGTGTATAACACAAAGTCAGATTCAGGATGAGGGAGACATCATTGCATCGGGGCTTGAAAATGATGGAGAAAGAGATGCAAGCGGAAACTGTCTTGGCACTGTATATATTTTCAATGGCAAAAAAATGAGATGCAGGAAATCAGGGGTTCAAACAGGATTTCACAATTGTTGTAACGAATCCCGTGGGAAGCTGTATGATTCAACAGGTTCAACAGGGCTTACTTCTATTCCTGATATGATAAAAACGATTGCTGCTGTTTATTCAGTATTAAAGTTTGGATATAATTTGGCGAATAGTACAACTGTGTATATAAGTTTGATTGATAGAACAGTAACAGTCAATGGAGTTAATTATGCTTTAAATAGTGCTGAAGGGGTAGCAGCTGCAAATGCTGCTTTACAATATGGGATTGATGTGACTCCACCTGGGCTTGTAGGGGAATTAACAATAATTGACATCCCTCAGTCGGCGAAAGATGGATTTGTTGGAGCGGGAATAGGCAATTACATTCAAGAACTTGGTCCTCAAATAGCATGGGCAATAGCTCAACTTGCTCTTTCAAGGATGGTCAAAGATCCAGTGTTATCATCTGCTGTAAATTTAGTAGGAAAAGTAGCGTTAATGGCATTAGGTAAAATCCCAGTAAACTACTATATGATTGCTTTTCAAGTAATAAGTTTAGCAATGTCTCTTTTTATGAAAAGATGTGACTCACAGGATATAGAAACTTCAACGTTTAATGATTCCAGATACTGCCATGAGGTTGGAGAATATTGCGTAAAGAAGTGGCCACTGGTTGGTTGCGTTCAGAAAGCAAGGGGATTCTGCTGTTTTAACAGTAAACTTGCAAGAATCATACATGAACAGGGAAGACCCCAACTTGCAGGGTTTGGTCCTGGTGGAGGCTGGGGGCAACCTAAAAATCCAAATTGTAGAGGATTTCTCCCTGAAGAATTTCAGGCACTAGATTTTAACAAGATTGATTTAAGTGAATATGTTGAAGATATTCAAAGGAACATAAGAACTAATTTACAACAAGACTTACAGCAACAGTTTAATCAAACAATGCAGGATTTAACGGGGTATTAAATATGTGGTTCAACATTGTTCAATATTATTCAATATTGTTCAAGAAAACAATTCAGTTTACTGGGTTATTGTTATGTTTTATTGCATTGTTATCTTATTCTTCCTATGCTGAAGTAGTTGGCACTTTTGGTAATACATACTCAATTACCGAACAGGATGTTTATGAGGAGATAATACAAAAGGTACAGAAACATAACTGGCAAAAAGAATTTGCGAAGATAAAAAAAGACATAAAAGACAGCACAACTGTCAGCTTTAAACTTAAACATGCAAAAGAAAATAAATCATTTTATGTTGATCCTGCTTATACTCTTGAATTTGATATAACTGATGAAAAGGGCAATATACTTTACCCAAAAGGATATACATTTAATCCACTGCAATATATGCAGTTTCCGTATATATTAGTATTTTTTGATGCAAACAGTGCTACTGAAATTCAATGGTTAAAATCACAAGATTTAATAAACAGATGGGATGTAATGTTAATTGCTACAAATGGAGACGCTGTAAAAACAGCAAAAATGCTTAATAAGACTGTATATGTGGCATCAAAAAAAATGCTTGATAGATTTCAAATTAAAGCAACACCTTCTATTTTATATGCACAAAATAAAATGCTTTTAATTCAGGAGGTGGGAATTTACAATGCAAAGAAATAGTTCAACATTGTTCAATGTTGTTCAATGTTGTTCAACATTGTTATTGGTTTGTTGTTTTGCTGTTTCAGCTTTTGCGATGAATGATTGTAAATCTAGTTTTATAAATCCTGTTACTGATGTAAACTGGTCAGGGGTATTCCCAGTTGAGATTGCAGGAGTAGAAATAAAAGGACCAAGCGATGAATTGCCCAATCCAGACAAAATTAGTTCAGTTATTTGTATATGTAACCGTAGAAATAATATTGTGTTAGGTGTGACTGTATCATTCTGGGAGCCTGCAAGGATTATAGAAACAACGAAAACTCCCTGGTGTTTTCCTACTCTTGGGGGGATTAAACTGCAAGAACCTAATCCAGGAACAAGACAAGGAGCAGTAAGCAACAAAGAAGGTTTTGCAAATCAGAATGCCCACTGGATGATATTTTCAGTATGGGATATACTGGATTTATTTGTAGATGTTCCTTGTATAAAGCATGAAGGGTTTGATATTGCCTACATTACAGAGATAGACCCTACATGGAATAACGATCTTGTAGGATTTTTACTTAATCCTGAAGCATTGCTTTTTGCAAACCCTGTTGCACAGCTTGCCTGTATAGCAGATTCAGTTGCATCAACAGCAGGATGGAGTGTTGACTCGCTTTTCTGGTGCATGGGAGCACAGGGGAGTGCTTATCCGTTGACTGGAAACATTGGGGATAGAAACTATGTAAATGCCAATTACGGGCTTGCAGAAAGAATGATATACAAAATGAACAGAGAAGCACTTATGTGGGATCCTGCAGTAGATCAGTGTGGAGCTGTAATAACTCCTATCTGGGTTAAATCTCACTATAAACTTCATCTTATAAAACCTGCAAGAAGTGCAATAATGCCAGTTGGAAGATCGTCAATATTGTGGGAACAAGGGAAGAACCCTTCCTGGGGGACTTCTTCAAATGCACCTGATAATTTTTCATGGATGCTATTCAGGAGAGTAAAATGTTGCATGGGGAAAGGCTTTTAAACATGTTTAAGAAAGTAGTATTCTCTATTTTATTAATTTATTGTTTTGTTTCTTTATCTTTTGCTGATACGGAGTATCTTATTCCTGTGCCTGAGGATTGTCTGAAAGTAGCACAGATAAGCACAAATAAGATTTATCTTGTGAAAGATAAAACTATTTGCACGGGAATCCCTATGGTTAAAGTAAGCTTACCAGATAGTATAGAAACAGTTGATATTTATATAAATGGGAAGTTTTATAAAAAACATGCAGTTAAAGACAAAAATCTTGAACAGGCTGTTGCGAGACTGAATGTTAAACCAGATGATTCCATACAGATGCCTAAAAACAAAGAAGCAGAACAAAAAGCCTTTGAAAGCTATTATTATACACAGACAGAAGAGTATCAAAAAAATGTTGACAAATATAAAGAAGATATAAAGAAAATGATTTTCCCAGAACAGCAGGCAAGTCTGATAGACAAATTCTATCCTGATGCAAAAACAAAAAAATCGGTTCTTTCAGAAGATGAGAGAGTATATGTTTTTATATCATCATCTATTCCTGAGCAGACATTAAGGGCTTATGCAAGAGATTTAGAAAAGCTTGGTAAACATGCAGTTTTGGTTATGCGTGGTGCTATTGGTGGTCTTAAATATATTAAACCTACTGCTGAATGGTCAACGAGAATTTTAAAAAAGAATCCATATTGTGACGGAGAATGTGAAACTTTTAAGACAAAGATTATTATAGACCCATTTTTATTTAGAAAATACGGGATAGACAGAGTTCCTGCTGTTGTTTATGCAAAAGGAATCCAGAATTTAGATGGTTTATCTGAAGGATTAATTAAGTCAAATAATTTTTCTTTAATATCTTATGGAGATGTTGCCTTATCTTATCATTTTCAGGTTATGGCCGAAAAATCAAAACTCTCCCGTTTAAAAGACCTTTCAGAAATGCTTAAATAATTTGGTTACTACATATTCCCAATATATTATAGGAGGAAAAACTATGATACGAAAAAATAGTTCAACATTGTTCAATGTTGTTCAATGTTGTTCAACGTTGTTATTGGTTTGTTGTTTTGCTGTTAATGCCTTTGCGACTGAAGTCAGATATTTTGATTATGCTTTTCAGCATGAAATTGTTCAGATTCCAAAGACTGATATGTTTGTTTTGTGTAACAATTGCCCTGAAACACAACTTTCCCCTTATAAATCTCCTGAAGAAAAACCGCTCACAATTGCAAAAGATAAAATCCCAGGTACTGTAATTTCAATAAAGGTTTCAGAAGCAAAACAGGAAGCAAAACAGGAAGCAAAACAGGAATCAAAACAGGAAGCTATTTCTCCTTTAAAAATTTACTTTAATTTTAATAGTTTTTCTTTGAAAGAGCATGAGAAAGAAAAACTTATTGATTGGAGCAAATCAAAGAAAGAGTGGGAGGTTGAAGTTACAGGTTATGCTTGCCCTATTGGCAGTGAAGATTACAATAAGATTCTGAGTGCTAAAAGAGCAGGAACAGTGTCAGAGATACTTAAAGAAGAAGGAGTAAAAGTACTTAAAGCAAGGGGGGTGGGAGAAACAACAAAATTTGGTGAGAAACAAAGTGAATATCACTTAAACAGAGTGGTAGAAATAATACCAATCAAAAAAAGGGGAGGTGAAACAAAATGATAGTAAAAAAGGCAACATTGTTAGCCATGCTTACTGTTCTGGCAGTCTGGGTAGTAATGAGTGTTCCATCAGTGGTTTTTGCTTTTACAACTCCATCGGCTGGTTCATTTGCTTATGACGTGTATGATATTACAGTGAACAAAATTCTAAAAGGACCAATTGGTTTTGTATCAGGGGTGACAGGAATTGTGCTTGGATCTACACAATTATTCGTAGGAAGATACATGTCTGCGGTTCCTCCAATTCTTGGTGGTGCGTTGTTGTTAAAAGCAGAAGATATTCTGACAACCTTAAATTTTACTTTTTAAGAAAGCACAGACTCCCCTGTATCCCGATACATTGCATCAATACAGGGGAGTCTGTCTAAACAAGGAGGCCAGGATAAATGGAATACAAGATTCCTCAATATTTACATAAGCAACATCAGGTTTTATTTTTTGAAAGTGATGAGCTTGCAGTAATAATGTTTTTATTTTTACTTGCATTAATGTTTGGGTATATTTTCTGGTTACTTCTTGTTGCTATACCTGTAGGGTATTTTAAAGTAAAGAAAAAATTTCCAAGAGGAGCTTTGAAACATATGTTTTATGTAATAGGATTAATAAGCTTTAAAGGAACACCAAACTACTTTGAGAAAAAATTTTTTGAATAAACAAATTAAAGGGGGAACCAAAAAAGTGGAATTAAAGAAGTATATGGAAGAAAAAACAAATTATGCAATGTCTAACAGGATATTAAGGTTCTTTGTTATTGTAATTGGGATAGCAATTATAGTGCAATCTTTTGTTATGTATAGCCTCTGGAAGTCTCAGAGAACTGTATTGGTTCCCCCAAACATAACTTCTCAGGCATTTATATCAGGTGTAGATGCCTCAGATGAGTACTTAAGGGCAATGGCAAGGTATGTAATGATTTTAACTACAACTTATTCTCCTTCAACAGCAAGAAGTCAGTTTTCTGACTTTTTAAAACTTGTTGCACCTGAAAGGTTTGCAGAATATAAAAAGGTTTTTTATGACCTTGCAGATAAATCAGAAACAGGGAATGTTTCTTCTTCGTTTTTTGTTTCTCTGGTAAAAGTTGACAGAGTTAAAAAAGAATTAATTGTTCAAGGCATTTTAAATCAGTGGACTCAAGATAAGAAATTTATTACAGATGAAGTTAAAAGTTACTTAATTGCCTATGATATAAGAGACGGGATGTTTTATGTAAGAGAAATAAAGTTATACAGAGAATAACAAAATAGGGAGGCTGTAGTGAAGAGAATTTTTAAATATGGGCTAATATTAATAGCAATCATGCTTTATCTGTCAACAGGATTTGCTGAAGAACAGATTCAAAAACAACTATGGCAGACAACAGGAAATGCAACCTTAAGAACTGAGCCTGATACCCAGAGTAGCGTTGTTTCCTATCTTAAACAGGGGGTGGTGGTTGAAGAGCTTTCTCAGACTGAAAAGTGGGTGAAAGTTAAAATGCCATCGGGGAAAGCAGGATGGGTTCATAAAAGTCTTTTAATTTCTGTAAAAGAACAGGATATATGTAGCAATGTTAAAGGTTTTTCAGCACTGTGTCCAGTAAATAAAGAACAAAAGGAACATGAGCAGGCTGTAGAAGTTACAGCAAAACAAAAGATAAATCCCTTAATGAAGGTGAATATTGAAGCCAGTACAACTGAGGAACCGATTAATATGAATATAAACAAAATAGATACAAAAAAGATAGCAGAAGTTAAGCCTCATGGGCATCCTGAAACAGGCGTTGAAGCAGAATCTGCAAAGCAACAGCAACTACCAATTTCTTCGTCAAAATTACTTTCTTCAAACGGAGATTTAATTACAATTGATTCAAAAACAGATGGATTTCAGACTTCTTATATTGTAGAACCTGAAACAACGACAGCAGTAAAGATGTCATCTTCTGATGTAAATAGAATTGTTTGTTCTGTTGATATAAAAGATGTAGTTTATTCAGAAGAAAAGGGATTACAGGTAAAAATATCAGGCAAAAATGCCTTTGTAAAGTTCCTTATTAAAAGGATTGGGAACAAAGAAGAATACAGCAAAATTCCTGCTGATATTTATGTTGTATGTGGCGAAAAAGTTTATTCTATAATTGCTTTCCCGCAGAGACAACCAGCAACAACAGTGTATTTGCAAGATAAAGGGCAGAAAGTAAAAGAAGTAGTTGATAAATATGCAAGCATGCCAGTTGAAAAAAGAATTATTGAATTAGTTAAAGCTTTTTCAAAAGATACTCCTCCAGCAGAGGCAGAGTTTTATCCAGCAAAAAAACAGTATAACCTTTATGAAGGTTTAAAAATTGTAGAAAAAGGGAAATATGTAATTCTTGGTGAAGGATTGCAGGTAAGAGTGATAGACATAACCGTATCAGACATGCCAAAGGATAGCAAATATATAGAAATAGCTGAGAAAGATTTCTTAAGGGCAGAAATAACACAAATACCGCTTGCATTAAGTTTAGACAAATTAAGACTTTATAAAGGCGATACAGCAAGACTTCTTGTAATAGAAAGAAGTAAGGAGGAGGAATAAGTGGCTACAGAAAATAAAGCAAGTTTTATTCAAAAAATAAAGGAAAAGTGGAATGCTCTTACCCCACAACAGAAAAGGAAATCTATTGTAATCCTGGGGGCATCAATCATCATCCTTATTTCAATACTTGGGTATATGGCAACTCACAGTGGTAAAGCACCGCAAGAGGCTACAAAGAAAGAGACAGGTAAGGTTGAAGAGATAAGGCTTGATACAGGAGTTTTACAGAAGACCCAGCTTGCGGAAAGCCAGAAAGAAATAGAAGCTCTTAAAGCACAGATAGAAGCACTGAAGAAAGAAAAAGAGAAAGAATCTGAAGAGAAGAAAGCTGCTGAAGAAGAAAAACAAAAGAAAGAAAAAATGCCTAATTTTGAACAACTTCCTCCTGTTCCTCCACCGCCACTACAAGGGCTACCACAAGGGCAACCAGCACAGGTTAACCCACCTGAGCCACCAAAGCCTGAAATTATTGGTGGAATAGGCATAGTCTCTCAGGCAGAGAAAAAAGAAGAAAAAAAGGATGAAAAGAATGATACTGCAAAAAAAAAGTACTATCTACCAAGCTCTTTTATGGAGGCGACCCTTCTTTCAGGATTGGACGCACCAGCAGTGGGCAAAGGTGATGCTCATCCTGTACCAGTGTTATTGAGAATAAAAGCACCAGCAGTATTACCGAATAAAGTTAAAGCAAATTTAAAAGGTTGTTTTGTTATAGCAGAAGGACTTGGCAATCTTGCTACTGAAAGGGCTGATTTAAGACTTGTAAGTGTTAGCTGTATAGACAGAAAAGGAAATGCAGTAATAGACCAGAAAATCAAAGGTTTTATTGTTGACAGTGATGGCAAGATTGGGCTACGTGGAAGAGTTGTAAGCAAGATGGGAAGCACACTTGCAAGAGCATTTATAGCAGGGTTATTTGGCGGGATAGGACAGATTGCAGGTACACAGGCATATAGTTACACTGTAACAGGAGCTGGAACTGTATCAACCATAGAGGCTGGGAAAGCAGCACAGGCAGCATTTGGCTCTGGGATACAACAGGCAGCTAATGAACTTCAAAAATTTTACCTTGAACTTGCAAGACAGGCTATTCCTGTTGTTGAAATACAGGCAACAAGAAATGTAACAGTTGTAATCAGCGAAGGAGTAGAGTTAGAAGTAAAGAACTATAACTTAAAAGATTAAGGAGAAACTTGTGAGAACAGAGTTAATTCAGGGAGAAGTAATTTTATATCAGACAAGAAAACACTGGATAACTTTTGCTATAGCTGTGTTGATTACGTTTGGGTTAGGGTATTTGGTTTTCTCATTGTTTAAATCTGTTATTATTGGAATTTTGTTTATATCAGCAGGTATTTGGTATTTCTGGATGGAAAGAAAAAACAATATCTGGGTGATAACAGATAGAAGAATTATAGATGAATGGGGAGTTTTTACTATTAACTCCAAAGAAACTCCTTTGGACAAAATAAACAATCTTGTTTATAAAAAAGACATACCTGGAATGGTTTTAGACTATGGCACTATTTTTATTCAGTCAGCTGCAGAAAGAGGAGAAACTGTAATAAAAATGATTCCAGCACCTGAAAAGTTTGTTCAGGCAGTAAGTAATGCTATGGAAGTTTCAACTTCTGAAAATCTTATGGAATGCCCTTTCTGTAAAGAAATAATTAAAAAAGATGCAGTTAAGTGTAAACACTGTGGAACTATTTTAAAGGATATTGCTATACAAGAAAACATACAAGCAACAGAAAATATAGAATCTAAACAGAATAATACTGATTTAATTAATAAGGCAGGATCAGAAGAAATAAAAGAAAACAAGCATATCAATGTCAGAAAAATAGATAACGAATGGAAAAAACAATTCATAAATCAATCAAAACATGGGAGGCAACAATGAAAATTAAGAAAATTGTAAAGTTTTTACTTATAGGAATCTCTTTATTGTGTCTTACAGCTTGTGCAGGAACTCTTAATCCATATCAGGGAGAGTTTGAATGCCCACAGGCAGAAAAAGGAAAGTGTGTTTCAATACAGCAAGCATATCAGGAATCTATAATTAGTTTTGATGATAAAAAGAAAACAAAGAAAACCACAGGCAAAGAAGAACCTTTATATAATGAAATAGAAACAAAATATACAACAGAACTCTTTGGGAAACTTTCTTCTCTTTTGAAAGAGCCAAAGTCTCCTCTGGTTGTTCCTCCAAAGGTAGTAAGAGTAATGATACTGCCATATCAGAGCGGAGAAGGTAAAGAGTTCTATTCTGCAAGATACGTATATGTAATTGTTGAAGAACCAAGATGGATACTTCAAAACTTAAAAACACTTCCTCCAGAAGAACAGTGGGAAACAGGAAATAGATAATTTTGGCTTGTTGGTTTATAAACTTCTTATCAGATAAGGTTACTCTGTTTTCTCTCCTTTCTTGTGAAGTAATTTTCTAAACCTTAGAAAGGGGGAGCTAAGATGTTTTTAAAATTTTTAAGAAATACATTAATAATCGTTCTATGTATAGTTTTTCTTACTGTTCCAACTTCAGCAGGATGGCTGGATAACTGGTTTGACCAGGCAGTATCAACAGCTCCTAACTATTTTGAAGGGCAAAAAAGAGGATACTTTACTGCGGGTTCATTTTCTGCAAGAATACCTACATCTACTGATTATCTTATAAGTGTTGAAAAGCCTCGTGTAAAGTTTGGCTGTGGCGGTATTGATATGTTTCTTGGTGGATTTAGTTTTGCTAATTTTGAATATCTTGTTCAAAAATTTCAAAGACTCATACAGGCAGCACCCATTGTAGCATTTCAAATTGCTTTGAATACCTTGTCTTCAACATTAAAAATATCCATAGAAAAAGCGGAAGAGATTATAAACGCATTAAATAGCTTGCAAATGAATGAATGTCAAATACTTAAACCTTTTACAACAATTGATCTAAGTAAAGATAATGCAGGAGCACAATTTGAGGCAGCAGCAAAAGCAGCACTGGATTCAACGGGTGCAACCAATTTATTTTATGCATTAGGATTAGGGACAAAAACATCAGGGAAAAAAGATGAAGTAAAAACTTCATCAGGCACTACAATTGAAGCTGATAAAACCATTGAAGGTTGTCCTGCACAGCTGCAGCAATTTCTTATGCAAACCGCAAACAAATATTTTTCTGATTATATGATTCTGCAAAACCCAGCAACGTCAACCTTTATTCCTTATCTTAGAGCAATTGTAGGAGATGTTGAAGTTATAAAAGGAACATCTGCTTATGGCTTTTCTTATTATGAAGGTTGTGCACAGGCAAAAACAGACCTATTTAAGGAAAACATACTTTATATAAAAACAAATCCTAAAGATTCTTCTTCCTGTAGGCAGGAAAGCACAAAATTTAAAGATAAAATTGCAAACATTTTAGCTGATGCTCAGATAAAAGCATTGTCTAAAAGCACTCCAAGAAGTGAATATTATAACCTTGCCAGAATGTCTCCTTTGCCAGTTCACATGTTTATGCGTTATGCGGTGGTTACAAATGACCCAACTGTTCCTTATGTCATTGCAGATAGCGTTGCAAAGGGAGCTTTTTATCAGGCAACTTTAGATATGATAAGAGAGATTGACAAAGTTTTAGCATCTATTTCAAACATTCCAATAATGTCTGATGTGAATAAAGATCAAACAAAAGCATGCTCACAAGCTGTAAGTCAGGGGGCTGTAGATGCTATTACCAAACTGCGGGGAAATCTTGTTGAATTTGCACACAATTTACATCAAGCATACATAGCAAGTCTGTCAGAATCATCTCAGATTGCACAGCATGCACATCTGTACAAACAGTTTGAAGAAAAAGCTTACCAAAATTTAACTCAAAAGTTTGGTTCTGGAGTAGCATCGAGAGTGTTTACATACTAAGAATGGGGAAAGGGAGAAGATGGTAAATATTTTATTTATATCAGGTTTAATTCTTCTTAGTGCTACAACATCTTATGCAGGCACATGGGAAATTATTACCCATGGTGGATATGATGCAGCGGTTTCAGCATGGAATAAGATTGCATTAATTTTTTCTGATAACAACTATACTGCACTGTTTTTATCTGTTGCGGTTCTTGGTGCAATAATCCTTTATCTTAGCGTTTACACTAGAATAGCACTTGGTAGTAAAGGAAATCCTTTAAGTGGATGGGGAGTTCCTTTTATGATTGGGATAGTGCTTTATATGGGGTTCATAGTTCCAAAAGACAGAATTATTATTTACGATGAAACATTAAACAGAGGACCACAGGCAATAGACAATATCCCAAGAGGAGTTGCAACCATAGCTGGATTGCTTAACAAGATAGAAAAAGGATTTACAAACATAATCTGGACTTCCTCTGACCCGTCAACGGATTATAGAATTCAGGCAGGTGGAACTGGATTTAATGCACTTGGTGCCACGTCTGCTGGGCTTTACAATTTACCTTACAGTTTTACTTCTACATTTGAAAACTTTATTAAAGACTGTGTATTTGTTGAAATGCAAAGACCAGGAACTTCTCTTGATATAAACAAAATACAATCAGGACAGCAGGATTATTTAACTGTAATTACAGAGTCTGCTAATCCTGTTTTTTATACTACTTCATACTTGAATAAAACCGAAGGAGAACCTTTAACCTGTTCTGATGCAGCACAGCAGATAGCAAGATGGCTGAATAATCAAAACAATGTTAAGCCTGCAATCAAAGCAGCCTGTGCTGTTGCTGGATATGACCCAAATATACCACAAAGCCTTAATGCCTGTATAAATGCAACAGATAATTTGATAGAAAAACTCACAGAAAATCAGATAACAAGCACTTTATCTGGCTTTGCTCAGCAAGCTATTTTTGCCCAGGTGACAGCAAATGTAACAACATCAATTAATCCCAGTCTTGCTATTAAAGCCCTTGCAACATCTCAATCCATGTCTTCGTTTATAGGTATGGGAGCACATGCAAATAGCTGGATCCCTGTTATTAAAGAAACACTGTCAGCTATTGCAGTTGGATTGGTTCCTTTGTTTGCAATTGTATGTGTAACACCTCTTGTAGGAAAGGCATTTTCTATAATGGCAGGAATGTTTGTATGGCTTTCAGTATGGGGGATAGTTGATTCGATAATACACAGTTTTGCGATGGAGTTTGCATATAAATCAGCAGAAAGTTTGAAAATTTCAGGGGGAGCATCAGGATTAGCAAGCATGCTGATGTTCCCTGGTTATACAGTAAAAGTTGGTGCATTATTTGGTGCAATAAGGTGGTTTGGATTGATGTTAAGTTCTATAATTACTGCTATGTTTCTCAGATTTGGTGGAACAGCAATGGCTATGCTTGCAGGATCTTTAAGTGGCACTGTTCAGTCAGCAGGAGCATCTTATGGAGTATCAATGCTTAAGAACCCTTCAAGCGTTTTTTCAAGTGAAGTTATGCCTGCAGTTGGAATACATAACGCAGCTGTAACAGTAGGAGGAATTAATAATCTTGCCCAGGGTTTAGGGAAACATCAGGGTGGTTCTATGGCAGGGCAGGCTAGAGTGGGAAGTAAATATGGAGCAGGAGGGATTGCAGAGTCAGGGTTTTTATCAGGAGTTGAAAGTACAGAAAGAGGTCTTTCTTTAGGAACATCTGAAAGAGCAGAGATGGTTGGTAGAGTAGCAGGAGGAACGGCAGTTGGTGGGGCAGTAGCAACTAAAATGATGGCTGAAGCTATGGGATATACTGGCTCAGATGCTGACAAAGCAGCACAATTAGCAACATTTAGAGGGAGAGGGAATGTGTTAAATAAAACAGAAGCCGAAAATTTGAACCTAAAATTGTTTGGCAAAAAAGATGGGGCTTTTGAATCAGGTATGAAGTTGGATTTTGGTATATCTGGAGACGGGCAATATTATTACAAAGGGATAACTTCCGATGGAACCAAGTTGGTGGAAGTGGCAGGGAATAAACAAATAACAACAATGAGGGCAACTAATGTAGATTTAGGTGGTGGATATAAAGGATTAGCTGGAGATCTGATAATGGAAAAAGATATAACAACAGGGGCAACTACAACAAGATATTCAGGGATTATTGCTGATAAAAACGGGAAAACTTATCAAGGAACTTTGACAAAAGATCCAGAGGGGAATATAGTGTTAGTTGATGGAGAAAGTGGCAGAAAGTTTGAATCTAAGGATTATACAGAAAATCAAAATTGGAGTGGTAATTACAGTGGTATAGATTTTAAACATGCAATATTTACACAAAAAGGGGATAATATTAATATTTCTGGAACTAATGCAGATGCAACACTATTAAGACAGATAGCAAGAAAGGCAAGAGCTTTAGGAGATACAAAGTCAGCAGTACAGATAGAAAAAATAGCACAAGGATTAAAACCAGGAGAGTCTGCATCATATAAGATTACGGGGGATAGTCGAGGGAATATTGCAGGCATAGAAGTTGTAAGAGAGTCAACAGGACAAAAGGTTGATATGGGAGTTTATAAAAAGACACAACAGACTAGGATTGGGGATGATACAAGAATTGGGAATGAAACCACTAAAGGGGATAGAGATACAGATTTAAATTGGCAGGGAACTTTTGATGGAATAGAATTTGTAAGAGCAGAAAAAACGGTTCAGGGTGATTTGGTTTTTATAAAAGGAATAGGCAAAGATGGGAATTATTATACTCTTGTTGGAAGACAATATAAAGATGCTAACGGACGTTTGATTCAGGAAACTATATCTAAAGATATTGATGTAGGACCTCGTTACGATGGTTCTGCCATGGCAATGGTTCTTTCAGGGAAAATGCCTGCATTAAAAACAGATCCAGAAAAATATAAGTTTACAGCTGCTTTTACTTCAGAAGTGCATAACATTTTTAGTAACATGATTAAAAATGCAACTGTGCTTCAAGGTAATTTAGGGGTAGGTGCAGGAGGTTCAGGAATAGGATTTGGTGCATCTGGGTCAGATATTTCAAATTACAATGTTCTATTTCATGAAGTTAAAAATATAGTATATAGAGTTGGTTCTGATCCAAACTTAACGTCACAAGAGTTAAAAGAATGGTTTGACAAAAAGATGAAAAAAGTAAGAGAACAGATAGAGCCTGAAAGGGTTCTAATGGAGACGATGGTAAATCCTTTACCAGAGACTGGGAAACCTGGTCCTACATAAAAAATATAAATTTAAGTTAAAATTTCCCTGTATTGTTATTATCATAATCATCTTCATAATAAATTAAAAAATTAACAAAAGAATTAATAGAACCAATTCCAGAAATTGCATGAGGATCTGTTGGGCCTAAAATACGGCTATTATAATAATCTCCTAACTTTATACTATCCGATTCTGTAGTGGATAAATCTTCTTGATTTTTTAAATCTTTTTTTTTAATATTAACTGGGACTTTTTCCTCAGGCTTCTTTTGTATTCCTTTCTCCATTTTTTCACTTATTTTCATAAGCAATTTCCCAAACATTTTTACCCTCCTTTTTTATTTTAATATAATATTACAACTTTTTGGTAACTGATTCAAGAGGAGATATTAAATTCTTTGCAAATTTTTTTTGCAAATTATTAATTATATTTTCCAAATCGATTTTTTTAACATTAAAATTTTTATTAAAAAAGTCTATAACAGGTTCGAAACTTAAAAAGTTAACATTTGCAACAAGAGTTCCACTCCCAGTATTTTGTCCTCTTAAATTTGGATTGTAAGTATTGCATATTGCAATTTTTTCGGCAAATTGAACTCTGATTTGATCTTCTGATGGTCTATATTGGGCATAAATTATTAATATGGTTTTAACATTAATTTTATTTAATTTTCTATATAGTTCAAGAGCATCATTTTCGATATTAATAATGTCTTCTCTACAAGTAAATTTAACTGCAATTTCTGGACATTCCTGTTTTACTTTTTTAAAAAATAAATCTTTTTTTATCCCAGTAGTAGCTACTTTAAATTCAATAAGTGTTGTTTTGCATTTAGATGGATTTTCTATATTGATCAATACAGAATCAGGGAGATATCTTATAAACTTGGAACCATCATCATAACAAAAACGAATATTGCTGTGAATGTTTAATAAAGCTGTTGATTCAATCCCAAATTTAACAATTTTATAGTTTTTGCAATATTTATTAAAGATTTCTATAAAAATTCTTTCAAAACTTTCTGATATAGATAATCTATCTATAAAATCATTTAATTAATTTTTCTCCCGATAACAATAAATTGATTGGCAATATTAGGCACAAATGTTGTAGGGAATCCATAAGGATAAAGTTTCTTGTTATCCTGTACTAAAACAATCAATCCTTGAATAATAAAACCAACATCTTCTAATGCATTTGCAATATCAGCATGAAACATATAATATTTCTGTTTATGTCTAAAATCTGAAACAATAATAGATAAATACTTTTTTGTTTTTAAAACTCTGTAATATTCTTTAAAATGCATTTTTAATGCTTGAATAAAGTCTGAATATTTTCCAATATTTGATAAATCATGATTATGTTTGCCATAATTGGTTTTAAAATTATTTTTAATTCTTTGTTTTGCTTTGTGATCTATTTTATCCAAAATTACCCAGTAAGGAGGGCTTGTAACAATAAAATCTATTGAATTATCATTTATGGATTTTAAAATTTCATATGAGTCATTACAATAAATCTTTATATCAACCTGAGAATTAAAAAGATTTTTACTGTTACTTACTCTTTCCTGTGCTATATTAAACCATTCTTCATATAATTCAATGCCAATAAAATTTCTGTTTTCTTTAATACTTGCAATTGCTGATGAACCACTACCCATAAACGGGTCTAAAACAGTTTCTTTTTCTTTAGTGAAAAATCTTATTAATTTTGCTACGTCATTTTCAGAAAAGGTTGCAGGATGTAGTTTCTTTAGCTCGTCTCTTGGAGGAGACTCGGAAAACAATACCCCTGTCTCTATTGCATTTTCAATAAATGTAAAATTTTTTATATCAGTTAAATTATGCCACACAGTCTTTGTAGTTTTTACCCATTCTTTACCGTTGAGATTGTTTAAAGAAATAGGTTCCTTTTTTCTATTCTTTAAGATTATATTTTTCATTGGTGTATATAATATTACAACTTTTTGGTAACTGATTCAAGGGGTGTTTATGATAAAACAAAAAACGGTGGATTTTAACTCTGAAAATTGAATAAAATAACAATTAAATAAACCAATACTCTAAATGTAGAGCTATTAATGCAAAGAAGAGAAAAAGACTTTTCTGATACTTTAACAAACAAAAATTGGGAAGAAAAATTTTTAAACAGAATAGTATGTGGAGATAGCCTTTTCTTATTAAAAGAAATACCTGATAATTCTATAAATTTAGTTATAACTTCGCCACCTTACTTTCAACAACGAGATTATGATGGGCTGGGTATTGGGAATGAAAAAAAAGTAGAGGAATATATTAATAATCTTTTAAAAATTTTTAATGAATGTGTGCGAATAATAAAAAATGATGGGAGTATTGTTTTTAATATAGGGGATAAATACGAAAATGGCAGTTTGTTGATGGTTCCCTACAGATTTGCATTGGAGGCTATTCAGAAAAATCCTATCAAACTAGTTAATACAATAACATGGGTCAAATTAAACCCTACCCCAAGACAATTTAAAAGAAGGCTTGTAAATAGTACTGAACCGTTCTTTCATTTTGTAAAAAGTGATAACTATTTATATAATATTGATTCTTTTATGAACCATAAAAATCTGATTCGTTCAAAAAGTAATGGTGGGAATAAAATTGGAAAAGGTTATTTTGAATTGATTGAAAAATCTTCTTTATCTGATAAAGAAAAAGAACAAGCTAAAAAAGAACTATTTGGAGTAATTGAAGAAGTCAAATCTGGTAAAATTGAAAGTTTTAGAATGAAAATAAGAGGTATACATTCTGAGCCATTTGGAGGGCAAAAAGGTGGAAGAAAAATACAATTAGAAAAAAAAGGTTTTACGATTATAAAAATTTTAGGCAATACTATAAAAAAAGATGTAATAGAATGCCCTGTAGAGACAATTAAAGGGATTAAACATCCTGCAATATATCCAGAATTTATTATCCAGGAATTGATAAAACTTCTTACTCGTAAAGGAGATACTGTTTTAGACCCTTTTGTGGGATCTGGGACTACAGCAGTAGCTGCTAAAAAACTTGATAGAAATTATATAGGAATAGATATAAATCCAAAATACTGTAAATATGCAGAAGAAAGATTGAAACAAGTTGCTGATATTAGCCATGTAGAAGAATTTTTGATATAATTAAAATTTTAAATGGATAATGAAAAGAAAATAAAAGATATACTAATAAATGCTTATAATAAAAGCATTGAAGAAATAAAAAAAGATGAAGGCAAGTCATTTCTAACAAATAATCTATCTGAAAATCAGAAAGAATGGCTCCTTGAAATAACATCAAAATCAGAATCATTTAAGGCAATTATAACTGTGCTTATCACAAGTCTGGTTAAAAAAATAGAAAATCCTCAACAGGATGTAAGAAAACACAGGTCGCAATTTCAAGGTGGATATTCGGGGCGTACATTGGATACAAAATTTATTACTCCTTTTTTTAAACAATACTTTAATAAGTTTGCGATGAAAGAGAGTGGATGGCTTACTCGTTCTCTTGAACAGCCATATCCTTTTAACTTAGACTTTCCTGGCAGGATAAAGGACCCAAAAGTAAAAGATTCTTTTTTAAAAATACTACACGATATTGAAGTAAATAAAGCAAACCCAGAAAGTTATTTGATAGCTTTTTTCATAATGTTGAACCTAAAAATTATTAGTCATCAACAATTGTTTTCAAAAAATATTAATAAAATAGACAATGAAAAAAATTTAACAATAAATTTTGTAATTGAAAGCCTAAAACAACACTTCTTTTCAGAATATAAAAGTTTAGGAGCCTCAAAACTTCCTGTAATCGCCCTCTATTCTGTTTATGAAATTCTAATTAAAGATATAGCAAGATACAGAGGTAAAAAGTTATTACCTCTTAAAAGTCATATAGCTTCAGATATAAAAGCAAAAGAAATTGGTGATATTGAAATTGTAGATGAAACAACAGGTGCAATTTTTGAAGGGATAGAAGTAAAACATGAAAAATCGATTGATTTTTTAATGCTTCATGATGTTTATGAAAAAATTAAAGGTATTTCTTCTATAAAAAGATACTATATTTTAACTACTGCTGAACCTAATATAAAAAAGGAGGAGAAAAATAAAATATTAAAACGAATTACTGAAATAAAAGAAGAACATGGGTGTGAAATCATTGTTAATGACTTAATTAAATCTATTAAGTATTATTTGAGACTTTTAGAAAAACCAGAGCAATTTTTAAATTATTATTATAAAAATCTTCAAAAAGAATTTTTAAATTCAGCCGAAATAAAAGAAGAACATGTAATAAAATGGCAGGAAATAATAAAAGAAATAAAAGGGCAATCTTGAAATTCACTAATACCAGTATGTCTCTGAAATAATTGGCAATTCACTCATACAGCAACAATGAGTGCTTGAAATCGCTCTTCTGGAATAGCAAGATTGTCTTCTTTGAGTGCATTTATATAACCTTCAATAGCCTCTTTAATATTAACAATAGCTTCTTCTTTGCTCATTCCCTGACTGATACAACCAGGTAGGCTGAGACATTCTGCAACCCAGTAGCCATCTTCTCCAGGATAAATAATTACTTGTCTCATCTTTATTTGCTCCTTTCAAATATAATAATATAATCCTACAGGAAACTTCTCAAGATACAACTCGGTAGCTTCTTTAAGATTTGCAATTGCCTCTTCTATTGTATATCCCTGACTTACTGTTCCTACTTTTGGACACTCTGCAACATAAATGTTGTCTTCTTTATAAATCAAAGCTGTAAAAGTCTGAACAGGCATTTTGCCCCTCCTTTTTTGTCAATATGCTTTGTTAATATAATTATAACAATTTGAAAAATTTTAATCTTATCTCCAAAATTTCATCTGTTGAAAAACTACACGGTAAACCTTCATTGGATAAAGAAATAGCCTATACCGAGATAATAGAGATATAAGTGTGCTTAATCGTCTTATTCTTTCTTTTTCTCATTTTTAACAAACTCAGCTACCTTTTCCACTGCTCCTTTAAGATGTTCCTGCAGTGTATGTAAATATCTTGTGGTAGTTCCTATCTGACTGTGTCCCATGATTTCTTTTACTTCCATAACATTAACCCCTGCCATTAATGCTGTTGTAGCAAAAGTATGCCTAAGCATGTTTGGGGAGACAGGTCTTGTTATGCCTGCTTTCCTTGCTGCAGTTTTAAGAGACTTCTTTATTGAAAGCACGGGTTTGTCGGTGTTTGAGAAAACCCATTTGCTTTTTCTGTTTTGATAGAGTTCCTGAAGGATTTCAAATGCTGTGCTACAAAGTGGAATAATTCTTTCCTGTGAGGTTTTTGGTTTAAAGCCCTCTTTACCCTGTATTTTTACTGTTTTTGTATGTAAGTCAACATCATTCCATGTTAGATAAGCAAGCTCTGCTGGTCTCATCCCTGTAAGCACTCCAAATAGCACTCTCTTTCGTGTAAGTTCGTCTGTTATGTTTTCTATTATTGCTTGAACTTCCTGAGGAGTGAGAAATGCATGCTGTTTTTTGTTTTCTCTAAGTAGAGGATACTTTTTTATGGAAGTATCATGAATTAAGCCTCTATCAATAGAAAAGTTTATAATTTTCCTTATTATTGATATATGGATATTAACTGTTCTATTGCTTAACCCTTGAGCCTTTTTAATTCCCTGATATTCAATCAGATTTTCAGTGGTGAGGTCATTTAAGAATCTGTTTTCAAAGTGAGGTAAAATATGTTTATTGAGACTTATTTTTTCAACTTCGATAGTTTTTTTAGCTTTTACTTTCTGACAGTGTTCCAAATAAAGAGTTGTAGCAAAAGAAAATAAAACAGGTTCATCCTTAATTTCACTTACATGTAGTTGTTTAAGCCTCCATTTGGTTTTAAGTTCCTCTTCAATTCTCTTTGCCTCTGCCTTGGTGTCTGCTGCTTTTCTGTGTATCCTTACCCCACCAATCCTTACATCAATATACCACGATTTACCTCTTTTATAGACTGCCATAAAAACAGCTCCTTAAAAATTATTTCCACATTTTTACCACAAAATTTTTAAAGATGTCAAATGGAGGATGGAAGTATTAAGATTTTTTCTTTGTTTTTAAAGGAGTTTTTGAAGTGGAGCTGAGGGGAGTCGAACCCCCGACCTCTTGAATGCCATTCAAGCGCTCTCCCAACTGAGCTACAGCCCCGATTTATAAAGTTAACATATTTATATATTTATTTGTCAATTAATATTAATTTTTCTATCTCTTTTGAGTTATAATTTAGAAAATAAAGCTGAGAGGTTTTTTATGGCGAAATTGTATATTTTTTTAATACTTATTTTTATAACAGTTATTGGTTTATTTGCGTTTGAAAATAAGGAACCTATTATTTTAAAAATACCTTTTAGCTCTTACTATGAAATGTCTAAAATAGCCCTGATTCTGATTTCTATCAGTTTTGGTGCTTTTTTTATTTTTATTGTTTTTTTTATAAGGGATACAGCGGGACTTATCAATAAAATTCAAATACAAAAAAGACACAAAAAAGAAGAGAAAATCAAAGAATATTATGCAAAGGCACTTAATGCAATTATGCGTGACAAAACTTCAGAAGCCAAAGAAGCTTTACAGGAAATATTAAACGAAGAACCAGAACATATTGATGCCCTTATTAGATTGGGAGATATCGCAATAAAAGAAGAAGATTTCAAAACAGCCCTTAAATATTATAAAAAAGCCTATGAATTTGATCCCAAAAATATCATACCCCTTCTTTCACTTGAAGATATGATGGAAAAAATGAATGATAATGAGCTCGCATTAAAATATATAGATCAGATATTAAGCTTAGAGCCAGATAATTTATTAGCACATTATAAAATGAGAAATATTCTCGAAAAAATGGAAAAGTGGGAAAAGTTAATAAATATTCAGAAAAAAATTATTAAAATGGTATCCAATTCAAAAAAGTTGGAGGAGGAAAACAAATTAATTGGATATTCCTATGAATACGGAAGAGTAAACCTTGAACAGGGAAACTTAGAAAATGCTGAAAGAATTTTTTCAACTTTAATCAAATCCCATCCAAATTTTATTCCTTCCTATTTAGGCATGGTTGAAGTTTTAATCTCAAAGGGTGAATTAGAAGAGGCTATAAATTTAATTGAAAAAGCCTATTTTGAACATAAATCGAAAATTTTCCTCATTAGACTTGAAGACTTACTTATAAGCATTGGTAATCCAAAAAAATTAATTCAGTCTTACATCAAAGCTATAAATGAATCTCCAAATGATAATGAACTTAAAATGCTACTTGGCAGATTATATTATCGTTTAGAAATGATTGATGATGCAATTGATATTTTAGATTCAATAGATACTGCTGCATACACAAATCCTAAACTTTACTGCATTAAAGGGTATCTTTATCTTAGAAGAAATCAAACTTTAAAAGCCCTCTCTTCATTTAAGGAATTATGTCCTGAAAACAGAATTTCCTCTATAAATTACAGTTGCAAAGTTTGCAAATCTCAATTTGAAGAATGGACAGGAAGATGTTCCAAATGTGGTTCCTGGAATAGTTTTCAGGTAGATTTTAGAGGTTGCGAATTCATAAAATGATTTTTTCCTTTTTAAAAAAGAGAAGAAAAATAGTATTAGATACAAGTATTTTTATAAATCCAGACGTAAGAAACCCTTTCGGAAAAACTCCTGAAGAAGCTATAAATGAATTCTTAAATCTGGCGAAAAAAAGTCTGTATTTTGACTTTTATATGCCTTCTTCTGTAGTTAAAGAATTGTTTTATTTTATCGATGAAAAAAGACTTTCAAGGGATTTTTATTATCTAATAAGAATTAAATCACCTGATAAACATAGAATTTTATGCCCTGCTATTTTTTTTTATGAACTTGTTGAGGAAATGAGAATAAGAATAAACAAAGGATTAAGAGCTGCAGAACACGCAGTAAAGACTGTATCCCAAAAGGGCATTGAGGATACTATTAAAGATTTAAGAAAAAAATACAGGGAAGCTTTAAGAGAAGGAATTATTGACAGTAAAGAAGATGTTGATTTAATTTTTTTATCTTTAGAAATTAAAGCCACTTTGATAACAGGAGACCAAGGACTTATTAAATGGGCTGATAAAATTGGTATAGAATGGATTATTCCAGAAAAATTTAAAGAATTTTTAATTTCTTCAATTAGGTAAAGAACCTACAAAAATTTGACTTTTTGTAAAGATTTTCTGCCAATATAAATTAATGGATATATTTGAAAAAATAGCTGAAGAAAAAATTCGTGAAGCAATGGAACAGGGACTTTTTGATGACCTTCCAAATAAGGGAAAACCTTTGAAACTTGAAGACCTTAGCTGGGTGCCAGAAGATTTAAGGCTTGCCTATAAAATTCTTAAAAATGCTGGATGTATTCCACCTGAGATGGAGATAAGAAAAGAGATAATAGACCTCAAAGAACTTCTCAAAACAATTGATGATGATGAGGTAAGAATCAAAAAAATAAGAGAACTTAATTTTAAAATACTAAAACTTAATATTGGCAGAAAAACACCCTTTTATCTTGAAGATTTTCCCGAATATGAAGAAAAAATAATTAAAAAATTTATCGGATGACGGAGAGGGAGGGATTCGAACCCTCGGTGAGTGTAAACCCACAGCGGTTTTCGAGACCGCCCCAATCGTCCACTCTGGCACCTCTCCAATAAAATTATAATACCACATAAAAAGGAGTTTCTTCGCTATGAGGGGAATGCCAGAAATTGCCGATAAAAAATTATGTTTTGAACTATTTTGTCATCCCTTCGCTTTGCTCAGGACATCGTCTAACCTTATTTTCTGTCATTCTGCCCTTTTTATTGTCATTCCTTCGCTTCGTTCAGGACAGCGTCTGAGGTTGCATCAGCAACCGAAGAATCCCCTCCTTTCTGTCATTCTGACCCTGAGCGAAGCGAAGGGGAAGAATCCCAACAATAGGAGACCCTTC
>Ga0308411_10000125_pt1 | contig 44022 bp, 47 predicted proteins | sample HotsprottomLayer_2_FD_203530 | JGI IMG/M metagenome (GOLD analysis project Ga0308411, IMG submission 203530) | Hot spring phototrophic mat microbial communities from Octopus Spring, Yellowstone National Park, Wyoming, United States -... | ecosystem: Environmental > Aquatic > Thermal springs >... | reverse complement strand
CCCTCGATCCGGCGGCCGCGAAAGGCCGCCTCCGCGTCATAGCTCGCCGCCCCGGTCTCGAAGCGGTAGCGCGAGGCGGCGGGGCTCGAAGGCAGGAACGTGACGGTGCGCTGGTCCAGATTGAACGGATTGCGGCGCGAGACGATGTCGCCGGCGTCCTCAAGGATGGCGATCTGGCCGACGGCGCGGCCGGCGCTTCGCTCGGCGGCGCCCACGCCAAACCGCCTCGGCAGCCCGCGCTCGGCGCGGCGCCTCTCGGCCTGCCGGTGAAGCTGGATCTCTTCCTGCCAGCCGTCGCGGTGCGTGCCGCACAAGACCTTCTCTTCGCGCGCGCCGAGCGGGCTCCAGGCGAGCGCGAGCGCGAGCAGAAGGCCGACAAGCCGCGACATGGGTTTCAAATTATTCGAATAGCTCACATTTTAGGGCACTGCTCGGGCTGAGCTGAGGTGCCCTGCCCGATTGGGGAAGGCTTCCTCGCCGGGCGTTTGGGCGACCGGATCATCATCAGGCCACCAACTCGGCCTCATACCCCGGCCAGTCCGCAGCCGGAAACGGGGTGGGCGCGCCGGCACGCTCTAAAGAGAGCATCAACACATCGAGCGTGTCGGCGCGGACGAAGCCGGCAGTGGTGTTGACGACGAACGTCGCCGGTTTGCCGGTCCGGTCGCGCAGCAGCCAGCAGACGCCCGGTTGCGGCTCTTTGGAAAGTGGTCCGTCTGCGGCGCGCCGAATCGTCTCGAACAGTTGCCCGCCGGGCGAGAAGAACTGATGGCTGTCGCCGGATTCTTCGAACACTTCCGCCGAGGTTGTCACTCGGATCGGTTCCGGCATGCCGGGCAGGCGTGCAGCATAGGTCCTCACATCCAGCGGTCGCCACTCCAAATCGACGGGTCGGCTTGCGTTGCGGCCCATGGCGTGGTCGAGCCGCGCCAGGTCGTAGGGCGGTTCCGGCAGCGCCGGGACGGCCAAGTCCTCCCGCGCCACAGCGTCCAGATCCAACGGCGCCTCGGCAGCCGAAGAAACCTCGTGTTCGATCTGGGCCAAGAACCGCTGCCGGGCCGCCTCGCGCGCTTCGCGGCCGGCCAGCGTGACCTCCTCAAACCGCTTGGGCAACTTCGAGAGAATCGGCTGAAGGCGGCCGACGATGCCCTGGAAAAGCTGAATCCGTTCGCCGACGGCGAAGTAGACATCCGCCTCGACCGTATCCTTGTAAGCGAAGTTCAGAATCTTGACCCGCGGCCGCTCCTGTCCCAGCCGATCAATGCGTCCGATGCGCTGCTCAATCCTCATCGGGTTCCAGGGCAGATCGTAGTTGGCCAGCACGCCCGCCGCCTGCAAGTTCAGGCCTTCCCCGGCGGCGTCCGAGCAAACCAGCAGACGCACCCGGCCGGTCTTCAGCCGGCGTTTGATCTCCTCTTTGCTGCACGCAATCCATCGCCCGCTCGCGTCGCGCCAGGCGCCGCCTGAGCCCGAGTAACTGGCCACCGGCACATCCGGCAGCTCGCGCGCCAGGAATTCGCGCAGATACTCCATCGTATCGGTAAACTGCGTGAAGACGATTGCCGATTCGGAATCCTGCGTGAACACGCTCACCAACTCGGCGCGCAGCCGCCGCGCCTTGGTGTCCGTGTTCAGCTTGGCGATCGCCCGAAGCAGCTCGAGGATCCGCTCGCGCTCCTCCAGCTCCGCCGCCGATGCGGCCAGCTCGGCCGCCTCTTCCGGCGCCATTGCCTCATCGGCGGTTTCGTCCAGCGAGACGTCTTCCTCGCTCAAGCCGAGCTTTTCCAGGCGCGCATTGAGAGTTCGTTTTAAAGCCTCGAAGCTGGAGGCCAGGCGCCGCCGGTAGACCGTCATCACAAAGCCGATGGCCGTGCGCTTGTCGGAGGCCGCTTTCGAGTAGGTCTCCGAGATGTAGTCCTCCACCTGCGCGTACAGCTCGCTCTCGGCCGGAGTCATCTCCACCGGAATATCTTTCACCTCGCGCTCGGCCAGAGGCAGATCGAGCTTACCGGCGCGCCGGTAGGAGCGCAGCAGCTCCCGGGTGTGCCGCACCATCCGCCAGCGCAGCGGCGAGCACGCCTTCAGCACCTCAACGAGCGCCCTGCGCGCCTCGCCATCCAGCATCCGCCGCGGCGCCTGGGCCGCATCGCGCAGCGCCCGGATCACCTTCGTCCGCTTGATCGGCGACAGATTCGGCGTCAACGCCGCGAGCTCGGCGTCCGTCAGGGCTCCGAAATACGCCTCGCAATCGCGGAACCATGCCGTCATGAGATCGAGCGTCTCCGGCGACGGGTTGCCGCTCGCCCAGGAAAAATACTTGAGAAAGGCGTGCGGCTCAGCCGCCCACATCGGCGGCAGCCCAAGCAGGTCCATCAAGTCCCACAGCTCGACCGGGTGCACCTGCATGGGCGTCGCCGTCAGCAACAACAAGCTCTGGCAGCGCCGCGCCAACTCCCGCATCAGGCTCAACAGCGCGTTCGGCCCCTTCTCCTGTTCGGTGCCCGCGCCGCGGCGCCGTGCATGGTGCGCTTCATCGAGCAACACCAAATCCCAAGGCTCGGCCTCGAGCAGTTCCCGGACCCGATCCTTGCGGCGCACGAGGAAGCTCGAGGCGAGCACCACGGGCTCCTTCTGCCACTCGTTCCGGCTGACGGGGCGCTCGAGCGGCTCCGTCCAGCCGTAGGCCGCCCGCCGGCGCAGCACCGCGCCGTCGTAGATGGGCACGTTCAGGTTGAACTTCTCGTACAGCTCGTTCTGCCACTGGATCTGCACGCTCTTGGGCGTCAGGATCAGCACGCGTTTGGCCTTGCCGGAAAGCAGCGCTTGCCGCAAAATCAGCCCGGCCGTGATCGTTTTGCCCAGGCCCACTTCGTCGGCGATCAACAACCGGCAAGGCCACTCGTGGAGTACCCGCGCATAGGTGCGGATCTGGTGCGGCCACGGCGTCACCGCGCTCGTCAGTTCACCCACGCGGACCCCGTTGGGCAGCTCCGGCGCCGTTTTCACAAAGGTCCAGATGCACCGGCGAAACTCGTTATCGGTCAGCCGGAAGCAAGGCGCCGCCTCTTCGGCAGCGTGCCGCGTCTCGGGCGGCGTCACCGGGCGATCGTCTCTCGGCAGATACTCGAGCAGCTTCCGGCGAGCCGCCTCGGGAAAGTCGAAGACCCGCGCGCCGGGCGAGCGATCCTCCCACAGCTTGGCAAACGCCAGAAGCTCTTCGTCGGCGTGCGCCTTCTCGGTTTCGCTCAGCCAGGCGCAGTGGACGTGAAAGCTCTCGCAGTTGTGCTTCCAGCCGCCGGCGGTTTCGTTGATGCTGCCGGAGAAGGCGAGCGTGTTGCCTTGGGCATCGACCAGAATGCCGAACTTGGCGTGGTAGATGCCGGCCACGCGCGCCGGGCGGCCCTCGGCGTCCACGGGTACGGCCACCTTCACATCGAGATACCCGTTGGCCACCATCCACGCCAGCAGCTCCAGCCCCTGTCGGGCATGCTCGTCCGGCGGCGTCAGGTCGGCCGCGGCAAGCTGCCGCTCCAGGGCGGCGCGCAGGTCGTAGCCCTCCTGAATCGCCTCCTGCTCGGGCGGCGCCAGCGTGCAGCCGACCACCAGCCGCATCCGCCCCTCGTTGTCGATCAACCCGCGCAGCCCGCGCGCGGCCAGCGCCAGCGCATCGGCCGAGAAGTAGCCCGTCGTCCGGCAGTACTCCACCGCGCAGGCGAGCGCCGGGTTGTAGAACAGCTCGATGAGGTCGCCGTCCTCGTGCGAGTAGCGGAACTTCCACTTCCTCTCAGTCAACAGCGGCATCGAACTCCTCAAGGTCCAGCTCGAGCTCGAGCTGCTCGGGCCGCTTCGGCTCGGGCACCTTTTCGGCGAAGGCCAGCCGCCGGAGCCTCTCGAGCGCCTCGAAGTCGCTCGCCGCGCCCTCGAGCGGCGGATTGGGCTTCTTTTTGCCGCGCGGCGGGGCGCCCTTTGGGCCGGGCGGCAGCACGTTCAGCAGCGCCTCGAGCGCCGCCATCAGCGTCGGATCGTCGAGCAGCCGCAGCGACTCGAGCCGATTGCGCGCCGCCTCGGTGTTCTGGAATCGAACGGTGTAGGCGGCTTCGTGCAGCCGGTCGAGCATCGGCGCTTGCAGTCCGGTCGCCAGCTTGCCTTTCATCACGCGCGTCTGGCTGTCCCACAGCGTCACGTCCTCGCCCGAAACGGCGCAGGCCACATTCCGCACTTCCTCCTCAAAATCCAGGCCCACCACGCGCGCCAGCTTCAGCGCTTCATCGGCGGGAAACCTCGGCGCGCGGAAGGCGTCCCAGGCCAGCACGTACCATTCGGTCAGCGGATCAAGATGCGCCTGGCGCTTCACCGTGGCCAACTGATCCAGGCGCCACTGCTTCACCTCGCGCCGGGCGGCATCGAGCGCATCCTCGGGCGTCACCCGGTAGGGGTCCCAGGGGCCGAAGAGGTCGTCCTGGTACCCCTTGGGCTGCTGCCGCGCCGTGCCGCGCACAAGCGGCCAATGGCGCGAGAGGACTTCGAGCGCCGGCCCGAAACAGGCCAAATACAGATCGATGCCCGCGATCCCGGCCTCTTGGAACTCGCTCACTTTCCGCCGCACGACGTTGCGGACTTCCGGCTCGACCTCCTCCCAGAAGACCTCCTCGCGGCGCTCGGCCGCGCCATGGCGCAGCCGGCAGGCAAGAAAGATCGTCGACTTGGCCGCCGACTTGTCGCGGATGTGCAGGCTGCCTTCGGCTTCGGTGTGGACGGGCCAGCTCGCCGTGATGACAAATCCCGCCTCGATCAACCCGGTGGCGAGCGCATCCCAGGCGTCCTTGGCCTTGTGCGTGAACATGACGGTCATGATGCCCCCGGGTTTCAATACCCGGCGCATCTCGGCGAAGATGCGCGCCATGCGCCGCTGGTAGTCGAGGTGCGCCAGGCGCTTGGCGCCCTTCTGCCCGGCGAACTTGGCCGGGTTGGCGACCGCCTCGCGGTCCTTGTCGGTCAGGTACGAGGTGAACAGTTCAGGATAAAGCAGCCCGGCGGTGCGCTTCAGCCAGACGTAGAAAAAGTCCGCGAGCTCGGCGTACATGACGTTGTCATAGTAGGGCGGGTCCATGACGATGCAGTCGATGGAGGCGTCGGGAAGCGACAACGCGTCGGCCGACTCGCAGAGGATCTTCACCTCCGGTTGGCGGCGGGCGGCTGCGGGAAAGAGGCGGCCGTTCGCGCCTGTATCCGGGGCGTGGCCGAGGAGCTGGATCAACTCGCCGAGGGCTTTGCCGGTCTGTTCGAGCGCCCAGTCGTAGCCGAGGCCGGTGATGGTGGGCGCCATCTCGGCGTAGCTCCACTTCAAGCTGAAGTCGTGGCGATCGAAGTAGCTGCGCACTCGCCCAGTGCTTGGGTCCCAGTGGCAGCCGATGGCGTTATAGTACGCAACTTTGTCAATCGCCAGGGCGATGTAGACCATGGCGGCGCGGTCGAGTTCGCTCAAGCGGCCGCCGTTTTGCGCCTTCAGCTCTTCGACCATGTCCTGAAAGACTTCGACCGAGGTGCAGTGGCCGTAGAGCTGGCGGGGATTGAACAGGTCCCGCCACAACGGCGCGCCGTACTGGCGGGGGCGGTCGTCGTTGGTGTTTTCGGGGAATTCCTCGTCCGGCACGATGTTGCGGGCCTGCCAGAGCGGCATCTTTTCGGCCAGGCGCCGCGCGATGAGCGCTTCGACGTCGTCTTCGGGCCGGGGCGCGCGGAAGCCGCGGACCACCTTGGTTTTCGGCTTGCCGTTCTTGAGCTTGCCGACGGCGACCTCCTTCTTGTAGACCACGCAGTAGAGCTGGTGGCCCATGCGGCCGGCCTGCGCCTGGCGCTTGATGTCCTCGGCTGGAATTTCGCGGCCGCAATCGGGGAACGGGCACTTGCCGGTGCCGTTGTTCACCGTGCCGGGCGACTGCTCGCTCGCCGTGTGCACGATCTCGAAGCGGATGCGGCGGCCTTCGGGGACGAGACGCACACCCGTGCCCTCGCCGTCCAGCCGCCAGTTGGGCGACAGCGGCACCAGCCCGCCGCAATACGGGCAGGTGACCGTCCGCGCCCAGAGGTAGCCGTCGCAAATGAAGTCTTCCGGCTCATCGGGATAGAGGTCGGCGAGTTGGTCGCAGAGGCGCTTGCGGAAACACGCGGCAATCTCGCCGTACCGCTCGAGCAAGCGCGGCCCAACGACCGCCGGGAGTTCCACGGTGGCTTTCAGGATCAGGCCGGCGACTGGATTGAGGTCGTTGGCGATCGCGTTGCACCCGAGCCGGACTGCCTCAAAAGGGATGCTTCCGCCCCCTGCGGTCGGGTCAAGCAGTGCGGCGCCTTCGGGTGCACGCAGATCCTCGGGCCCGGGCGTGTAGGTGAAACCTCGCGGGTAGCCGTAAGCGTCCGCGCCCAAGCGCTCGCCTTGCGCCGTGGCCTTTGCAATTCTGAGCTTGGCCTTGACCGGATCCCCGTGAATCCCGAGCGTCCATAGGAACTTGGCGCGGTCGGCATCGGCCGGCAGGAGGCTGGCCAGAATCGCCGCCCGGCTGGCCACCAGCGGCCGGCGCGCAAACCAGACGTGGAGGTAGTACGTAGGCGGGAGCGCCGTCATCGAGCGCCGCTCACGGATGCACTCCTCGCTGATCTCGGCAATCGGCAGCCACTGTTCAATCAATCGGCGGTCGGGCACAGGTTCGCCTCCCTGCGCATGTCGGTTCGGCGGATGTAGGCGATGCGTCCGCCGACCGACCGGACGGTTACAACCGTCCCCGCCTCCTTCCGCCGCTCAAGCGCTCTTTCAAGCGCTCTCAAATAGCGGCTACTGTAATCCTTGGCCGTTCCACGCAGCATGTACGCCAGATAGGTACCTGGCGTTATCGGCCTCTTGGCCGTATAGTCTAGGTAGCTTTCAATGTATTTGCTTTCTCTCATTCTGACCTCCTTTCGCGCTACACCTTCATCATCGAGCGGCCGCGTCGAAATGTCCAGCCGAAAATCGCCTGATTTTTACCTCACCGCCCATTGAGGTAGAAGGCGCGGCCATCATGCCGCGCCCCCGAGCATGTAGGCGGAGCTGCCGTCCTCGCGCTTGATGCGCACGACCTGGTGGCCCATCTTCTTATGGAGCGTGCCGCTGAGGAAGCCGCGCACGCTGTGGGGCTGCCAGCCGGTGGCGGCTACCAAGTCGTTGATCGTGGCGCCGCCAGGCTGCCGCAGGAGCTCGAGAATCTTCGCCTTCTTCGAGCCCTGGCGGGCCTCGTGCGCCTCGCCCGGCACCGGTGCGGTGTCCACAGCCTGCGGCTCCTCGATGGGGACCGGGACGAGCCGCTGGATGGCGTCCCAGATCTGCTTGAAAGCAACCTCCCGGGTCTTGAACTTCTTGACCGGCTTCAGGTCGTCGAAGGGAACAGCGCCGGCCATCGCGTTCCAGATGGAGACCAATTGGGACATCTGGAGAGGCAAGCGCGCGAACCCCTCCAGCGAGCTGAAGACGGCCGTGAAAGTGGCCTGCGGTTCAGATTCGACGATGCGACGCGCCTCGTCCAGTGTGTCGCACGCCGTGATGTTGTCGTCGACCAATGCGTAGTGTGTCATGCTGCTCCTTTGTATTCGCTCTCACCGGATACGGCGTGGTCAGTCTGCCTCTTCGCGGGCAGCACCTCCCAGCGCAGCCGGGCGGCGCTGCGGATGTGCACCGGCCGGCCGGTGGCGAGGTTGGTGCCCTCCCAGCCGCCGTAGCGGGATTCCTGGTTGATGCGGACGCGAGTGAGCTGGCCGCTCACCTTGGCGACATAGACGCCGCCGATTACGATGTCACGCTTCTTCATTACTTGCCTCCGATTGATAATTGCCACTGGCGACCTCCTTGCAGGATGGCCAGCTGGCGCTCCAGGTCTTCGATTCGCTTCAAGATAGCCAGATCAACGGATACTCGCTTCGGATCACCCGCTTGCGAGTAGTGCCGCGCGAGCTCCCACAGGAGACTCTTCAGATCTTTGTTTTCCATGTGACCTCCTATTGGGGAAGAGTGCTACTCAAAGTGCCGGACGTCGACGACGGCGCCCGGCACGCGGGCGGCCCACCAGTGTGCTCGCCATACGGCAAGATTTAGCGCGTCGCCGCTGGGCATAATGGGGTAATGCTCGTCCCCGGGCACGAGCGGCTTGCCGATGGCGTCAGATAGAGAGCCGTCCCAAAAGACGGCAGCGTCGTACAAGATGCTGCCGTCCGGGGCCGTGGCCCGAACGGAAATCCACGAATCTTGCTGCATTATTGTGCCTCCTTCTCGAAAGTGGCGACAGTGGGGCAGGGCGGAGGCGGCGGGGCGTCCACCGGGAGGGCCCGCGCCTCCCGGTTCAGGCTCGCCAGCTCCTCCTCCGCCCCAGCCCCGTCGAGCAGGCGGACATCCGATTCGCCGCGGACGTACAACGCGCCGCGGGTGACCTCGCCCCGCAACAAGGCGGCATCGCGGTAATGCACGAGGAGTATGCGGCCAGGGACCGCGTACGCCGCCACGCCGACGGGGCTGAGCCGCTTCCAGGTGAAGGTTTTAAAGAGGGCCCCTTCGCACCGCAGGGCCCAAAGGGCCGAGAAAGCGAGCTTCTCCGCCACCCACCCGTACCCGGCATCGAGCCGGGCGGTTGAAGCCCAACCTCGATAGAACGCCAGGTCGCGCCTGATGCTCTCGGGGACGAGGTTCTTTGGGAACCCCGTGAGCGCAGCTTGGACCGCCGCGGTCCAAGCGTCAAAGGCCGCCCAGTAGTGATCCGGGCGGCGGTGTGCACGGCGGGGCGAGTAGGGGCGGTACTCGATCAAGAATTCCAGAGCCTCCGCCTTGCGGCGGAGGGCAATGTCGAGATCCGCGTCGGTCTGGGCGTCGGCGATCTCATTAGAGATCGCCTGGCAGGCCTCGGCCAGAGACTCATGGTAAAGGGCTGTGACATCTGAGTCACTCGGCAGCGGGAAGCGGCGGAGAAACATCCGCCGCGCGAGCTCAGGAGCCGCGGCTTGGTCCTGAGCTCTGAATGCAGCTCTGATCATTTCATCCAGATATCGGTTCATCTCATTTGCTCCTTTTAGCGCTTTCGCGCTACACCTTCATCATCGAGCAGCCGCGTCGAAATGTCCAGCCGAAAATCGCCTGATTTATCGCCCTACGTTGGATCAGCGGGCCGCTCTAGAACGGAGGTAACGTTTGAAGCGCACCCGGTCGGCACAACACCACCTGCACCTGCACTACACCGGATGGTGGCGCCGTCGAGAGACGTGCTTCGCGATTTGCTCGAGGACCGGTCGCATGCCACCATGTTAGAGGGGGGCGGCCGTAACGTCAAGGGCTGCGGCATGATACGATGATCGTATGCACCGACCGTTGCGACCGTGCACCATCCCCGGATGCTGGCGATTATCGGCTAATGGTCGATGCAGTATCCACCGCGCCGACGAGCGCCCGAGTGCCAGCCGGCGTGGATACGGATCGCGGTGGCGCCGCACGCGTGCGGACTTTCTGGCGCGGCACCCGCTCTGTGCGGATCCGTTCGGGCGTCACGGCTCGCGGCTGGTCGCTGCGTCGGAGGTCGACCACATCATTCCGCACCGAGGCGACCCAGACCTGTTTTGGGATGAGGCGAATCTCCAGGCGCTGTGTAAGTCGTGTCACTCACGCAAGACAATGATGGAGGCTGGCATTGTCGCGGACGCCTAAACCTACGGCGATCAAGATCGCCGAGGGCAATCCCGGGAAGCGGCGCTTACCTCATGGTGAGCCGAAACCAGCGCCGCTATCGCCCGCGCAGGCGCGCGGCCGGTGCCCGGCATGGTTCGCGCCCGACGAACGCGAGGCGTGGATGTCGCACGCAACGGTACTGGCCAGGATGCGCGTCCTAACCGAAGCGGACCTGCAAGCGCTCGAGATGGCCTGCGTCGACTATGCGGCATGGGTAAGGTATACCACCATGTGCCGCAACAAGGCGCTGATCAAGGAGGGCGAGCGATGGCGGCTTAACCCTCTGATTCGCCTAGCAAAAGAAGCATTCGAGCGCTACATCAAGGTGATCCGTGACTTCGGGATGACGCCTGCTTATCGCACCAAGGTGGTAGCGGAGCAGACCACGCCAGCAGAACACATCATGAGCATCCTGGCCGCTGACGACGACGACGAGGCGGTGATGGTGCAATAGATGTGCGCATCGATGAACATCGGGCTCGCCTTGCTGAGCGGTTTTTCAAGCGCCTTCTGAGGCACACCTCGGACGTCTGGTACGGCAAACCTTTCGGTCTTGTTCCATGGCAACGTGAAGCGCTCCGCGAGATCTTCGGCCGGGTTGACGCGGCAGGACGCCCCCTGGTTCGGCAGGCATACATCGAGATCCCGAAAAAGACCGGGAAAACCGAGTGGGCTGCTGGCGTTGCGTTGTATGTCCTTGTTACGGCGCGACATCCTGGCTGCCAGGTATATTTGGCAGCGTCTGGCCTTCGCCAGACCGCGAACGTGTTTCGGGCTGCATGCAAAATGGTCGAGCAGTCCGCAGAGTTAAGGTCTATGCTCAGGATCTTGCGTAGTACACACAGGATCTTGAGGCGTGACGATCCGGATTCGTTCATCGCCGCGATCGCAGCAGATGGTGACCTGACTGATGGGGTAAACCCCGCTTGCGTGATTGCGGACGAGATACACCGCTGGCACACGCGCAAGCACCTCGAGAACTGGGACGTGCTTGCGCTCGGAGGTATCGCGAGGCAGCATTCTCTCATCATTGCGCTCACAACAGCAGGCACGATGGACGATTCGCCGCTCGCGTGGCGCTATCACGAGAAGACACTGAAGGTTGCCCAGGGGGTCATCTCAGACCCGCACTTCTACGGGCGACGGTATGGTGCCGAGGCCGGCGACGACTGGGAAGATGAGCGGACGTGGATCAAGGCGAATCCCTCGCTCATCGAGAACGGAGGGTTTCTGCCAATCGATAAGATCCGCACTGCATACTTAGCAGCCCAGTCCAACCCAGAAGACCAGCGTGCATTCCGGAGGTATTACCTCAACATCTGGGATCAGAGGGACGAGCGTGCGATCGACATGAAGATTTGGGACGAGTGCGCCAGCGGACTGAAGCCTCCCAGGTGGCCAGTGAGTGAGCGCGACATGGAGCGGCTCAGGTCAGTGCCTCTGTACATCGGGGTGGACATCTCTTTAAGCACCGACCTAACCGCTGTTGTCCTGCTATTTCTCCACGAGGACAAATATGAGGTCGTACCGTTCTTCTGGCTGCCCGAAGATGCTGTCAGGAAGCGCGAGCTTCGAGACGGGGTGCCGTATTCCGCCTGGGCACATGAGGGATTCCTTGAAACATGTCCAGGATCGGCCATTGATCCTCGCCTCATCAGGCAGAGAATCGAGTGGGCGGCTGAGCACTTCGACCTTCGCGAGGTCTGCTTTGACCCCTACAACTCACGCGAAATCAGCCTGATGCTCCAAGACGCCGGCATCAAATGCGTCGAGATCCGGCAGACGTATTCTGGCGTTTCAGAGGCCACCAAGAAGCTCCTGCACCTCGTTGCGACAAGGCGGCTTGATCATCGCGACCACCCGGTTCTTAGGTGGAACGCCTCATGCTTGTCAATCAAGAGCGATGGAAATGACCTGATCAGGCCGAGCAAGCCGGACAGGGAGCGCGACTCGTCGAGAATCGACGGAATCTCTGCACTGATTGATGCGCTTGCGCGCGCCATGCTGCACGAGGATAAGTCTGTGGACGTCAAGGTGATATAATCGCTGTGGGGTTATGCCTGGGTTCCTGCGTAAGGCGCTGGTCGATCCGCTGACGGCAGCATTCTCAACCATAACGGAATACCTGTTCTATCGGAAATACCCGCGCCTCATCGCAGCGCTCGGTGGGCAGCAGACGTACACAGGCCGCATCGTAACCGAGGCGACCGCCCTGAACAATTCCACCGTATGGGCTTGCGTCAGGGTAATCTCTGAGACGCTCGCGTCTCTGCCGCTCAACCTCATCGAGCAGACGCCAAAAGGGAAGTTCGTCGCTCAATCGCACCCGCTACAGCGGCTTCTGCACGATGAGCCGAATCCCGAGATGAGTGACTTCCAGTTCCGAGAAACCCTGACTTCCCACTGCCTGCTATGGGGCAATGCCTTTGCTCGGATCGTAAGGCGAAGTGGAACGGGCGAAGTGATTGCGATCTGGCCACTGTTGCCTACTCAGGTACAGATCAAGAGAGACGACACGGGTGCCCTGCAGTACATCGTCCGGGACCAGAATGGGCAGGAGACGGTGTATCCGCAGCGAGAGATCTTCCACCTTGCCGGCCTCGGCATGGACGGCGTGATTGGATACTCGGTGGTCTCGATGGCGAGACACACAATTGCTCTCGCGCAGATCCAGGAGGAGTACGCAGCTCGCTTCTTCGCCTCGGGCGGGCGGAAGCCCTACGTGCTCACGAAGGGCACGAGGTTCAAGAACGACCAGGAGTACCAGCAATTCCGGGAGAAGTGGGAGGCGGCTTACGCTGATTCCACGAATCCGCACAGGGCGATCGTCCTCGAGGGCGACATCGAATACAAGGAGATCGGTATGTCTCTGGAGGATGCGCAGTTTCTATCTTCCAGGCAGTTCTCGGTGCCGGAGATCTGCCGCTGGTTCAGGGTGTCGCCTCACCTCGTAGGGGACCTCTCGCGCGCGACGTTCTCTAACATCGAGCATCTCGCGATCGAGTTCGTTCAACACACGCTGATGGCGTGGATCGTAAGGTGGGAGAAGGCAATCAACCGACAACTCTTGTCGGACATCGAGAAGCGGCGATTCTTCGCAAAGCACAACGTCGGCGGTCTGTTGCGCGGCGATTTCGAGTCGCGCTTCAAGGGTTACTCGTCTGGCTTGCAGAATGGTGTATACTCGATTAACGAGGTCCGAGACCTCGAGGATCTCAACCCGATTCCTGGAGGGGATGGCCACAGGGTCCAGGCAAACCTGATGCCTATCTAAGGCGATGGCGGCAATCAAGATTCACCACACCCCGATCGACAAGGAAGGGTCCTGGGACGCTCGCGCCAACCTGCGCCGGCTAGGGGATTCGCCAGGGGCTTCGAAACTAAGGGCAATGCATGCCTGGGTCGACGAGAACGGAGACCCTGACGCGATGTCTTCTTACAAGCTGCCGCATCACAACGTTTCGGAAGACGGAAGTGTGGGCGCGGCCAACATCAAGGCGGTTGCCTCTGCCATCGCCGCTCTGAACGGTGCCCGTGGCGGCGTCGACATCCCGGAAGACGACCGCAGGGCGGTCTATGCACACTTGGCTGTGCACTACGAGGACGCCGACCTGGACCCGCCGCCGCTCAAGTCAGGCGACAAGTTATTCGAGACCAAGGCGTTTCCCGTAGCTCTGGAAATCGAGGGTGGGGCGAACCTGGTGGGAGTGGCATCCGTCTATGGATCTATGGACTCCTTCGGCGACGTGATCGAGAAGGGCGCCTTCAAGAAGACGATCGCCGAAAATCCGGAGATCCCCGTCCTGTGGCAACACGACCCTCGCGAGCCTATCGGGGTAGCGAAACTCGAGGACACAGGCAAGCGACTGATTGCGCGGATCACACTCGATCTAGAGGATCCAACGGCGCAGAAGGCCCTCCGCAAGGCCAGACTGGGCGTTCTCAAGGGTCTCTCCATCGGGTTTCAGCCGATGAAGTTCACCTATGACACTGGTCCAGGTGACACAGTCATCAGGCGATTGTCGGAGATCAAGTTATGGGAGGTGAGCCTCGTAACCTTCCCTGCGCTGGAACAGGCGCAGATCACAGAGGCCAAGGAAGTCACTCCGGAGCAGCCCGGAGCCGACATTGATCGCAAGGCAGACAAGCGAGAGCCGCTTGACAGCACTCTCGCCGAAATCATGGAGATTTTGAAGAGATGGACGAACTGAAGAAACAGCTCGAGGCCTTCATCAACAAGGCCAAGGACGAAATGGAGCGTCTCGGTAAGGTCACTTCCGATACCGCCGCCCAAGTGCAAGCGCTCCAGGCTCGGCTGGATGCTGCCGAAGTAGAAAAGGCTCGCCCCAGTCAGCCTCAGGCGAATAGATTGCGGCAGATGCTGCAGGAGCACGAGGGTATGCAGAAGCTCTTCCGTGACCGCCGCGGATCTGCGGTAATCCAATTGCCCGGGATCGAGACCCTCATCGAGCAGCGCACCACGATCACCTCGAGCGCGGTCGGGAGCGCAAGCTCAGGCGTCCTACTGTTCGAGCGGACGCCTGGTATTGTGCCGGCTGCACGGCGCAGGCTTTTCATCCGCGACCTGTTGACTGTCATCCCGACGCAGTTCAACGCCATCGATTTCGTAAAGGTGAACTCAGACATCCAGAAGGCTTCGCCGCAAGTCGAGGCGAGCGCCAAGTACGAGAATGCCCTGACGTTCACCACCGACACGGAGACTGTCCGAACGATTGCGACATGGATTCCCGCCACGCGCCAGGTCTTGGAAGACTTCGAGGGCCTCGAGTCGTTTATCCGAGAGTCGCTTACCTATGCGGTCCTGCTCGAGGAGGAAAATCAGATCCTGTCTGGGAGCGGCACGGGCGAGAACTTGAACGGCTTGATCACCCAGGCGACCCCGTTCAATACCGGTCTGCTCTCGGCGTCGCACGGATGGGAGAAGATCGACATCCTGGGCCGGGCCGTTCAGCAGATCCAGAGCGCGAACGAGGTGGAGCCGGACTTTGTGGTGCTGCACCCGAAGGATTTCTGGGACATCCGCCTGAGTAAGGATTCGACGGGCGTATACCTGTTCGGGAATCCGTTTACCCCGTTCGATGTCACGTTCTTTGGGCTGCGACCGTTCGTGACGACCGGAATCACCCAAGGGACATTCCTGGTTGGGTCGTCAGCTCCTACCAGCGCTGTCATCCGTCAACGGACGGGGCTCTCGGTCGAGATCTCGACCGAACACAGCGACTTTTTCACGAAAAACATGGTCGCGATTCGCGCCGAGGAGCGGCTCGCCCTCGTGGTGTTCCGACCGGGCGCTTACATCACTGGATCGCTGACTACCTCGCCGGCCTAACGCGGCGTGTCACCTGAGCGCATAGGGGCCAGTTCGGGCGCTGGCCCCTCATTTGTCTCCATCGAGCTTGTGGTGCGGCTCGCTGGCGTGATAATCTGATCTTATGCGGGTCAGATTGCGGCGGCAGATGTACCTGGACCGCGTGTACGCTGAGGGCAGCATCGTGGACATCCCGCGCCAGAGGGCTGCATTGCTCGTTCGGCGTGGTCTCGCCGACCACGTAGAGGATCAGGATCGACAGGTGCCCCAGATCGCACCTGAGCAGCGCCCTTATCCCACAGTGTCAGCGATTTGCCCGACTCGGGCCAGGCCAGACTTCCTTCGGAGGGCAATTTATCTCTTCGAGGTGTCGAAACACGCGTTTTCTGGTGAGGCTGAGTTGATCGTCGTATACGATCAACCATCAGACCTCCCACAAGACATTCCCGCATGGGTGAGGACGATCAAGCGAGGCGGGACGGTAGGCGAAAAACGCAACATCGCCTGCGAAGCTGCGCTCGGAGAGGTTATTCTGCACTGGGACGACGACGACTGGTATGGACCTTACAGCATCTCCCACCGTGTCGAAGCGCTCGGAGACAGAGACGTTGCAGGTTACGGCACGGTCCTTTTCCACAGGATCGGGTCCCGCGAGGTATACAGGTATAGCCAGCAGAACTACGTTGTCGGTGCTTCTCTCATCTACCGCAAGGAATGGTGGGGCCGGCACAGGTTTCGACCTTATCATGTCGGGGAGGACAACCACTTCGTCCACGAGGCGGCGGCAAAGGGGCGGTTCCGAGCGGTGGATGGGACGGAGCACATGGTAGCGTCCATCCATCCGGGGAACGTCTCGCCGAGGAAGATCTCTGGAAGCGCATGGATTAAGGCATCCTTTTCGGACCTGCCTGAGGCATATACACTGCTATGCCAGAATTCTCAGTGATCATTCCCTCAAGGTCGAGGCCAAACATCGAGGTGTCTATTGGGCGCCTCAGAGAATACGAGGGTGGCATCGACATCATCGTCGTGGACGACGGAATTGAAGATCGCCCACAACTTGGGTGTCGCTACGTTGATGGGATTAAGCCGTTTGTTTTTTCTCGGAACATCAACGTAGGGGTCCGGGCAGCCCCTGAGGGTAACGACATCGTTCTGATGAACGACGACGCAATCCTCGAGACACCCTACGGTCTTTCATCGATCTCACGATTGTCATTCGAGACGGGTCGAAACGCGATCATCTCGCCAGCGATTGACTTCGTCGGCAACCCGAACCAGCGATTCAGAGGCGTCGGTGTTCGGAGTGAGCCGCGGATGCTCTGTTTCGTATGTGTTTACATCCCGCGCCGCGTCTGGAACCTAGTCGGAGAGATGGACGAGAGGTTTGTCGGATACGGTTGCGATGATGATGACTACTGCCTCAGGGCCAGGCAGCTCGGGGTCGAGCTCTGGGTGTACGACCGCGTGAAGGTCAACCATTCGATGCTGAGGAGCGAGTTCAGAGGGCGAGGTGCCGGCGACTTCAGGGAAAACCTCCTACGATTTAAGGACAAGTGGGGGCATGACAATTGGGGACGATACTGACCCGGAGGCCGTCAAATGATTGTTGGCTTAATGAGGGTAAAGAACGAGGCGCGATGGATCTCGGAGGCGGTCTCTGAATTGCGCCGGCTAGCGGACGCGGTTCTTGTCCTTGATGATCACAGCGAGGACAACACCGTCGATCTGGCCCTGCGGGCCGGCGCCCACGTGATTACGTCGCCCTTCGATGGCATCGACGAAGCCAGAGATAAGGACTTCCTCGTAGAACAGGCGTGGAAACGATACGGCCCTTTTGCGGGCAACGACTGGGCGATCATGTTGGATGGCGACGAGGTACTGATGGACCACTGGGAGATGCTCGAGTGCATGTCTCGAGTGTCGGAGGAGGGTAGACCTGTAGCCCTTGCGCCGTCAATCCTTTACCTCTGGGATTCTCCTGAGATGGTGAGAATCGACGGCATATATGGCTCGTTCTATCGCCAGTCTGCGTGGCCGATCGGCGCGTCAGGCGGTGTGGAAACGTTCCGCCGCACTAAGTACGGGAACGGCGCCAACTTCCACTGCTCATCGGTTCCCGATGCTTTTACGCGCCACTTTCAGCGCATCCCTGTCCGCGTCAAGCACTACGGTTATATGCATCGAGACGACAGAATCCGAAAATTCCACTGGTACAACACGATAGACCCGCTCAATGACTTCGAGGATCGGTACCGCCACATGGTCATTGGCGATTTGTTTCCGCCGACCTCGCGTTTTCGATGGGCCGGTCCGCTCAAGAAGGTGCCCTTGCGAGATTTCCGTCCAGCTCCTGCAACAGGTGATATCCTCAAATTGAGGGGCCGACCGCATGGCAGCGACTCTTAAACTGACGGCAACATCACCGGTGCAGAGCTTCTCAGAGCCGGTCACGCTCGCGGAGGTTGAGCATGCTCTGGGTCTGCCGGCGCTCAGCCCGTCCGATTCCGAGCGCGACTCACTGCTCAAAGGGTACATCTCTGCGGCTAGGGAACTGGCTGAGGTCTACCTTAACCGCGATCTCGTTCAGAAGCAGTACGATTTGCGGCTCGATTCATGGCCAAGCGAAATTGAGCTTCGCGCGCCACTCGTCTCGGTGGACAAGGTATCATACCTCAACGAGCAGGGTAGCGAGACCGTCCTCGCTGAGGGCACCGACTACATCGTCTTCTCGAACCTGGAGCCGCCGGTCGTCCGCCCGCCAGTCAACGGAACGTGGCCGTCGTCGAGTCTATATCCGCGCGGCGCGATTCTTGTAAGGTTTACCTCTGGGTATTCCGGCAATGATGCATTCTGGGGAGATGCCGGTGCGCGGGTCAAGGTGGCGATCACGATGATTGCTGCGTGGCTGTACTACACCCGTGGGCAATCGAATACCGAGATTCCTGCGGCCGCAGAGGCGCTCCTCACACCAGGGAGACTCCACAGATGAGCAGTCCAGGATCTAAGGCGTTCGTTAAAGACCGGTACCTTCCAGCCCCTCTCAGATGCGCCATTCTGAGGCGCACGGAGGGTGCCCAGAACGCCTCTGGGGAGCCAGCGGTTACGTGGCCAGTTGTGCAAAGGGCTTACGTTCAGCGCAAGCCGGCCCTTGGCGTGCCCCGGGCCGCGGCCGGGCAGGAACTCGGCTTGGCCGTGGTCGACATTGTCGCACCGGCCGGCACTGACGTGCGAGCGGGGGACAGGTTGGAGTTCGACGGCGAAACAGGGCACTACCACGTGAGGTTAGTGACTGTGGACGAGCCGCCATTTCGTGAGGTGAGGGTGGTCGCCGTAAAGGAATGAGCAAGCTCTTCGACGTCAAAATCGAGGGAATCGCTGATCTGCAAGAAAAGGCGCGCATCTTGCAGGCTGTCGGTGTATCGCCGACCGCGAAGGCATCATACGTGCAAGCCGGCAATGTGCTTGTTCAGCAGGCGCGCCGGAACGCGCCGTATAACCCGCGGCGAAAGAGAGGCACTCACCTCAGAGACGCGATTTTCGTCGGCACTCCAGCGCAACGCCCGTCAGAGCCCAACATTCTGGCAGGCGTCAACCACCGCAAGGCTCCGCACTCCCACTTGGTCGAGTTCGGCACATCCAAGTGGGCAGGGAAACCGTTCTGGCGGCCGGCAATAGCGCAAACGAAGGGCGAGGTCATGGCGATTATTAAAGCAGGCATCTTGAAGACCATCGAGGAGATCAGCGGATGACTGTCATCGAGGCGATCCAGACAGCGTTGACATCGGTAACCGGCCTTACGGCACAGGTGCCGGCGAGCAGGATTCGGCCATTCGGGTCGTGGCGCGATGTTTCACTGCCTGCAATCATGCATCGTCCAATTGTCGTATCGGGCGAAACGCGCATGCACCGCACCAGGGAGACCCTCCGTGAGTGGGCTACCTACCAGATCGACGTGTTCGCAGAGAACGTTTCGAAGTGCCAGGAGCTGGCTGACATCATCGTCAGCGGAATGCCGGGGAAGATGCCCACCGGATGGACCGCATGGCACGACGGAGGAGTCACCTATCTCGGATACGATGAAGACGTCCACGCTCACCACATGGCACTCGATTTCCGCGTCTTCGGGTCGTAAGCGAAAATAATCGCCTTTCGCTATAATCTCTCCGTGCGATGATCGCACGGAGGGAAGATGGCATCTGGCGGCGTTCTTGCTAACGGAATCAAGGTGGGGTATTCCACCACGAGTCCCCACACATGGACCACTGTCACGCAGGTGACAGACGTGCAGGGTGTTGCTACGTTCACCTCGGATTCTGTGGACACCACTGTCCACGGCACGTCGCGCCTTAAGCGGAGCATTCCCGGCATGATCTCAGTCGATGACCTGGTCGTGACGTGCCTGCTCGACCCTGATACCATGCACCAGAACTCTACCGGTTGGGTCGACGATCTCTATGACTTCCTGGCGGCCGGCACGAAGCTCTGGTGGAGGGTTGAAATCCCTGTGGACAACGCTCAGTCGCAGTATCAGGCAAACGAGTTTGAGGGCCGGGTCAAAGCGATCAAGCCCAATTTCGGCGAGCCATCTAACCGTCAGGAGATCCAGTTCACGGTTGGGTTCGACGGCAACGACGTGTACCGGCTCGCTCCCGGCCCCAGCGTCCTGTAATCTGGAGGCGACGTGGCGATCCCCGACCCCAAAGCGGCCCCTACCGGTCTTGGTGCCGGTCACCACGCAAAAGCTCACCGTCAGCGCATCATCTCAGCGTTCCAAAGCGCTTTCCTCTGTCGTCGTCCGGGTGGTCGCCAATGTCGCTTGCCACGTGGCGGTAGGGTTGCGCCCTACCGCCACAACCTCTGACATGTATCTGACTCGAGACGCGCCTGAGTACTTCCGGGCGCTCACAAGCAGTTGAGCCTCATACAGCGTGGTCGTCTGGCAGTGACACGCGACGAGTTGATCGACAAGATCGCGACATCCATCGCATTCGTGGAGGGCTTCTATAAGAAAGGCAAATACCCTACGGTTGCGCAGAGGCTGGCAAATCCAGGAAACATCCGGCAGTGGAGAAAACACGGCCGGGCGTATCCGAGATCTCACGGATACGTTGATTTCGTGGCATGGGCGCGCCGCTCGCTCCCCGACGGAACTCCTGCGAGTGAGGTAGCGGCGGCAGCCGAGGCAGAGGGATGGCGTGTTCTCAGGGTACTTATTGGCCAGTACATCGACGGTCGCTACCACGCCGGGGTCTCGCCCACGCTCTTGGAAATGTTCAGAGTTTTCGCGCCGGCCGAGGACGGAAACAGACCTGAGTCCTATGCCAAGGTGGTAGCCCGCAGAGCGGGCATACCACTCGATCGCCCACTTCGCGAGCTGATAGACTAGATACGTATGAAGATCTCTGTTCCCCCGTTGGACACCGTCGAACTGGAGATCGGAGGGCGTACGTATCACCTCCGCGCTACATTTGGGGCGCTCCGGCGCCTTGAGGCTCGAGGCATTCCCCTGACGCAGCTCGCAGACATCAAGAACGTCTGCGCACTCCTGTACGAGTGCCTCGTCGAGAAGAGCGATGTCTCTGAGGACGACTTCGCTGAGTTGCTTCCAGTCAATTTCGAGATACTCGCCAAGATAACAAGCCAGCTTTTTCCGGGATCTGAAGTCCCTACTCCGGCCGCCCAGGTGCAATAGACTGGGTGGCGCTCTGGGCGGCTGCCAAGGTCGACATCGGATTGTCGGACGACGAGTTCTGGGATCTGACGCCATCGATGTTCGAGGCCCTCATGAGGCGGCGCTGGCCTGGGCAACAGAGGCGAACCCCGGAGCAACAGGCTGCAGAGCTCGACCTGCTGTTCCGAAAGAACCGTGCGATACTGAGACGGAGGGCTCGCGATGGCTCTGGGTAGCCTCCTCGTAAAGATCGGCGCAGACACCAGCGAGTTCGAGCGCGGCATGCAGCGCTTCTCGACCGAGATCGGCAAGGCCGTGTCTTTCGCTGGCAAGCTGAGCTCGGGGTTTGAGCGCCTGGGTAACAAACTTACCGACATCGGCACTCGCTTGAGTCTAGGTATCACGGCGCCCCTTACAGCGTTCGCCAGCGTGTCAGTGAAGGCCGCTGGAGACATTGACGCACTGCGCCGGGCGCTCTTGGCTGTGAGCTCGTCTGCTGGCGAAGCGGCGTTGATGTTCGAGCGCCTTAAAAAGGTCGCAGAGCTGCCAGGACTTGGGTTCAAAGAGGCCGTACAGGGAGCGGTCAACCTCCGAGCGGTAGGTTTCTCCGCCGAGAGGACGATTGAGATTCTCCAGCAACTCGGGAACGCACTTGCATCCGTTGGAAGAGGACGGGCCGACCTGGAGGAGGCGATCCGTCAACTCGGTCAGCTTGCCTCTCGCGGCAAGGTGACAGCCGACAACCTAAGGCCCTTGCTTGAGCGGATCCCTCAGCTTGCCACCATAATGAAGCGGGAGTTCGGAACAATCGATACCGAGATCCTGCAGAAGATGGGCGTAAGCGCCGAAAAGTTCATCCAGGTGATGCTCAAGGGCCTCAGCGAGCTACCTCGCGTCACTGGTGGTATCAAAAACGACATCGAGAACTTCCGCGACTCGCTAAACCGCGCGATCGCCCAGGCCGGCGAATCCCTGGTTCCATTCGCCAGTGCCGCGCTGCGCGCACTCCAGCCCGTCCTCGACGGTCTGACTGGTCTGGCCCAGGCATTTTCTCGGCTGCCGGACAACGTGCAACTCGCAGTGGTCAGTATCACGGCCGCGCTCGCTGCCGTAGGTCCATTGACGGTTGGAGTAGGACAGCTCATCAAAACATTCGCACAGCTTGAAGCGTTTATCCTGCGCCTTGGGCCTGCACTGATGGCGCTCGCGACCACCGGACTCGGGTCCCTCGCTTCCGCTGTCAGTAACGTCGCCGTGGCGATTGCTACCGGAACCACTGGAGCACTTGTCGGGCTCGAGCTGAAGGTGCTCGCTGTTGCCAAAGCAGCCTCGCTTGCCGCTGCTGCATTCGTGGGATGGAAACTTGGTGAGTGGATCGACAGAAACATCGTCTCGCAGATTCCCGCTCTTGATCGATTCTTCCAGCGAATCGCCGATGTTCCAGGCGCGCTTATAGCGAAACTCAACGGCACCACCAATCAGGCGAAGGCCGCAAACGAAGAATTCATTCAGTCTGTAGCGCTCCTTGAGGCGAAGCTCAAAGCGAAAGGTATCGTAATCGAGCGGGGCAATTCATCGCTCGAGGAGTACGCTCTCAAGCTGAGGCGGGCGGCTGCCGCTACGCAGAGCACCTCAACCGCCACCCAGGCCCTTACGAAGGCCGTCTCTCAGTCATCCGAGGCACAGGAGGCGATGCGCAGGTGGCTTGAGATGGTAAGGCGCTCCTTCGAGGAGGCGGCTGAGGCAGCTCGCGGTATCCGAGGGGTGATGCGCTCGATTGCGGAGGACGAGTCGCTCAAACAATTGGAACAGCAGTGGTTCCAGATCCTGGAGAACTCAAAGCGATTGCGCGAGGAGGGCCTCGACGTCATCATCATGAGCTGGCAGGGTGCTGCTGAGGCTGCACTTCCAGATCTCAACAGGGTCAACGTCGCGATCACAGACATCGGCAAGGGTCTTTCTATCCTCGAGGAGAGCAGCACTCAGGTATTCGACGCATCGCTCGATGGGCTCCGGCGATTCTCGACAGAGCTGCCCAAGTTGCCGGCGGGCCTCGAAGCTTCCATGAACCAGACGTTCGAGGCGATTTCCACGCAGTCCAAGAAAATCTTCAAGGAGCAGGATCAAGCCTGGAAAACGTTCCACAGGCAGGTCTCCACGATCGTGAACGATCTGGGCAAGGGCCTGGCTGACGTGATCCTCAAGGGCGGAGAACTGCAGAAGGTATTCGTGGGGGCACTGAGAGAAATCGGAAATGCCGTAATGAGGCTTGTCACCGAGCAGCTCGCCGGCATGCTGGTTAAGGTCATCAAAGATCTGATCAACGGGCATATTCCGAATCTCATCAAGGCGTTCAAGGACCTGACACAGACCATCACAGGTTTCGCCAAGGCCGCCTCTGGCGCGGTTGCTGGCGGGACTGCTGGAGGGGCTGCTGCAGGGGCCGCTGGCGGCGCCGCGCCTGGATCTGTTCCAACTCCTGAGGGTGGTCTGATCCCGACGCTCAACATGATTACCGGCGTCGTCTCTGCGATCACGGACGTCTTCAAGTTCTTCCAGGGCCGCCGGATGGAGCAGGACATCGGGCGCATCGAGGTCACCACGCGTGGAATCCTGAATCAGTTGATCGCCTTGCAGGAGACCGCGAACAAGTGGTGGCCCTGGATGGCAGAGGCCACCGGGGTACTCTGGAAGATCCACGCAGTACTGGTACAGCTCGGCATCACTGGAAGCGGCGCGTCAAAACGCACCGAGGAGGAGATGCAGAAGCTCGCGGAACAGGCGCAAAAAGCGACCGATAGCGTCCGCGAGATCACCACAGCAGCTTCGAGAGCGGTCCCGGTTGTCGAAAACCTCTCGTCTGCCCACTCCGCGCTCGAGGATGTCGCAACAAACGCTACCTCATCAGTGGAAGAACTAGCAGAGACTACCAAGACGTCCAGCGGCGCAATCGGGGTTGCATTCAGTCGACTCGCCGATGCCGCTGAAAAGGCGGTCTCGACGGTCACTTCTGCTGTCAGTATGGCGACCAGCGGGGCAGCCAGGGCAATCTTCGCTGTCGGCCCGGCCAGCACACCAGAGAGACCTGTCGCTCCCGGCGGCATCACCATCCGATTTGAGGGCGGGACCACGCGAGATAGGGAGTTCGCTCAGTACGTGATCGACCAGTTCGTACGGCAGGCGAAGGCTACGGGTCAACTTGTATGAGAGCGCTGATCGCAGGCACTGATCGGTCGAGCTATCTGGCACTCGACAGTTGTAAGATCACACGCGACATCAACGGTAAGGCCACCCTCACCTGCGTGCTGCTCGGAACTGGGGGATACAGGCCTTCGCTCGGGAACGAGATCATCATCGATGACGGGGCATCGCCTGCGACCAAGTACTTTGCCGGCAACATCTCCAGAATCGTGGAGAGCAAGACATTAGCCGCCGGCGGTCTCCAACGCTTCGAGGTCGATGCGTGGGATTACAACCACATTCCACAGCGTCGCCTCGTGACGGCAGACTACTCTGGCCTCGATCTTTACACGATCGTTATGCATGTCGTGGACACCTTCCTCAAGGATGAGGGCATCTCCTTGGGAGGCGTAGCAAGCCCCTCTCCGATTATTGACGAGCGGTTGACGTTCTTCTACGAGTCGGCGGCCTCCGTCTTCAATAGGCTCGCTACCGTGACGGGTTATCAATGGTTCATCGACTTCGATAAGGTCCTCCACTTCTCGGCGTTCACCTCGAATCCTGCGCCGGCGTCCTTCACGGACACCTCAAACAACTGGCGAGATATGGTGGTCGAGCGCTCGGATGAGAACTACCGCAACAGGCAGCACGAGCGGACCTCAATCTCGGTTGCCTCAACCGCTGGATCATCGGCCAGCGGCCAACAACTTGAACCTCCGATCACAGCCTTCGCCGGCCAGGTGATCTTTCCCACGAAGTACGTCATACAGAAGGTCCTCGAGATCACCGTTGACGACATCCCGAAGACCTTCATCGGGATCGACTCGTTCAGCGCCCAGCAGATCCCGCCATCCGGGTATGACTTCTACTACAAGATCGGTGGCATCGGCGTCTTCGCGCTCGATTGGGGCCCGGCAGTTGGAGGTGAGGTGATCCGGGTGCGATATACGGCCGCATGGACTCCATCCACGCCACCAGGCTCACCCCAAGATCCATCTGCCCAAAACCCTGGCATCAGGGTTATCACGGAGGACGACACTACGGAGCAGGCGGCCCGCAAAGCCGCGGAGGGCGGTAGCGGTATTTGGGAAGCCATCGAAGAACAACGGAACATCGCGTCAGTCGGGGCCCTCAAGGCAATTGCTCAGGGCAGGCTAAGGCAATTCGGTAGTTCTGCGGTTCGCATTTCACTCGAGACCGACGTTCTGGGGCTCCAGCCTGGCCAGAAGGCGACCGTGAACGTCAGCGCGTTCGGTATCAATGGCAACTACCTCATTGAGCGGTGCGAGTACAACTGGATCGCGGCCACTCCGAACGACATCCTGAGGACGCGGATCACGCTTACAACTAACGAGCCGTATGGCATGCCAATCTCGTACGTGGAGAAGCTCGTCGAGATGGCGCGGATCGGGATCGCTGACGGATCGAGCGCGATCAATCACAATTCCGGCATATCCGGCACGATTATCAGGGAAATCCCTGCCGGCGCTGTGAACGGTACCAACACATCGTTCAAGCTCTCATACCTCCCGAATCCGCCGACTTCGCTCTTCCTTTTCCTTAACGGCGTCTATCAGAGGCCGGCCATCGACTACTCGATTTCTGGCGCGGACATCACCTACACAGTGGCGCCTGACAGTGGAAGCACTCACATCGCTGTGTACTGGTCGAGCGGCGTGCCCTCAGGGAGCACCACGAAGGCCCGGCGATTCAATGGAGGGTCAGACATTGTTCAGTATGGCAAGCACGATCATCTCCGAATCATTGGAGATTTGGGGATCGGCTTTTGGATCAAGTGCAGCTCACTCACGGACGCTGGCCACGCCATCCTGGCCTACGGTAAGGATGGTACGTACAACATCAACGACGCGGTGCCTTACTGCGTTCGCGTCGAAAACCGTACCGGCGGGGTGAATTTGCTGGTAGGGCACGACTCCGGGCCGCCGATCACGAACCACGGGGCTGTGTTCAACACCGGACTGCCGGACGACTCCTGGAGATTCGTGGCGTTTTCCCGCGATTCGATCGCGAAGGAGTACAAGTGCTGGGTTGGCAGCGAGGGGACGAATGGCACCACGCTACAGTTCATCGGAACCGTGAGCTACAGTGAAAATCCAGGTGCGACCGTCGGGACCGGATCGGAGACCGAGCTGTACATGGGGAACAAGAAGGCGAGGGCGCATTGGCGGCCACTACAGGGGACTCTTGCTCAGGTGTACATCTGGAGTCGACAGATCACAGAGACCGACATTGTGTCGGCGATGCTGAACCAGCCACCGGTTGACGGGCTCCAGTTTGCGCTTCTGAATCCAGGGAACTCACCTGAGGTCGATTCGATCTACGGGGTGACGGGTACGGTTACGGGAACGACGGTCGTGGCAGGGCGATGACATGGCACGAGGTAACATCGCTTATGATCAAGTCAGAGACGCGCACCGCCAGGGCACTGGCGCGAAGTTCCAGATGTTCGGAGGCGGCTCGCCAGAGGAAGGCGAGCCGGCTGTCTTCGACGCATCCGGAAATGTCGTGCCTGCGTCGGCGGTGCTCGGAGGAGGCTCAGGCGTGACGCTGAAGTCCAAAACGGGGACATTCTCGACCTCCGGGCAGCATACAATTGTCTCGGCCGTTCCATCGAAGAAGATCAGGGTGGTCTCCTATTCTGTGACCATGATCGGTACGGCTTTGACGAACGTCATCTTCCAGACCGGCAGCAACCCTGTTGCTGATCTGTGGAGCCTCGTCTTGCAATCACCATCATCGGTCAGCGTTGGCGCCAATCTCTCGACGACCTCGCCCTACTATCTGTTCGGGACCGGCACGGGAGAAGCCCTGCTACTCACCACCGACCAGGCGCACACTGTGCGATGGGCGGTCACCTATTACGAGGCATAAGCTATGGCGCTCCGTTTTCTTGATGGGTTCGACCACTACACATCGCTCGCGCAGAAGTATGAGATTGCCGGGACTGGAGAGATCGGCTCGACCGGCGGGCGGACCGGCAACGGTTACTTCGGTGCCTCGGAGTTCCGCAAAACACTCGCGGCGAATACACAGTGGATTGTCGGATGTGCGTTCCGAATACCATCACCTCTGGTAATAAACAACGCCATCATCAGGCTTTACGAGCAAATGCCTGGCGGCCCTCAGATTACTGTAACGTTCGATACAGATTACCGCTTCCGCGTTCGCCGAGGCGGTGACGGCGGGACAATTATCGGAGCCAGCACCAACTCGTTTGTACTTAATGCCTGGTACTACATCGAGTTTAAGGTAACGATCCACAGCACGGCAGGTAGCTTCGAGTTGCGGGTGAACGGAACCACTGAAACCTCCGCGAGCTCCGTAAACACTCGCGGTGGATCGCAGGACGCCACCGACAGGGTTGGGTTCTCCGGAGGGGGCACGGTTAAGCACTTCGACGACATTTACATTTGCGACGGCGACGGCTCGACGCACAATGACTTCCTGGGCGATTGCAAGATCCTGACGCTGTTCCCGAACGGTGCCGGCAATTACACCCAGTGGACTCCATCGACGGGCTCGAACTGGCAGAACGTGGACGACAACCCGCCGAACGGCGATACAGACTACAACTCGACATCTACGGCTACCAACAAAGATACCTATGCGCTGAGCGATATTACGCTCACTGGTAACGTGAAGGGGATTCAGGTCCTTGCGATGATGAGGAAGGACGACGCCGGCTCTCGGTCGTCGAGGCTTCTGATTCGCACAGCCTCAACAGACTACTCCGGCCCGACGGTTGGACATTCTGACAACTACGTATACCTAAGGAACGTGTGGCAGAACAACCCAAACACGTCCGCCGCCTGGACTGTAGCGCAGGTGAACGCGCTCGAGGCCGGCGTCGAGCTCGTGAGCTGATATGGCCGTTCGGAACACACAGGAGCCTGTCGAGGTCCTCGCGCAGCCTACGACCGTAGAGGCACGTGTTACGCAGGTTGGTGTCGAGGTCCTCGCGCAGCCTACGACCGTAGAGGCACGTGTTACGCAGGTTGGTGTCGAGGTCCTCGCGCAGCCCACCTCGCTAGCAGCGAGGATCACACAGCTTGCCGTGGAGGTGCTGTTCGAGCAAACAGCACCTCCACCCTCGCCAGCGGTGCCGGCCCTAAAGCTGATGGGCGCTGGCGTCTGAAGGCGTTGGCCTTCCACCTCCGCACTCGCGGATTGATTCCATCGTAGCACACGCTTGCTGCCTCGCCCGGTGCAATTCGTCAAGACGCTAAGGTGACAACGCACTTGACATGCCAGGCGATTACCTGTATGCTCTAGAATATATGCGCATTCACATTGATGCCCTTGATGTCGACCTGCTCCCATCGGGCACGGTCGAGATTCCACTGAGGATTTCGGTGGTTGCACAGCCGCCCCCCGAGCCGCCGCCGCAACCTCCGCCGCCCGGACCTCCGCCTCCTGAGCCGCCGCCCGCGCCACTGCATCCTCCCGGCACTCCTCCGCCGCCTGTGCCTCCGTTCGGGGGGAAGCTCTATCGGGTGTCTAAGTCGTTCGACGCCCAGGCGATTCAGAAGATCATCGACGGTTTAAAACCCGGCGATGAGGTCGTCTTTGACAACGACGTCTCCGTCACCGGGCAGTTCACCTTCCCTCCGCAGCCTAGCCAAGCGGAACCCATTGTTCTGCGGGCCGAGGCGCCGCCGGTCGGCATGCCGGACGTGAATGCACAGCTTCCTCGATTCTCTTCTCAGGGTCCGTTCGTTTTTGCGTTCCCTGAGCTTGCATCGGGATACTCGCTGATCGGACTGCGGATCATGCCGTCGTCGGCTACTGCGAATGCCATCATGTGCGGATTCGGGCAAATCGCCGACGCAGTGAAGCTGCCTTCGCGCCTGCATTTCGACCGCCTGCTGATCGTCGGGACGTTCCGCGCTAGGCGCGGTATAGCGCTCAACTGTGGTTCCGCAATCGTTCAGCGCTGCCGAATCATCGGATTCTTCTCTGACGTCGAGGCTCAGGCTATCGCCGCATGGAACGCCACGGGGCCCTTTGTTATCCGCGAAAACTACCTCGAGGCGGCTGGCGAGGTCATCATTTTCGGAGGATCTCCGTCGCTTGTACCGAATAACCCGCGGAACATCCTGATCGTGAACAACGTCATCACCAAAGACCTCGCGTGGCGCAAGGCCGGCATCTCAGTCAAGAACCTGATCGAGATCAATTCTGGAGAGAACATTCTCATTTCTGGGAACCGCCTTTCGAACTCGTGGGCCGGCCAACAGAACGGCGAGGCCTTCGTGTTTACGCTCCGCACAGAATGGCCGGGCGCCGTTAAAGAGATCATGGTTAGTGACAACGTGGTCGACAACGTCGGCGCCGGGTGCAGTATTCTCGGTGGATTCAGCGGTGCGGTGAAGAACATCCACTTCAGCAACAACATCTTCCGCGTCAACCAGGCGATGGGTAAGGGATTTGGATTCCAGATCCTTACGGGCGCGAAAGACATCTTCATTTTGAACAATACCGTCGTTGGATGCAAACACGTGATCGTGCTCGACGGCCCTCCCGAGACGACTCCGGGAGACCATGGTTTCACAGCTCGGTACCGAATCGAGAACCTCAGATTCATGAAGAACATCGTCGAGGGAGTGGTGTTTGGTCGGGGATTGCCGGCTGGCCAGGCGCCGATCGACAAGTTCTGTGCGAAAGCTGCCTTCGACAGCAACCTCTCCGCGTCCGGTGGTGTCCCTGGGTCAAAGCAAGTCAATCTGGCCGACGTCCTTAACCCGGATCTAAGTGTAAAGCCGCCGTGGAAATGTTACGGCGCAGATCCGGACGGCGAGGCGCACTGGAACGATGACTGAGACATGCCGCGAAAAAGCTTGCCCCATGCCGGCCTACCGCCTTGGGCTTTGCCGACATCACTTTCTGATGTGGGCAGAGCCCACGCCTTTCCTGACAGTCCAACAGGCTGCCAGGCCTTATACCAGTGAAGATCTGCCGAGCGTCGCAGATCTGCGCAGGAGACGACATGGCGACAGAGATCAGGAAGAATGATGACCATTCCTACCAATTCGGCGAGCGCACGGTACCATCGGTCACCGAAGTACTCGCCGCTGTCGGCATCATAGACTACCGCTGGCTCAGGCGGGAGTCTCGAGAGCACTCACTCGAGCGCGGCACCACCGTCCACCAGGCGATTTCCTGGGACATTGAGGGTGATCTGGACGAGGCCTCGGCAATCGAGGCAGGCGTGATGCCTTACGTTGAGGCCGCCAGGCGCGCGCGGCGAGAGCTCAATCTAGACCTCACCCTGGTTGAGCACGTCGTCTTTGATCCGGTCTTCTGGTACGCTGGAACCATCGATGCATGCGGAGATTCGGTGATTGTCGATTGGAAAACCGGCCGCTGTCCTAAATGGGTCGGCGTCCAGCTTGCTGCCTACGCTCAAGCGCTCGGACGGGATAGGCGCCGTCCCGGATCCGATTTCGCACTCATCGCCATCGAGCTCCACGAAGATGCGACCTACCGAGTCGTTCCGGTAAAGGATTACGCCACAAACTGGGGTATTTTCTCATGCGCTCTGGCAGTCCATCGAGCCAAGGCCCTGCTGAGGTAAAAAACTCTGCGAACGATTCCGCGGCCGGCGCACACTCTGACCAGTACGGCTCGGTCACAGAGGTCGCTATGCGCGTCGATTCTGTCAGCGCCAGCACGCTGCCGATGGCCGTGGAACTCCTCCGGGGGATCATTGATCTGAGGCGCGCGGTGCGGGACCACCATGATCCTCTCATCAGGTCCGCCCATGCTGCTCACAAACAGGCGCTTGCCCAGATGCGGCTGGTCGATGCACCACTCGAGGCGGCCGAAACACACCTGCGCAGCAAAATCCTCAGCTACCTCACGTCCCAGAAACCTGAGCCTGTGGATGACAGCCTTGGAGCGCTCGTCATCTCACGCGTCCCTGCGAGGCATCCAGGGATTGCGGTCCGGGAGACGTATCGCGCTGTCGTTACGTCGAAGGCGCGCCTCATTGAGTGGGTTGCCTCACACCCAGAGCATCTGGATGTCCTCGAAGTCTCTGAGCGTCAGCTGAACGCCCTGGTGCAACGTACAAGGGGAATCGTCGACATCCCCGGCGTCTCGGTGGAGGTCGCCTATAGCCTCCAAGTCAGAGACGACCATCGATTACTACACGCGTCCCAGGAGAAGAACGATGGATGATCTAGTACCTGTCAGTAACGTCGCTCCGATCTCAGCGCCTGCGGAATGGATGCGTGGCGCCACCGAGGTGGCGAAGGAAATTCGGAACCTCGTCGCCTCAAGGCCTGACCTCGTCCAGGAAATTCGAGGCCGTAAGCTCGCGACATTCCCGCTGTATCAGATCGTCGGCATGATGTTTCGGCTCACGGCCCGAGTGATCTCGACAGAAGAGGTCGTGACAGCATCTGGCGGGCGCGGTTATAAGGTGATAGCCGGCGCCTACTACGCTGGTAGTAGCGAGCCGGTGGCCTCGGCCGTTGCGATCTGCACGACAGACGAGCCGACATGGACCCTTCGCCCGAAGTACGAGTGGAGGGCCGGTAAGCGCGTCCAGGTTGGCGAGGAGCCAGTGCCCGACCAGCAACGCCTCAGTATGGCGACCACTCGAGCATGCCGCAAGGCGCTCATCATCGCTATCGGATGGGTGATCGCGCTCGCTGGCTTCGACGTTGCCGACCTCGATGAGGAAGACGTCAGGCCGGAGCCCGCCCCAAAGGTAAGGCGGAAATCCGAAGGCATCTCACAAGAGCAAGCGAAGCTGCTATGGGCCGCCGCGCGCCGTAGCGGATGGACAGATGATGACGTGCGATCGCACCTTCAAGAGTTTGGATGCGAGCACACCAGCGATCTGTCGCCGGAGCAATACCAGGCGCTGATGGAGAAGATCTCAGCGCCGAAGTCCTAGCTCTGTACTGCCAGGTGCACATGAAACGAGGAACGCCAGAACACCCGAAGACAGTGATGCTCGCAAGGAGGCTCGGTGTGCCAATACCGCACGCCGTTGGACTCCTCGAGCTGCTCTGGCATTTCACGGCGAAGTATTCGCCTCAGGGTGACGTCGGAAAATGGGATGACCAGGCGATTGCCGAGCAGCTTTACTGGGAGGGCGACCCGTCCACTCTCATTGGTGCGCTGGTCGCCTGCGGTTGGGTCGACGAAGACGAGCGGCACCGGCTCATCGTGCACGACTGGAGCGAGCACGCTGATGAGGCGGTGCACTTCCGGTTGGCAAAATCCCGCCTCCGTTTCGCCGACGGGCGTGCCCCCAACTTGCGCGGGCTCAACTCACGAGAGCGCGCTGAGGCGGGTGAGTACTATGGCCTGCCGCCAGGGTCGTGTAACACCCGTGGCCAGCCATGGCCGGCCCGGGCAAGCCGGGGCACGCCGGGGCATGCCGTGGCCGGCCCGGGCAAGCCGGGGCCAGCCGGGGCCGGCCGGGGAATGCCAGAGCCAGAGCCAGAGCCAGTGCCAGAGCCAGTGCCAGAGCCAGTGCCAGAGCCAGTGCCAGAGCCAGAGCGTGGTGCTAGCGATCCCGATTCTTTCTTTGAGCCAGAGCCCGAGGGTGGTGCCGGCGCTTTCGATTCTCTCTTTGAGCGGATTTGGCGGAGGCACCCTAAAAAGATCGGCAGATATCCAGCTGAGAGAGCGTGGGCGTCTGCGATCATGGAGGCGGTAGACAGGTCTGCTTTGGCTGTGCGGATCGACAAGGCCCACAGATCGTGGTGTCGATCTGAGGCGTGGACCTCAGATGGCGGGAAGTTCGCTCCTCGCCTAGACCGTTGGCTCATGGACAAGGGATGGTTGGACGAAGCCGAGCCCCCGGGAGCTACGACTGGAGTGGCGAGTATCCCTATCGGCGGGATATTCGCGGAGGCAGTCGATGAGCTCTATACACAGACCGCTCCAACCGGAAAATCCCCGCCTGATCCAGTGAGCTCCAGCGCACCTGATGAGGATTTCACGGAGGAGCTGAACCGTGTCTTCGCGGCAGCGGCGAGAAGCATCAAGGGCCTCTGAGGTCGATCGTTTGATCGCGGCAGATGAGGAGGCGATCGTCCTCGGTGCCCTGATGACCGACCCTGATGCGCTCTCGGTTCTAGGCGACCTAGAACTCGATGATTTCGGAATCGAGCGGAATCGCCTACTATTCGCAGTGGTGCGGTCGCTGGCTTCGTCGGGTTCAGCCGTCGACCGAGTGACTGTTGCTCGCCACCTGCGGGACTCAGGTGATCTGGAGCGTGTAGGGGGCGTCGGCTATCTGGTTGACCTCGACAAAGACATGCCGAGAATCGTCGCGCTCGGCGACTACATCCGGATCCTGAAAGACAAGGCACACGCCCGGAGGCTGATGAAGGTAGCTGCCGGAATCGAGCGCAAGGTAATGCAGGAGTCGTCCGACCCGAACGAGATAAGCAAGTGGGCTTGCCAGGAGCTACTCAGTCGAAACGGGCACGGATCAACTTCGCTGGCGTCAGTTTCCGACTGCGTTACGGGCGCCGGGGGGGCCGAGGCGATTCTACACCCTCGAGGGCTACTCGGTGTCCCGACCAGGATCCGGCCGCTGGACCACATCACTGGAGGGATGAGGGCCGGCGAGCTGTTCGTGCTTGCGGCACGCCCTGGATTCGGAAAAACATCGCTTGCGATGTCTATCGCCGTAGCAGCCGCAGTAACCGAGCGTTGCCCGGTCGCGGTGTTCTCGCTCGAGATGCCGAGGGATGCCATCATTCGGCGCTGCGTGTCATCTCTGGCGCGTGCGCCACTGATAAAACCGACGGCCGAAGAACGGCACCGTCTCATGATCGCCCTTACGAAGCTGGTGGAGGCGCCATTATTCATCGACGACACACCCCACTGTGACATAGGCAGCATGGTGGCGAAGTGCCGCGCAGCTAAGGTGCGCCACAACATCCGGGTTGTAGTGCTCGACTACCTGCAGCTGGCTACATCACCAGGTGCCGACAATCGGGTGCAGGAGGTGTCCGTAATCTCCAGGACACTCAAGGTCCTGGCGATGGAGCTGGGCGTTACGGTGCTCGCCTTATCACAATTGAGCCGCGCTGTCGAGTCGCGCGTTGGAGATCGCACCCCAATGTTGTCAGACCTGCGTGACTCTGGTAGTATTGAGCAGGATGCGGACTTGGTCACGTTCATCAATCGGCCGGCATTCTATAAGGGTGAGGAGCCGCCGACCGGCCTTGTCGACGCAGAACTCATCGTGGCGAAAAATCGGCATGGCAGAATTGGCCGGGCTATGGTAAAGTTCTGTCGTGAGACCGGATCATTCATCGATGCTCCCGACGCAGGAGAATGACGGCATGGATCATGTGACCGCGACAGCACTGATCGCGTTCGCCAGAACTGCCTCAGTCTGCGAAAACCTGTTGGGTCTTGAGTTTGAGGTCCCTCCGGAGGCGGCGGCTGAACTTGGCGCAGCGATCAACTCAATCTGCGCAAAGTACAAACTGAGAATGGGCCAGACGCTGATGTTTATCGCCGCCGTCGTCTCAGATACGATCACGGCCATCGAGGGCGGATCCAACCTCGCTCCAACCTCGCTGGTCTCCGGCATGGTCAACTGATTTTTCTCAAACAACCCGCATCTGGGTCTTGACAATCCAATCGACTCATGCCAGACTTATGGTAGAAGCCTCATAAGTAAGCGATCCTGGATGGTCGCAGAGCACGCTGATCGCGGCCATCCGTGTCGAGGCTCTGGTGTGTACACCTGAAAGGAATCGAGGATGACGAGGGTAGTGATCATATCGGACCTCCACTGCGGCAGCATCTTCGGATTAATGCCGCCATCGGTGGTCACATCAGATGGCGCCGTGCGCGGGCAGACGAAGGCGCAGGAGCACCTGTGGTATTGCTGGAAACGCATGTGTCAGGTGCTCAAGGGCAATTTCGACTGCGTCATCGTCAACGGCGACGTCATCGACGGGACCCAACGAGCACAACGCGGCACGGAGCTCGCCCTGCCGATACTCGCCGATCAAACCAGAGCGGCTGAGTCGGTGCTCCTAGAGCTAAAGACAGCGAGCCCGAAGGCGAAATGGTACTTCACCCAGGGCACCGAGTACCACGACCAGAAGGCCGGCAGGGAGGTCGAGATTCTGGCCCAAAATCTTGGCGGTCAGAAATACGCCGGCGATGGCATCGGGGTGTACTCCCATGAGGTCTTGAACTTAGACATCGAGGGTGTGTTGATCAACGCCGCCCATCACATCTCGAGCACCACCGGCTTGTACCGGGCCGTGGCGATTGATCGTGAGGCACTCTGGAGCGCGATCGCCGGCAAGGACGGTAAGGCGCTCAAGGCCGATGTCGTCGTGAGGTCTCATGTGCACTACTGCGTGCACGTCGAGCACCCCTCAAAGCACGCCATCATCACTCCGTGCTGGCAGGTGCAGACAAGGTTCATGCGGCGGTCGTCAGTGTATCGTTCCCTTCCGGACATAGGCGCCGTCGTTCTTGAGATCGACGGTAAGGCGAAGCGGCGCGGGGAAGACCCTGTAAGGTTCTTTAAGATCCTCTACCCTCTGCCCGTGGCACCTGCGGAGAAGTTCTGATGTTCAGCAGCCGAGGCATTTTCGAGCCATCACCGTTCCGTGTCCGTCGTCCTCGTCCCAGGTTCCGGTGGACTCCGGAAGACCTCGGCACTAACAACATCCCGAATCAGCGGCCAGCGCCACTTCGGGCAGTCACCCGCCTGGTTGACGTTCGAGGCCGCGATGTGGTGAGAATCCCTTACCTAGGAACACAGGAGAAACAATCATGGCAAGAGCAACAAAAGTAAAAGCGGCCGACGCCATCGAGATCGCGCGGCCCCTCTTTCGTGAGATCACCGTCCACATCAAGGGCAACGCGCCGTTGGTGATCAGGCGGTTCTCGGAGAAGTTCAAGCAGGAGACCACTGAGAAGGTGGTACACGGCGGGGTCGGCGGGCGCCGCAGACGCGCGTTCGAAGCCCGTGATCTGGACGACCTGTTCAACGAGGCGCGGTATCGCTCGCCCGAAGGATGGGACGGCGTCCACGCCGGAGCGTTCCGCGCGGCGCTGATCAGCGCCTGCCGGCTGGTCGGATTCCAGATGACGCGGGCGAAACTGGCGCTTTTCGTGGTCCCTGACGGGTACGATGAGAAGGAGCCTCAGATCCCCCTCATCAGGTTGTATGGCGATCCGAAACGGCAGGAGGACATCTGCCGCACGGTGACTGGCGATCCGATGCTTGCTGTCCGAGCGCGGTACGACGACTGGAGCGCCAAACTGCGCATCAGGTATGATGCTGATCAGTTCAAGCAGGACGACGTTGTCAACCTCCTCATGAGGGCCGGGATGCAGTGCGGTATCTGCGAAGGGCGCCCCGACTCCAAGAAGTCCGCCGGCATGGGTTGGGGCACCTTCGAGGTTGTCGGATTCGAGTGATCCAATACCACACGCACCATGCATGGGTAAGCTGGTCCTGGCGTTCGCATGGCAGGACCAGCGATCCACTGGCGCGATGCTGTATGGCTGGTGCGGTCAGGTCTGGTGTGGTAGGGTGTGGTGAGGTCAGGTACGGTACGGCTGGTGCGGTGCGGTGTGGTCGGGTGCGGTCTGGTGTGGTACGGCTGGTAAGGTCTGGTGAGGTGTGGTGGGGTCTGGTGTTGTGCGGTACGGCTGGTGCGAACGGTATGCATGAAGAACTCAAACGAATAAGGCATAACTCCACTGAGATGGTGGCGCTGGCGTCGGACTGTGAGAAGATGACTAACGCTCTCAGTCACTTCTGTTGTGTCGCTTACAGCCTTGCTGAATCAGGCTTTCACGTAGACCTGCGTAGCCTCCTTTCAGCATACGAGGCGGCGATGAACCTCTACTCTATCCGCTTCGGCCGACTGCGGGATCTGATCATCGACAACCATGCCAGGCTTTCCGTCCTAAGGGCGCCAGACGATGCCAAGAAAGAAGCCTGATTTTTCCGCTTACGTCTCGGGAAGACCAGCCCCTAAGGGGTCGAAGCGGCTCGCGCGAGGCCGTATGTTTGAGTCGTCGAAGCTGCTTTCAGGGTGGACGAAGGCGATGGTGTCAACGTTCGTTAGTCGCCGGGAGCGCCACCACCCGTATACCGGCGCTGTAAGGGTTGTCATCTACTTTTTTCTGAGACGTCCTGCCAGCGCGAAGAAGGACGCGATGCCGACCTCGAGGCCAGACGTCGACAAGCTGGCCCGCGCTGTGCTGGACGCCTTGACTCAGGCGAGAATCATCGTGGACGACTCAGCAGTTGTTGAACTGATCGCGCACAAGTTTTTTGGCGGGGAAAGAGAAACGGGAGCGGATGTACATGTCTGTGAGCTTTGAAGAATTCATCGAGAAGCTGGTACAGCGGCTACTTGTCGGCGACAAAGTCTATGGCAGTGCATCGTTTACGAGGCCCGCTGAAGAGATCATCAGGGAGATCGAAGAGGAATTAATTGACGTAGTAGGTTGGACCTATTGCCTGCTGCGTTCCATCAAGTCCAATTTTCTCGCCGAGAGAGATCCTGTCGGAAGCTACATCGATCTCCTGATCGGGTATACCGATTACGGATTGCTCCCGAGACGCCCAGAGGCGAGCGAGTACGACGAAAAACTCAGGCAACACCTCGAGTGTCTTCTGATGCCGGTCGTCTCTGAGGCCTACCGCCTCTGGCGCCATTTGAAATGGGTCTGGGAGATCCGCCCGCAGCCGTGATACGATTTGACGAGGAGGCCAAAATGCTTCGGCGCGCCAGCAGGCAAGGTGACGGACGGAAACAATCACATCCCCTATCGAGGTGGGCATGCACCACAGGCACACCACTGCGCTCCAAGTGATTTCATACGCCATGCTCGCGACGTTGGCGACCCTGCTCGCAGATCCGTCGACACGGCAGGCCATACTTGACTCGGTGCCGCCGCAATGGGTGGCGACGATCTCGATCGTCCTCACCGGACTCGGCATTTTCCTGCATCGGCTAGGGGTAAACCACAACCCTGACGGCGGCCCAGTGGCGGCGCCCTATCACAAGGAGACGGGTCAGACGGTGTTGCGCTCTCGGCGAGACCGACACCGCAACCCGCTGCTCATCACCACCGATGAGGCAATGGCGGCCGGGCTTAAGTATGGCGTGGACTACCTGTATGGCGACCCGTTCGAGGTCTACGAGCAGGGATGTACTGTCCTCAGGTACACTGCTCTCTTCCTCGGCGATCCGATCCAGACGACACTACGTGTCGTGGATCGGATCGGCTGGCAGGACTCAAATGGTCACGCCAGGTGGGGCATCAGTGTCTCGCCTGTCTGGTGGTCAACTCAAACGACTGCTGCCAAGGTCGATCTGATCAGGCAGGTCTACGGCCAGGGAGAACTGTCTGGTCTGTTTGATGCGTATCTGTCGATAGCCCAGCAAAAAACTGATGGGGTCCGCTGAAATCGTATCGCTGGTGACTGCCGCCTTGGGCTTACTGGCCGCCGGAACTTCGGCATACGTGACACTGAGCACCAGGGCGCTCGTGGCGGAGTTGCGCCTCGAGATGGCGCAGCTCGAGCAGCGGATTGTTGACCGCATCAACGGTACGTACGTCCGCCGCGAGGTGCTGGATGCTCGGCTCGAAGCGATCCGAAAATAGGCGCCGCAATCCTAGATACCTGAAATGGGTGAGGCAGCAGCCCTGTCTGGTATGCGGGCTGGCTCCGTCCGATGCACACCATGCCGGCAGAAGATACATGGGGCGCAAACCACCGGACGACACCTGCGTGCCGCTATGCAGATTTCATCACATGGAGTACCATAGTAGGGGACGCCACTGGTGGATCAGCCATCATGGATTCGATCCGAACGACAAGATCTCGGAGACATGGGGTAGGTACCTCGAATCTCTACAGGCTGTGGCCAGGACCACGCGCGCACCCGCGCGCGAAAATCCGCAAATCAAACAGATTTGATGGGTCGATTGAGACGTAACTCTATGACATCACAAGAGGTTTCATGAAATACAAACTCAAACTCTCCGCCCCGGCTGAGCTCGATCTCGGCCAGAATCCAGTGCAGTTTAGCCTCGCCGTGGAACTGGAGCCCGTGAGCGCGCTGCCACCGATAATGGGCAAAACGTACACCCTCCGTAAGGGCGACACGCCAGCCCGCTTCCAAAGCTTGCTCGATGCGCTGCGCCCCGGCGACACCTTACTGATCGACAACGACGTCGAACTCGCTGGCCGCTTCTTCCTTCGCGAGCAGCCGCGCGGCGCCGATCCGGTCATCATTCGGGCCGCGCAGGTTCCCAGTGCGAGACCAGTGCTAGACAGCCAGCTCCCCACGCTGGTGAACAGCGCCCCGATGCAGGGATCGATCCTCTCCACCGACCCGCGCGCCCACGGCTACATGCTCATCGGCTTGCGCCTGGCCGCCAAAGCCGGCTTCGTGTACAACCTCGTCGAACTCGGCAGCCACAACGCCACCGACGTGCTTGCCCAACCCGACAACCTGCTCGTCTCCCGCTGTATAATCTCAGGCCATCCTACCGCTGGCAGCCGCCGCGGCATCTTCCTAAACTCCGGCCGCACCACCATCTCCGAGTGCTGGATCACGTACATGATGGAGGCCAACGACAACCAGGCCATCGCCGGCGTCAACGGTCCCGGCCCGTACTTCATCACCGGCAACCTCCTCGAAGCGGCCTGCGAGAACATCATGTTCGGCGGCTCGCCGGCCGCCATCCAGGGCCTCAATCCTGCGAACATCACCATCTCTGGCAACGTGATCCGCAAGCCGATCGAATGGCGGTCGGGCAGGTGGTCCTTCAAGAACCTCATCCAACTCAAGCGCGCAGAGAACGTCCTCATCGAGAACAATGTCCTGGAGAACTCCTGGATCGGGCAGCAAAACGGCGAGGCTTTCGTCTTCACCGTCCGCGCCGAAGGCAGGGGGGACACCCCGGCCAACCCCTGGGCGGCCGTGCGCAACGTCGTTGTGCGCTGCAACCGCATCTCCGGCGTCGGCGCTGGCGCCAACATCCTCGGCCGCGATGACCTCCAGCAGTACGCTGGCATCACCGAGAACATCACTTTCGAGCACAACCTCTTCCTCATCGACCCGCGGCTCGGCAAAGGCTTCGGCAGCTTCGGCTTCCAGCTCCTCAGCGGCCCAAAGAACATCACCATCCGTAACAACACCGTGATCTTTGCGCCAACCGCCAGATACATGCTCGCCCTCTCGCTCGACAGCCCGCCAATGACCCACCCGGGCAGCCCCGACTGGCAAGCCCAGTTTCCAATCGAGGGGTTGGTGGTCGAAAAGAACATCCTCATGGGCGAGCTGTTCGGCCGCGGCCTGCCCCCCGGCCAGTCGCCACTCGATAAGTTCGCGCCCAACGCCAAGGTCCATGACAACCTCGCCCTCACCGGGGGCATCCCCAACAGCCGCAAGGTCACACTCGACGAGGTACTCACCCCAGATTACACCGTCAAGCCCGCCTACGCCGGCTACGGAGCCAACCTCGCACCGTGACCGCACTCGATGACCAGAGCTGTGTCAGAATTGAGATGGGAGATGGCCATGACAGCGACACTACTGGTCTTGTTCGGCTGTCAAGCTCGGGGCGATTCATCCCCTAATTCTGATATGCAGATGGAGACCGTAACTCTATGACAGCAAAGGCTTTCTATCCACTTTTCGAGCTCTACCGCTTCGAGATCTTCGACCGCGAGAGCTACAAGGCGAAATTCGGTTCTCAGGCACCGCCGTACGATCCCAGGCGCCGAATCAAACGCTGGCGCGACCCGAAGGCCACTGGCGAGCTGCAGGACCCGTACCGGTATAAGTACTTTGACTTCGCCGCCAAAGAATTTCGCGACGCAGAGATCACGATCGGAGAGGCGCGCACCCTGAATCTACCGGGTCGATACGAGTGGGGCCAATACAAGGTTCAGCCCACGCCAGCTCTCATCGTTGGGCCGCCACCGCTGGCGCCGCAACCGCTGAATCCAGAGTTTCTGTCGCACCGAACGGACGCCGAGTACCTAGCGTCGCTATGGAACGGCACGGTCGTGGAGAGCGCGCCAAAGGAGGGCCCCTTTTGGGTGGACTGGATGGGCGAGACCCGGAGGTGCTACGAGATCCGACTGGGGGATGGTCGGCAGTACAACGTCGGCCTTCTCATGAAGGCTCGGCATGCGGCAGGGCATGGAGCTCCCGGCAAGTGGGAGATGACGCCGTTCGGACCCGTCTGGGTGCCTGATCCGCAGCCTGACGGCAGCACTGACGGCCGGCCCGAGGTGCCTGTGCCATGCCGGGAGCTGTTGGCTAACGAGGCTCTACATATCACGCCGTTCGGGGTCACGGTGTACCGTACGGATCTCGAGTCGCCGTACAATCCGGCCTCTACCTTCGAGGGGAAAGTGCTGGCAGCGCTCGAGCGGATCGAGGCTGCCTTGCGAGCGAGGTGACATATAGATCGACCTCCGCAGCGTCGACAGGGTGGTACCCTAATACTGCTGGCAGCGCTCGATCTCACGTCGGTACTCGGCGTCGCTCATCGGCGACCTGCTCGAAGTTCCTCCCGCTACCCTCCAGCACCGCCTTCTTGCCCGTGAACTCTTGCCAGCGGCGAACGATCACATCGGTGTAGTGAGGATCTATCTCCATCAGCCGCGCCCGGCGTCCCAGCTTCTCGGCCGCAATCAGTGTGCTTCCCGAGCCGCCGAACAGGTGCAACACTACCTCGCCCGGGCGCGAGGAGTAGGTCATCGCGCGCTCCGCGAGCTCCACCGGCTTCTCCGTAAGATGTACCATCGATTGCGGGTTGACCTTCTTGACGTGCCAGACATCAGTGGCGTTCTTGATCTCGGGATTGAAGTAGTGAGCCGCGCCCTCACGCCACCCGTAGAAGCACCACTCGTGGTTGCCCATGAAATCCTTACGGGTCAACACGGGGTGCTCCTTCACCCAGATGATGGCCTGAGAGAAATAGAGACCGGACTCCTCGAGCGCTGGCGGGTAGTTGGCGCAGTTCGCATACCCGCCCCATAGATAGAAGGCGCCGCCTGGCTTGAGCACGGCAGCCAGGTTGCCGAACCATTGCCGCAGGAGGACACCGAAGTCGGTGTCCTTCAGGAAGTCGTTCGCGAGCGGCCGGTCCTTGGGCCTGAGCATCTTGGTGGTTCGTCTGGCTTTGGAAGCGCCGCGGTGCACATCGAAGCTCTGGTGATGCTGAAGACCTCCGAACGAGCTCAGCCCGGCGGCGATGGCGTTGTTCGAGCGCGGTTCGACCTTGACGTTATAGGGCGGGTCAGTGTTCACTAGATCCGCCATCTCGCCAGCCATCAGCCGGTCGACGTCCTCTCGACTGGCGGAGTCGCCACAGAGCAGTCGGTGCTCACCCAGAATCCACAGATCACCGCGCCGCGAGACCGGTTCCTCGAGCGGCTCGGGGACTGCGTCCTAGTCCACGAGGCCAGCCGTCGGCTCCGGTGCAAGGAGCGCATCCAGTTCTTCGGCCGAGAAACCGACCACCTCGAGGTCGAAGTCCTCCGCGCGGAGGTCCTCTAGCAGGCCCCGCAGCAGCTCCTCATCCCAGCCGGCATTGAGCGCCAGCCTGTTGTCGGCGATGACCAGTGCCCGCCGCTGGGCCTCGCTCAGGTGATCCAGCACGATCACCGGCACCTCCGTGAGGCCCAGCTTGCGCGCCGCCTGGAGGCGCGCGTGGCCGGCGATGATCACGCCGTCCGCGCCCACGAGGACTGGATTGGTCCACCCGAATTCGGCGATCGAAGCCGCAATCTGCGCCACCTGCTCGTCCGTGTGTGTGCGCGGATTGCGAGCGAAGGGGATTAGCCGTTCAATCGGCCAGTGCTCAACCGCGGAGGCTAACCACATCTCGCCCCCGCCGCGCCAGTATCCGAGTCACGGCAGCCATCGTGGATATACACCCCGCTCAATGTGATTATACCTCTGGGCGGTCGACGTGTCAACGTTGTGTTGTGGCCTCCACACGGGCCGCACAACATATTGTGGTCCACTCGCAGCTAGTGCTGGCGGCGCTTTCTGGCCGATGCCCAGCCCGCAAACATTTTTGCGCCCGGTGCATTTTCCGATTGACAACAACAGCATGGCTGTTGTACTATAGAGATGGAAGGATCGAGATGGCCACCACCAACAACAAGCGAATGATAAAAGTTAGGATCGCATTGGCGATCGATGAAAAGGGAAACTGGGGCTGCGCTGGCGGCAGCGGGATGTCCCCGCGCGACGCCCTGGAACTAGCAACAGACGGCTGCCAGAGCGGTTTCTACCGGATCTACTGGATCACGACGGAGATCGAGGCCCCTCGGCCGGTGGAGGTCTCAATCAACCTCCCCGCCGAGGCCGTAGAGGAGGCGGGGCTGTGACCGAGCCCCGCCTCCCCTGGTCCCCAGACTGGGATCTGGGGACCATCCCCCAACATGTCTGGCGCCGGGAGGCAGCCAGGCGCGCGTCGCTGGCGCGCCGGCGCCAGAGCGGCGGCCGAAAGGCCTCCTGCGAGTGCGGCACCTGCCGAAAGTGCCGCGCCCGGGAGGCGCAGCGGCGCCGCCGGGCAAGACTAGCACCCTGAAACCACCGCCCCTGGCTCCCGGTCCACAGCCGGGCCTTTTCTTTTTGGGGACCCTACTGATCCGGTTGCCACTGCTTCAACTCGCGCCAGGCTGCATCGAGCGCATCCTCTGGCGTCACCCGGTAGGGGTCCCAGGGGCCGAAGAGGTCGTCCTGGTACCCCTTGGGCTGCTGCCGCGCCGTGCCGCGCACAAGTGGCCAATGGCGCGAGAGGACTTCGAGCGCCGGCCCGAAACAGGCCAGGTACAGATCGATGCCGGCGATGCCGGCCTCCTGGAACTCGCGCACCTTCTGGCGCACGACGTTGCGGATTTCTGGCTCGACATCCTCCCAGAAGACCTCCTCGCGGCGCTCGGCCGCGTCATCGCGCAGCCGGCAGGCAAGAAAGATCGTCGACTTGGCCGCCGACTTGTCGCGGATGTGCAGGCTGCCTTCGGCTTCGGTGTGGACGGGCCAGCTCGCCGTGATGACAAATCCCGCCTCGATCAACCCG